>PDWI01005269.1_pt1 | contig 16778 bp, 13 predicted proteins | sample 1430891 | NCBI WGS metagenome assembly PDWI01 (sample SAMN01162508, study PRJNA174530) | Oral metagenome, whole genome shotgun sequencing project. | biome: Marine environment; feature: Marine mammal; material: Swab sample of the gingival sulcus; isolation source: swab sample of gingival sulcus...
TCTCGCCTGAAGAAAATTGCTCCAAAGATCTTTCTGCCTATAGATTTCCTGAATTTATCCAGGTATGCTTATCGCAATGGGGGTTGTGCATTCGCTGCTCAAATAAGTGTCATTGAGACCTGCCGCTTAAGAAATATTGACCCATGGGACTGTACCTCCATGGCTATCAGGTTATATGTCCGGCACTGGTAAGGAATTGTTCATAATATTACTTTCTGCCTTAATGGCATGTTTCTTGCTTGCAAAGCCCATACGCTTTGATATCTGCATTTCCAGGCTACAGGCCGATTGATTCGATAAAATTCTGGCTGTTCCCGTATATTTATTTTTTTTATAAATATCAGGCAATTGTACTTTAATCTGACAAAGTGGTAATAATAGCATGGATAAATATGCATGATGCGCTGCCTCCGCATCAATGAATTTCATGGCAAGTGAAACTGTTTCATACCGCCCAATTGTTCAAATTAAATTACGAATAGCTGCCAGGGGGGGACATTGCCAGTCTGCGGGGAATGTGACCCGGAAAAAAAGGAGGGCAATATCATGAACTGGAATCTGCGCAATCGTTTTCTGATCCCGACGCTCGGGCTCTTTCTCATCGGCATCGCCGGTGTGGCGGTGTGTTCCTGTATCACATTCCGCGTTGCGCTGGAGTATGCGGTAAAAGAGCAGCTGAAACTCGTCTGCGAAAGCTTGAGCCGGCAGGTGGAGGCCTGGTCCATTGAGGTGCGCCGCACAGTGGAACAGACCAGCCGCCGGAAGGATATCATCGATATATTGCGGTTTCCCGATGACAAGGCCATGCGCGATCATGTCAATTCGTCACTGGAGGACGTGGGCCGCCGTTATGGATATGAATCGCTGGTGATGACCGACGAAAAAGGGCATGTCATCGCCGGCATGGATTATGAGAACGCCTGTAATGCTGAATTGGGAGACAAGGATTTTTTCAGGAAAAGCATGAATGGAGAAAATGCCATCTCCCAGGGACACCGCTGTCAAAAGAGCAATAATGCCATCGTGGTTTTTTCCTCTCCGGTTTATATTGATACCCGCGTATCCGGTGTCCTGCGGGCGACCATCAACCTGGAAAATTTCAGCCGCCGCTTTGTTCTGCCCATCAAGGTGGGAGAAAAGGGCTACGCCTTTATAGCCAGTACCATGGGGCTCATCGTGGCCCATCCGGACCCCTCCCTGCTCCTGAAAATGGATCTGACCCAGGAGAATTTCGGTAAAAATATGATGCGGCAGAAAGAGGGGCCCTATAGCTATACTTTCCGGGAGCGGCATACCTACAGTTATTTGCAGACGGCGCCGACAACGGGGTGGCTGGTCGTGGTGAGGGCCGATCATAAGGATATTTTCCGGTCCCTCGCCACCCTGCGCAATCAGGCCGCCATCATCGCCGCAGGAATGGTCCTGCTTATCGGCGGAATTCTCTGGTTCACCGTATCCGGAGTGGTGCGTCCCATCCGCCAGGCGGCAGAATTCGCCGACGCCGTTTCCCGGGGTGATCTGGAGGCGGAAATCCATATCCAGCGGAAAGATGAGGTTGGCCGGCTGATTCATTCCATGACTGTCATGCAGCAGTCCATCCGGGATATGGTGGCGGAATTCGTTACAGTGGCCGGACATATCCGTGACGGCCGGCTGGACTCACGGGGAGATCAGGACCGTTTTGAAGGCGGGTGGCATGAGGTGATCAAGGGGATCAACGGTGTGGTGGATGCCTTTGCCGCTCCCTTCGCCGTGGTGGCCCGGTGTGTGAGTGATATCGCCGCAGGTGATATTCCCCCGCGCATCACCGGGGAATATGCCGGCGATTTCAATCGGATACGGGATAATCTCAATGAATTGATCAATTCCACGGAAACCGTGACCCGCCTGTCCCAGAAGCTGGCCGCCGGGGATTTAACGGTCAAGGTGGTGGAGCGCTCCCGCAACGACCATGTGATGAAGGCCCTGAACGAGATGGTGCGGAGGCTGGCCGAAATCACCGGAAATGTACGAAAAGCCGCCAATCAGGTGGCCATGAGCAGCCATCATATGCAGGCGGCCTCGGAATCCATGGCCGAGGGTGCGGCCCGGCAGGCGGCTTCGTCAGAAGAAGTCTCCGCCTCCATGGAAGAAATAGCTTCCAGTACCACTCAGAACGCGGACAATGCAAAGGAAACCGAACGTATCGCCATGAAATCGGCCCAGGACGCCTCCGGATGTCTGGACGCCGTGGAAAGGACGGTCAAGGCCATGCGGGAAATCGCCAAAAAGATTACGGTGGTGGAAGATATCGCCAGCCAGACCAATCTGCTGGCCCTGAACGCAGCCATCGAGGCGGCGCGCGCCGGAGAAAAGGGAAAGGGATTCGCCGTGGTGGCCCTGGAAATCCGAAAGCTCAGCGAACAGAGCCGGCTCTCCGCCGAGCGGATCAACGACCTGTCCTCTTCCAGCATGGAAATCGCCGAGACGGCCGCTTCGCTGTTGGAAAGCCTGGCGCCGCGCATCAGGCGGACCGCCGATCTGGTGCAGGAAATCAGCGCGGCCAGCAATGAGCAGAATACGGGAACCCGGCAGGTGAACCGGGCCATTCAGGATCTGGAGACCGTGATTCAGCAGAATTCTTCCTCGGCCGAGGAAATGTCGTCCACGGCCACCGAGCTGGCGGTCCAGGCCAAGTGCCTGCAGGAATATATTTCCTTTTTTCAGGTCCGCACGAACCGGCGGAAGCAGGAACCGGCGCCGGTTTCGTATATGCCGGCGGGGATCAGTCCAGCTCAGGCCGGGGAGGCGGCGGGCCTTTCTTCACTGCGGGAAAGGGCTGATGAGATCATCCGTCTTAACGAGAAGGAGGACCAGGAATTCCATGAAGATATTTTTCTCCGGAACAATTCACCGGAAAATGACGGGACGTTCGAGAAATTTTAATCTTCATCCGGCCCGGCATCCACCGCACCCATCCAGAAATGCTTCGGCATTGCCGCCCATGATGGCGGATACGGCGGATGCCGGCACACCGGCCGCCGCCATGTCCTTTCGATAGCGCAAAGGCGTGAGAAGCGGAAAATCCGTTCCCATAAGAATCCGGTTCCAGCCCACGGCAATGGCTGCGGCGTTATAGACTTCCGGTTTATACAGATAGGGACCGGCGGCGGTGTCGAACCAGATATTTTTCAGAATTTCATCGGCTTCCTTTTTGAGAAGGCCGAAAAAAGGCAGCCCCCCGCCCCAGTGGGCCAGAATCATCCGGTTATCGGAAAACCGCCGGACCAGGTTCCAGATCTGTCCCAGGGTATTGGGGGATTTGCCGCTGTATTGAAATCCCACAGGTTCGTTGACATGGAGAAGAACCGGGCGGCGGCGTTCCCGACACAGGTCCATGATCGGCGAAAGCGCATCCAGAGCCGCGTCCGGCAGACCGTCCAGGTAGAAACCCAGTTCTCCGATACCGGCAGCCCCGGCATCCAGGCAGCGTTGGGCCTCTCTGACGGCCTCCGGATGGCGGACATCCATGCAGGCGAATGCCAGAAACCGGTCCGGCCGCCGGGCTGCCGCTTCCAGAACCTCATCATTATGCCGGCGGAAATGATCGGCCCTGCGCCAGGGAAATGCCATGAGCGCGGATTGATCCACCCCGTTTTCGTCCATCATGCGCAATACGTCTTCGGGAGATGCCATCCGGGATTTTTCCGGCTCATACAGCCAGCGGAATTCTGGCTCGCCGTCGAAAAATCGGATCCGATCCTGAATAACGGCGGCGGGATGAATATGCACATGGATATCAATGATCACGGGCATTCTCCTTTCGCGGGTTCCGGTTTCACCATCCGGATTTTCGGTGAACTTCCGCGGGCTTCGAAGATGCGGGGCCGCATGCAGACGGTCCGAATCACGGGAAATATGGATTCCGGGCTATCGAAAACGGATGATACCTGTTATATATCATACCGGCTACACCGGAACCGGATATACCGGATATATATAAGATGCGATGCAAAAAAACAGCCGGCTCATCTAACCGGCGAGACGGCCGCCGTCTGCACCGATGACGACCTTGAAACCCGCACGCCGCCATGTCCCTTTCGCCTTCATTATCGCAGATTCCTCTCGGAGAAGACAGCGTCCGTCAGTTCAAGGCGGATGTGCGCAACGCCGCGTCCCTTGCCGCTGAAATGGCGGCCTTTGCCAATACCGCCGGGGGCACCATCTTTATCGGGGTCGCGGATGACGGGAGCGTCCCCGGACTGCCGTCCGGAGAGATCGGACGCCTCAATCAGCTTATCAGCAACGCGGCCAGCCAGCTCGTACGAAGCCCCCTGACGGTCCACACGGAAAATATCGCCCTGGAAAACGGCCGGATCGTTATCGTTTTGACGGTCCCCGACGGCATTGACAAGCCGTATTTCGATAAAAACGGCGTTATCTGGCTCAAAAGCGGGGCGGACAAGCGCCGGGTGAACTCCAAGGAAGAATTGCGGCGTCTGTTTCAGATCTCGCACCAGTTTCATGCCGACGAATTGCCCGCCAATGCGGAAATTGATCAATTGGACAAGCTTCGTTTCCGGGATTTTCTGCGCGATATGTATAAACTTCCCTGGCCGGAATCAACGGAAGAATTGACGCGCCTGCTGCAGAACATGAATCTGGCCGATGACAAGGGCCTGCTGAACCTGGCGGGCGTTCTTTTGTTCGCCGAGCGGCCGGAATGGATTTTGCCGCAATTCATTGTCAAGGCGATCCGGTATCCCGGAAATGAAATTCATCCCATCGAATATATTGATACGGAGGATTTCACCGGCCCGCTTCCCCGTATTTTCAGCGGTGCCATCGCCTTTGTCATGCGCAATCTGCACAAGGTGCAAAACGGGCGGGGCGTGAATGCGCCGGGCATTCCGGAAATTTCGGAGATCGTGTTTGAAGAGCTGCTGGTGAATGCGCTGATCCATCGGGATTATATGGTAAGCGCCCCGATCCGAATTTTCATCCTGGACAACCGCATTGAAATCATCAGTCCCGGCCATCTGCCGAATCATCTGACGGTGGAAAAGATGAAGGCCGGAAATTCCAATATCCGAAATCCCATACTGGTGTCTTACGCCGCCAAGGGGTTGCTGCCGTATCACGGTCTCGGCTCCGGCATCAAGCGCGCCCTGACGGAATGGCCCCATATTGAATTCTCGGATGATCATGAAGGTTGCCTGTTCACGGCAAGGGTTTATCGGAAACCCGTTCCCCCGGGTCAGGTAAAGACAGGGAAAACGTCAGGTAAGGAACCGAAAACGTCAGGTAAGGAACTGAAAACGTCAGGTAAGGAACTGAAAACGTCAGGTAAGGAACTGAAAACGTCAGGTAAGGAATCAAAAACGTCAGGTAAGGAACCGAAAACGTCAGGTAAGGAACCGAAAACGTCAGGTAAGGACAAAAAAACACCGGAAAAAATCCTGGATGCCATTCGGGAAAATGCGGACATCACCATTGCCGAACTATCGGAATATACAGGTGTTACCGAGCGTTCCGTCATGCGGAATATCCAGAATCTTCGCGCCGGCGGCGTTTTGCGCCGTATCGGCGGCAGAAGGCGCGGAAGATGGGAAATCATTGACTGATGCCTTTCGTCATCCCGCCGCCTGCCTTTCCCGTCCCCAGAACCGGAGAATACATCACATCGGAGTCCTCATGAAGATCGTTCCCACCACTCGCCTTGTCTGCTGTGCCGGATTCGCTTTTCTTCCGGCGGCGGCCCTGACCACGGCTCTCCCCTCCGCCGCCCCTGTCTCCGTGACCATGATGGCGGTCTTTATCGCCATTGTTCTGGCGGATTCGCTGGGGGGCCGGGACAGGCTTCGGGATCTGGAAATCAGGCTGCCGGATGTGGTGCGTCTGTCCGGCCGACGGCGGGGGGCCATCAATGTGCAGATCCGGGATCCGGAGGCAAGGGGCCGCCGCCTGCGCATCGGGCTGCCGCTGCCGGTGGAAATTGATTCTCCCCATGATGATATGGCGGCCCGGCTGCCGAGAGGTGCCGCTGATTCTTCCCTGCAATGGCCCTGCCGGGCCCTGAAGCAGGGACGGTATCACCTGGACCGCTGTTATATGGAAACATCCTCTCCCCTGGGGCTTTGGGCCATGCGCTCCGACGCACCTCTTGATACGGAAATCCGGGTATATCCCAATCTTCGGGAGGACCGCAAACGGCTGGAATTCATGCTGCGCCGTCCGGATTCCGGGTTCCATCCCCGACGTCAGGTGGGCCGGGGCCGGGAATTCGAGAAACTGCGGGAATACGTTCCCGGTGACGGGTACGGGGATATCCACTGGAAAGCCACGGCCCGCCGGGGCCGCCCGGTGATCAAGGTCTGGCAGGTGGAAAAAACCCGGGAAATCTACGTGATCCTTGATGCGTCCCGCCTGAGCGGCCGGGTGGTGGAGACTGACGGTCAGGCCCGGACCACCATGCTGGACCGCTTTGTCAACGCGGCCCTTCTCATGGGACAGACCGCCAACCACCAGGGAGACCGGATGGGCCTTGTCACCTTTACCGATCAGGTGCGCACCTTTGTCAGGGCCGGGGCCGGCCAGCTCCATTACCGCCTGTGCCGGGACCATCTCTATACCCTGAACGCCCGGCGGGTCACGCCGGATTTCACCGAGGTATTCCAGTATATCGCCACCCGCATCCGCCGGAGAAGTCTTCTGATTTTTCTCACCCATATGGACGACCCCGCTGTCGCGGATCAGTTTGTGCGCCATATGGAAATGCTGCGACGCCGGCATCTTCTCCTGGTGAACGCGGCCTGCCCGCCCCGGGTCCGTCCCCTGTTTTCGGACGGAAATCTCTCCACGGCCCGCGATCTGTACGGTGCTTTGGGCGGGCATATGGCCTGGCGGGATATCATGGAGACCGGCGGCCGTCTCCAGAAACGCGGTGTGGAATTCCTGGTCTCGGATCACAAGGAAATCTGCGTGCAGACCGTGGCCCGGTATATGGACATCAAACGCCGCCAGCAATTATGACGGTGGATATTCCTGCATGACGGCGGATATCCCGGCCGTTTTTCCCCGGCGCCTGCGGGAAAATCCCACCGATGAACGCGGTTTTTTCCCGGCCCGCGCCCCCGGAATCCGGTATCCCCGGCTGGCGGCGCAATCATTAAAACAACGTCTTCCATCAACAGTGTGAAAACCGTAAGCCGGATGCTGGATCTGGGAGCCGCGAATTATATCCGCAAGGAAATCTGCTGAAAAAGCCCGTGGAGATCGTATTCGCGTTTTCTGTGATCCTCCCTGCATTTTCCATATCCATGAAGAACGCTGCGGGAGAAAATCCTCATGACGGACGGCAGGCCCCGGGAACGAATTCAATGGTTTCATGACCAGATCCGGGCGGGCCGCTTCCCCAATTCCCGCGCCCAACGGGAACGCTTTGGCATCGACAAACGCACCGCGCAGCGGGACCGCGACCGCCTGGCGGAGCAGTATGGCGCTCCCCTCGCTTATGACGCCTCCCGAAAGGGGTTTTACTACACGGCCCCGGACTGGGAGCTGCCCCGCATCCCCGTCAATTCAGAGGAAATCCTGGTGCTTGCTGCGGCCCGGCAGCTGCTTTCCCAAACCGCCGGCGGTTACCTCGGCCGCGTCATCCGCAATTTCGGCCGGAAGCTCATGGCAAAGGCCGGCGATCTGGGATTGACCGAAGCCCGGCTGGCCGAAAGCGTCTCCGTAGGCCGTCACGGTCACAGCCCCACATCCGAGGCGATTTTCCGCAAGGTTCTCGACGCCCTGGTGCATCGTCATCCCCTGCGCATCACCTATTATTCCCCTTATTCCCCTCATTCCGGACGCACCACCGAACGGACCGTCGAGCCGCACCACTTGCGCTGGTATATGGGCTCGTGGGTCATGTTTGCCCGGTGCCGCCTGCGTCGCGACTGGCGAATTTTCTTCCTTGCCCGCGTCCGCTCCTGCCGCGTAACGCAAGAAATCTTCACGCCCCGCGCCATTGACGAGTGGAAGTCGTCCCTGGACAAGGGCTTCGGCCTGTATTTTGGCGAACACCACGAAGAGGTGCGGCTGCGGCTTTCATCTATGCGCGCCGATCTGATCCGGGAAGGCGAATGGCATCTGGACCAGCGCATGGAGGATCTGCCGGATGGCGGGCTTCGCCTGATCTTGCCGGTGGCGGATTTTGCGGAAATCAAGGAATTGATCCTGGGATGGGGAGCGGACGTGGTGGTGGAAGCGCCGGAGCGGTTGCGGTGCGAGGTGGCGGAGGAGATTCGGCGGATGGCGGAGATATACCCGGACGACGTCGGGGCGGAATAATTTTTGGGAGAAGGGGGACATAACATGTCACCTCTTGTGCGATACGGGAATAGTTGACTGACTGATGACTGTTTAAGCGGATGCTTCCGCCTGGCACCATGATATCCCTCCCTGCCGTTGAGGAAAGATATGAAACCAAATGAAAAGTATCCCGTTTTTCTCGAAGTTTCCGGCCCATTCGCCATGTTTTCAAGGCCGGATACCGGAGGAACGCCTACCAGCTACCCCGTTCCAACCTGGTCTGCGGCCAAAGGAATGTTTGAAGCCATCGCCTTCTTCTCAGACGGCGCCGCCTGGATATGCCCGACTAAAGTGGAGGTTTGCCGCCGCAAAGGCGAAAAGGGCGGTCAAGTCCATTTTCAGCGATATACCAATAATTACGGCGGGCCATTGCGCAAAAAGGATTTGTTTAACAAAGGCACCATACCGGGCGGCAGCAGCATGCAGCTTTTTGCAACCGTATTGAGTGATGTCTGCTACCGGCTTCACGGGGTTGTTGTCGGCACGGTATGGAAAAAACAGAATAATCCGAAACATCACTTACAGGATTTATTTAACCGCCGTTTGAAGCGCGGCCAATGCCACCGAACGCCATGTCTGGGTTGGAGCGAATTCACATGCTCGTATTGGGGACCGTTTCGGGAAAAAACAACGGAGGTCAACACCTCTTTTTCAGATGAAATACCGTCCATGCTTTTAGGAATGTGGGATACACCGTCAAATGGAAAATATCAGCCAATGTTCCGGCAGGATGTTCAGATAAGAAACGGGACGCTGATATTTGATGTGCCGGATGAGTGGTTGAAAAGGTAAGCGTATTAATAAGGAGAAGGTGGATGCTAAATGAATTGCTTTTAATTGAGCGCGGGATACGTCACAGCGGCATCGAAATTATACAGCCGCATCCGGACATCAAAAACGCGAGAAAAATGCCGACCCTGAAGGTATTTCTTGATGAAAAAGGAGATGTTTTTACAGTCAAAACAAATCCAGGCGATGTCATTCCCTGGACGTTGCGCGACGGTCAGCATAACAGTTTCCCCTTTGTTCAGATCAAATCTCCATTGCTGGTCATCTCTGATGATTTTGAAAAAATTCGAAATATTGCTGTTGATAAAAAGAAAGAAAAGCATGAGCGGCGTGAAGCTCTTCTGGAGTTAACGAAAGATGCACAGTTTAATGGCGAGGCCGTAAAAGACTGGCCCGGCCCCAAAATGCGTGAACGCCTTCGGGACAGACTGGAACAGCTATCATTCATTGAGACGCCTAAAGATAGTGTTGTCTGGGCGGTGTTTGAACGTGTTTTGCGTAGTTGTGATCCTGAACTCGGGGGGAATCCCCAAAAAACATTTAGCAGTATTATAAAATTGTTGATTGAAAAGTTTAAGCAAAGCGCTCAGGACGACTGGTTTGAAATAGCAGCTGCATTATTGATCGGCAAAAAGGAAAAAAAGAAATGGGTATGCAGCGGCGCTTTTCTCTTTGATGCAGATGCGTTTTCATATTCAATTATTGATAAACGGCTTATTCCTTTCGTCACCAAGGCATTGAACCGTTTTAATGAAGAAGAAAAGGGCTGTGAAGAAAAAAAATGCGGGCTTACGGGAAAAAATTCCCGCCTTCATTCCGGTAATTTTCCCCAACCCAATTTAAGTGTATTGGGACAAACATATATTTTTTCTAAAAACAGAGAAATTCCCGCCAATGGGCGCTATCGTTGTTTTGCTGCTGATGCCATGCCGCTGGGAGAAGATGTGGCAACAAAATTGGCCGGAGCCTTTACCGCAATCACTGAGCCTGAACGTGAAAATATAACCTGGAGAAAAATTCCCGGAGAGGCCCCGAAACAGACGGATCTGTTTATTGCATTTGTTGATGGCGCAATGGCGGCCCGTGTTGCTGAAAATGTAGCTGAAGAAGACGATGATTTTTCTGAGGAAGATGATGAAGATAGCAAAACTTCCGGCTCTGTATCTGCTTTTGAAAAACGAGCTGAGCGTCTGATTGAAACGATTCAGGGGAAAAATATTGAATTGAACAAAGCATTAGTTCGGTTAAGTATTTTCCGAAAAGTTGATCCCGCCAACCGTAAAGTAATTTATTCAGACAATCCTGCGGTCAATGAGTTTGATTTGGCGGCTAAGGATTGGGCAAAAGGCGAAAAAAATGTGCCGTCATGGCTGAAACTGCCTGTTTATAAAAAGGCAAAACGAAAAACGGAACCAATATTGCCACCCCATGTCGCGCCTTTGGGATTAATAAAATTCAGCAAGCAGATTTTTATCCGAAATGGAACCGAAAATCAGGAAATTGGCGGAATTTCCGCTGCCGAGGCATTACGCTTTTTCCTCCACCTTTCCAATGACGGGAAATTGCCGTCAAAGCTTTTACGGCATGTTTTACGCAGAAGGACTTCTCTTTTGACGGGAGCGGCCCACATGGAACATACTCCCCAATGCTGGGAGAGAAGAAATGAAATCTTAAAAAAGCATAAATATTTTTTATCATCAAATCGGGAGTCCCTGAGAACGGTCAGCATTTTAGGGATATCTCTGCACAAACTTGGCAGAAAAAGGGAGGTTTATATGAATGATACTGCGTTTAAGTTAGGGCAATTACTGGCTTCAGCCGATATTGTCCATGCAGGATATTGCGCAGATGTCAGGGGAGGCGAAATACCGCCGTCACTGCTCGGCAACCAGGTTTTTGTGATGGCCCAAAATTCACCGGGTAAAGCCTTGTCAACGCTTTGTCGCCGCTGGAAGCCTTATGACGGATGGGTAAAAAAACTTATCCGGGATTCAGAACGGATTGACGATTTGATGGGAAGCTCCAACAAGAGAAAAAAACAAAAAGGATGGGACATCAAAAAGGCATTGCGTCATGCAAGAGAGATGAAAGAGCTGGCAGGGGATCTGACACAGAAGCTGGAAGGCTGCAGCCATGTTACGGATGAATTTCGGGCAGAATTGCTTTTAGGCTATTTGGCCGGACTTCCAAAAGCGGAAAGGAAGGGGTAGGCAATCAGAATACAAAATCAGACAATGAACAGGAGGATTAATTGATGGAGAATGAACAAAAAAAATCCGCGTTGAATCGCGGAACCGGGATGTTGATTATTGAAGTCCGTCACAGCAACCCCAACGGCGATCCTGATATGGAAAGTGAACCGCGAACAATCGACACGGATGAACACGGTCTGATTTCACCCGTTTCATTCAAACGCAAGCTCAGAGATCTTGTTGGTGATCATGAAGGTCCGGCGTGGGAATCGTTAAAAGCCGCTTTAAATTTGGATGAGAAGGGAAAAAGGCAGTATGATATTTTAGAAAAACGGGGCCGAAACCGGGATGCAATTTTTGATATGGAGGCGTCTGATTTTACCAATACATACTGGGATGCCCGCGTATTCGGAAATACATTTCTTGAAAGCATCAAGGGGAAAGAAATAGAGCCCGGGAAAAAAGAACACTTCATCACTACCGGCGTCGTTCAATTCGCTCCGGGTGTCAGTATCGCACCCGTCGATATTGAAAGGCTCACAATGACGAACAAGTCAGGCGTTCAGGAAGGTAAAGACCGTGGAATGGCGCCTCTCGCGTGGCGTGTCGTCCGTCATGCAGTTTACACGATGCCATTTTTCGTGAATCCCATGATGGCCTCAAAAAGCGGCTGTGATGCAATGGATATCGACGTGATGAAATTTTTGATTCCTCTTGCTTATCGAAATACCGCTTCGGCGATTCGTCCTTTTGTTGAAATACGTCATGCCTGGTACGCAGAACACAAAACCCCCCTTGGGTCATGCCCCGACTCTTTTATTCTGGATGCCCTGACGCCCCGGACAAAAGGCGAGCCAAACGATCCCACTAAATCCATCGAAGAATATGACATCCCGAATGAACTGCCCGCCGATGTCATGGATCGACTGGAAAGCTTTGAAGATCTTTGTCTGAAGGAATGGTGATACAAATGGGAGGCGCCCAAACGAAAATCCCCCTGGCGCACTCTCCCTCAGAGAAAGGAATGCCGGGAGATCCTTATTCCCGGCATATTCATGGCGTAATACAAGGAGCGGTTGAACGCGTAGAGGAAATGATGCGTTATGCGGCGGAAGTTCCGACCGGTTTAGCGGGCGCCGTTACCAATGCCGCCATATTTCATGATTTGGGAAAACTTGATCCGGAAATTCAGGCAGTTCTACAAAAACACGGGAATGGCAGGCTTAAATGGGATCACATTGATGCCGGTGTCGCCCATGTCCGGACGATAGACAAAATGGCGGCCTGGTTGATTCGCGGCCATCATGCGCCCGGTTTGCCCGAAAAGGATGAGCATTTTCTTGATGCCGGAAGGCGCTTAAGAGGCCGACGTCATGATGATGACCGTTTCACCAGAGAAGACCATGATGAACAGATTGCAAGGACCGACACTTTTCTTTCCCGATACCTTGATGAACAAAGAAAATACATTGATCATCCGGAAATCAAAAACAGGAAAGGCTATCATGGACTGACAATGCGCCTGGCCCTGTCCTGCCTGGTCGATGCGGATCATTCGGACAGCGCTTTTTTTGACAGCGGCCACCACATGATTGATCCCCCTGAATGCAGGTGGGACGAGAGGTTAAACGCACTCTGTGAATATGTCCGGGCATTTCCCCCCGGTGAAAATGAAGCTGAACGCAGCCGCAATAAACAGCGAAACGATTTTTTCGAAGCCTGCCTGAATTCGGATATTTCCGATCCGATGGTCGCCTGTGAAGGACCGGTCGGCATGGGAAAGACAACGGCCGTCACCGCCTTTCTGCTCCAGCAGGCAAGGAAGAACCGGCTTCGCCGCCTGATCATCATCGCGCCTTTTACCAATATCCTCACTCAAACCGCCGAAAGTCTGCGCAAGGCATTGGTTCTGCCGGGCGAGCGGCCGGATCATGTCGTTGTCGAGCATCATCACCGTGCGGATTTTTCGGACAGAAACGAACGGGAGCTTGCCGTTTTATGGCGTGCGCCGATTGTCTTGACAACCTCGGTCAGTTTTTTTGAAACATTGGCATCGCGTTCTCCGACAATGCTGCGAAAATTCCACTCCGTGCCGGGCAGTGCTATTTTTCTGGATGAAGCCCATGCCGCCCTTCCGACAAAACTGTGGCCGCAAAACTGGAAATGGCTGACGGAACTTGCCCAAAAATGGGGATGCAGAATGGTTTTTGCCAGCGGTTCGCTGGTTCGTTTTTGGGAACACGAGGATATCGTTACATCCCCCAGGCCCTTGCCTGAATTAATGCCGAAGAAACAGATCGAAAAGGTAATGGGGGATGAACGCCGCAGAATTACCTATTATCAGGCAGATGAAGAATCCACCCTGACAATTCAGGCGTTGATCGAATTGGTGAGACAAAAACCGGGGCCTCGACTGGTGATCCTGAACACCGTAAAAAATGCAGCCCTGGTTGCAAAAAAAATGCGGGATCAGGGCATGGATGTTCTTCATCTTTCAGCAGCTTTGACACCGCATGACCGGGAAATCATACTCCAGCGAATCGGGCGAAAACTCCTGTTTCCCGATTATGATGACTGGGTGCTTGTTGCCACCAGTTGTGTTGAGGCGGGTGTCGATTTTTCATTCTACAATGCGTTTCGGGAACGGTTTTCGGCTTCTTCCATAATACAGACGGGTGGAAGAGTGAATCGTCACGGGGAATATAATGAATTCGGTGGTGGAAATGTTTATGATTTTTCACTTTCAGATGAAGGCATTACAAAACATCCCGCAGCCGAAATATCTGCTGATATTCTCCTGGATTTTATGAAACAGAATTTGCTGAATACTGAAAATCCCGCTGATATCGTCACAAAATCAATGCAGACGGAATTGAAAGACCGGGGAGGGCTGCCATCCGATCTCCTTGTAAAAGCTGAAAATGAAAAAAATTATCCTGAAGTGGAAGAACTCGGTCGCGTTATCGACACGGACACCCGTTTTGTCGTGGTTGATCCGGATTTGAAAGCATCCTTGAAAAAGCGTGAGCGGATTGATTTTAACACCTTGATGCGGGGGAGCATTCAATTATGGAGCAATGTAATTGATCAATTAGGGCTTGAGCCGATATATGACCGCCGGGAAATCTATTTTTGGAATGATAGTTATGATTCCGATTTTTTAGGCTATATGAGTGCTGTTCTCAGAAATGAAGCAATCATGAGTGATAGCGAGGCATGGATTATTTAATGCGGATGCCTATGAAATGCTGCATCTTCGGAGGAAAAATGAAGTCCGTCACAACGGATTTATCATTTAAACCCCATAACAAGTCAATTGTGATTTTCAAGAATTTACCCGTCTATCAGTGCGAAAACGGCATTGAGTATATACTGGAAAACGCCGTAATGGAAAAAATGGACCGGATTTTGGAAAACACGGGCGAATCGGTTGAACTGGAGATCGTTAAATATGCGGCGTAGTCGGGGTTGTCAGCAGACGGGGCGTGCAATATTTCGCCCGCTATTCAATCCGCTTAGACAATTGATATAAAAGTAATTTTCCTTCAATTTCAATTAAAGATCCAAATGAAGGGAAAAGCATGATCCTCAAAGAATGGACGGACAATCAACGGCGCGTGTTCATTGATTCAAGCCAGGTGTATGAAGCCTTTCAGGACGCTTTCCAACGAAACCGCACCTATCGAGGAGGCATGCACTGGAAAAAATCCGGCGGGCGGGAGTACCTGTTCCGATCTGTGGATCGTTACGGCAATGGGAAAAGCCTCGGTCCGCGAACTTCTGAGACAGAGCGTATTCTTGCTGAATTCCGCAGAGGAAAACAGGAGAGCAAAGATCGCCTGGCAGCGCTGAAATCCCGGCTGACCGAACAGGCCCGGTTCTGCCGGGCGGCGATGCTTCAGCGCGTACCCCGGCTTGTGACCGCTATTTTAAGGCTCACGGAGCAGCATAAACTACTCGGCAGAAATATTCTGGTGGCGGGCACCCACGCGATATATGCCTATGAAGCAAGGGCCGGCGTTCTTTTCGCCCCCCCGATATTGGCAACCCGCGACATGGATATCCTGTGGGACACCCGCCCGAAGCTGAAGCTCATCGGGGATGATGCCGTTCGGGAAAAAGGACTTATGGGCATATTGAAAAAAGCTGACCGCAGCTTTGAACCTATCCGCAAACGCGGATTCCGGGCCGTCAACCGGGACGGCTATATGGTGGATCTCATAAAACCCGAACCCCGCCGGATTACCCAAAAAGACCGGCGTCGCATGGGAGAAAACGGAGATTTGGAAGCCGCTGAAATCAAGAATCTCCAATGGCTGATCTCCTCCCCTAAATTCCACCAAATCGTCATCGGAGACGATGGCTACCCGGCGGAAATAACAGCGCCGGACCCACGGGCATTTGCCCTGCACAAGCTCTGGCTGGCTCAACAAACGGACCGGGAACCCGCCAAAAAGCACCGGGACCGTTCACAGGGTCTTGCAGTGGGCGGAATGATTATGCGGCATCTGCCGGATTATCCCTTTGACACCGACGACCTGCGTATGTTTCCCAAAGAGGTGGCGGAAGATGCAGCGGGCCGGATATCGAAAGAAGCTCTGCCGCCGGGGTTTGGCGATTAATCGACACATGATGAACGGATGATTTTTCAGATCGCCGCATCAATGGGGATTCGGAGACCGGGGAATCAAAATGATTTATGGAAAGGAGGGGCGATGAGCAGCGGCGTTGTTTATGAAATCAAGGCTTTGACAGATTTGTGGACGGGTTCTGTGGACGGGATCAGGCGTAAAAAAAACGGAAAATTAGCTGAAAATATAGTAGAGACAAGGACCATAAACACCGGATTGCTCGGCTCTATTCGCTGGTGGTTCGAGGTGCTGGTGCGCGGCTTGGGAGGCCATGCCTGTGATCCGAGCGGTACAAAATGCGAAAATGAAAAACATTGTGTAGTGTGCGAGCTTTTTGGCTGCACTGGATGGGCGCGGAAATTTCGTTTCGAGGTTCTAAAAGAGGATGGGACAGTTCAATGTGAACAAATAAAAAAAGATAATGTCGTCCGTTTTCGATTTACCCCGCTCAGGCCGGTCTGTGCAGAAGAGTGGGCGCTTTTGGATATGACGCTGCGCTTGATTGCGGAATATGGTGCTATTGGTGGGAAAACAGTTTTTAAGCCGTCGGATGAAAAGAATCGAAAAGGTGAGAGGCAACATAAAGATTATGGGCTTATTAAATTAATAGGGTCTGCCAACAATATGCAGTTTGATCGAGAGAAATTATCGGAATATATGTCTGATTCTCATTGGAAAAAAATAAAAGATGAAAAGCTATGGGCATCGATCAGGCATTTTTGGTTTGTTACCTAAAAACTGCAATCCTTTTTATTTTCCCCTGTACAACATACTTATTTTATGATATATTCATGTGAAATATAACTATAAAGTGAGGCACGAAAAT
>PDWI01005270.1_pt1 | contig 16777 bp, 11 predicted proteins | sample 1430891 | NCBI WGS metagenome assembly PDWI01 (sample SAMN01162508, study PRJNA174530) | Oral metagenome, whole genome shotgun sequencing project. | biome: Marine environment; feature: Marine mammal; material: Swab sample of the gingival sulcus; isolation source: swab sample of gingival sulcus...
AAAAATAGATAAACATGTACAACGTTGGTAATAAACACTTTTATCAAATCATTTCAAAAACTTCATAAAAAAATATTGCAGCCGTTACATAGAACGAATGCAATATTTTAATAGTTTTATAAATTAATATCAAGCACCACAGGACAATGGTCACTGCCTAAAATATCATGATGAATATCAGCATCAACAATTTTATCTTTTAAACTATCCGATACTACGAAATAATCAATCCTCCAGCCGACGTTTCTATCTCTAGCTCTGGTTCGATAAGACCACCAGCTATACCTATCAACAGCATCTGGATATAAGTATCGAAATGTATCGGTAAAACCAGCATTTAAAAGCTCTGTCATCTTGGCTCTCTCTTCATCCGAAAAACCTGGGTTAAAATGATTGGCATCAGGATTTTTTAAATCAATTTCCTCATGTGCTACATTTAAGTCACCACACATAATAACAGGCTTATGCTCGTTTAAATTTAACAAATGATTACGAAAAGCATCATCCCAAACTTGACGGTACTCCAGTCTTAGCAACTTAGCTTTAGAATTTGGCGTATATACATTTACTAAATAATATTTATCAAACTCTAACGTAATAACTCGACCCTCATTATCATGTTCTTCAATACCAAGTCCATAACTAACTGATATTGGTTCTACTTTGCTAAATATGGCAGTACCAGAATAACCTTTTTTAACAGCTTGATTCCAATACTGATGCCTACCCTCAAAATCAAGTTCTATCTGTCCTACCTGACACTTTGTTTCTTGTATACAAAAAACATCGGCATCAACTTTCTCAAAATAATCAACAAATCCTTTTTTGACAGCCGCTCTTATTCCGTTGACATTCCACGAAACTAATTTCATCTTTCCTCCGTTCTAAAATAACTTTTTAATTCTTTTTTTAAATCACCAATGAAAGTAAATTCATCAATCTCACTAACTTTTATCCATCTATATTCTGTATGTTCATCAGATAAACAAACATTGTCACTATCACAATTCGCTCGGTAAGTTATACCAATTATTTTTCCTTCTTTTCTAAAAAGCTCAAAAACATATATTGGCACTGCATTTTTTATCTCGATTGCAGTTTCTTCTCTGACTTCTCTCACAACCGCTTGATTTGCCATCTCATCAGCATCAACCCCACCACCTGGTAGTTCCCACAATGATTCTGTACCATTATTTCTAGCACTTCTTTTCAATATCAGAAATTTATCATTTTTTAAAATTACCACTTTTACAGTAACCCTACAAGGATAATATTCTTTCATATTTCCTCCATAAATATATATTAAACCAGCTTTTTCAATAAAATCACTTGCGATTTTGCAATTTTCATAATATACTATAATCATAATTATAGCACAGTTTTATCTAATTGCAAAAAGAAAAGGAGAACTCAATGAACTATTTTACTTTAGCAAACACATATAACATCACACTACATGCCCCAGATTTGTTCTTATCATTGCTTTACATTGCTTTAACAATTCTCGTAATCTATATAATCGCTGTTTTATTTAGAATCTATCAATCGGCAACAATAACAATGAAGATATTTAAAAATAATCAAAATAGTATTGGCACAATCCTAAGTAACGTTGACAAAATTTCAGAAAATGCGGTTAGCATCTCGGATGATGTTGCTCATACCATGAACGTAATGATGCCTACTATCGATAACGTTGCTGAAACTTCTGAGGACATTACAAATACTTTTAAAGAAAATAATTCTATCAACGAGACCATAGTTACCGCTTACAAAACTGTTAAAAACGCTAATGATTTTGTAAGTAGCATCAAAAATTTTGGTAAAAATGACGAAGATTAAATCTTCTTTTCTAACAATAAAATATAAAATAAAAAACTTCGATATAAACAAATGTCGAAGTTTTTTATTTATGCACTTTGGACTATTGAGTACAAGCTAAAATATCATTAACCTTTCATACTTTGCCCAATAGTCAACAATGTGCCATATAAATCCAGTTAACTAAGACTAGAATAATCCAGAAATAACACCTTGATTATCTATATCCATTCTCATCGCTGCTGGAACTTTAGGTAGTCCTGGCATAGTCATAACATCACCGTTTAATACAACGATAAATCCTGCACCAGCACTCAAACTTAAATCTCTAACAGTTATTCTAAAACCAGTTGGTCTAGCAAGTAATTTAGGGTCATCTGATAATGAATATTGAGTTTTAGCCATACAGATTGAAAGTTCGTTATAACCCATTTCTTCAAATCTCTTAAGTTTAGTTTGAGCTGTCTTAGTGAAGTCTACACCATCAGCACCATACATCTCAGTAGCAATCTTTTCAATTTTCTCTTTGATACTTAAGCTCTTATCATATAATGGTTTGAAGTCTGACTTTCCGTTTTCAGCAAGTTCAGCAACCTTTTTAGCAAGCTCAATAGCACCTTCAGAACCCTTGCCCCATACATTTATAGGAACAACAGCAACACCTTTAGCTTCACAAAGTTTTACTAATTCAGCAATTTCTGCATCTGTATCAGTTGGGAATTGGTTAATAGCAACAACTGACTGAACGCCAAACTTAGCAACGTTTTCGATGTGTTTCTCTAAGTTAGCAAAACCTTCTTTAAGAGCAGCAATGTTTTCATTAGAAAGTTCGTCTTTCTTAACACCACCATGACTCTTAAGAGCTCTGATAGTTGCAACAATTACTGTTACTTCTGGTCTTAAATTAGCATCTCTACACTTGATGTCAAAGAACTTCTCTGCACCAAGGTCAGCACCAAAACCAGCCTCTGTAACAACATAATCAGCTAATTTAAGAGCTGTCTTAGTAGCAACTACACTGTTACAACCATGTGCGATATTTGCAAATGGTCCACCATGTATAAATGCTGGTGTATGCTCTAAAGTTTGCACTAGGTTAGGCTTAATCGCTTCTTTCATAAGAAGTGTAACAGCACCTGTGATACCTAAATCAGCAATTGTAACTGGCGCATAATCATAAGTGTATGCAACTACAATTTTAGCTATTCTATTTTTTAAATCTTCAAGGTTAACAGCAAGACAAAGTACCGCCATGATCTCAGATGCAACACTGATTTGGAAATGGTCTTCTCTTGGTGTACCGTTAGGTCTACCACCAAGTCCTACAACGATATTTCTAAGGTTTCTATCGTTCATATCAAGAACCCTTTTCCAACTAATTCTTCTAGGGTCTATGTTTAACTTGTTTCCTTGTTGAATGTGGTTGTCAAGTAAAGCAGCAACTAAGTTAGTAGCTGTTGTTACAGCGTGAATATCACCTGTAAAGTGTAAGTTGATGTCTTCCATAGGGATAACCTGTGAATATCCACCACCAGCAGCACCACCTTTTACACCAAAACAAGGTCCTAACGATGGCTCTCTTAAAGTAGTAAATGTTTTCTTACCAATTTTGTTAAGTGCCATACTTAGTCCGATGTTTACAGTTGTTTTACCTTCACCAGCAGGTGTAGGATTGATTGCTGTAACTAATATAAGTTTACCATCTTTTTTATCTGATAAATCCATTTGGTTAACATCAACCTTAGCTTTGTAATGACCGTACTGTTCAACGTACTGTTCATCAATACCAATTTCTTTAACTATTTCACTTATTTTCTTTATTTCAGCAGCTTGAGCTATTGAAATATCTGACATTTCTTTAGACATAATTACCTCCTTATTTTTCCTTTGATATTATACAATAAATATCGCCCAATGTCTATTAAATTCTAAGGATAAACCAGTTTATAATTGTAAATAATATATGTACTCTACATAAAATCTTTCATTTTAGTATATAATTAGTTTTTTTGTTGCATTTAGTGAACCATAAATATCAAAGATAGCAATTGCTAATTTTTTGAAACATTTGAATTATTTTTGTACAATATGTAACAAGATAGATTGTTAAAAACTTCGCATTTTCAAGTCAATAGTTTAAATACTCATACATATAACTTGACTTTTAGACAGTTACTTTTTAACATTAAAGACATAGAACAGCCAAATCTTAATTCCATTTATAAAAAAATCGAAATAAAAAAGATAGAATAATCTTTTTAACTAACCAAAAAATTATTCTATCCTAAGAAATTTATTTTAATACTCTATATTAACATCTTTTGACCAAGCATACATCTCACTTACAGGCTGTACATAACGGTAAGTTTCGACATTTTTCTTACCTGTCGGTGTATCTAACCATACAGTGAAAACCCCTTCTTCCATTTCACAACCACAATAAAATTCTCGCAAATTGCAATTCGAATCATTACTAGGACCAGTGTACATTCGCTCATCACCAAAACGGTAAACTTTAGCACCACTTGGCTCAACATTTAAATGGCTTTTAGCAAATTCAAAAAATTTACCATTTTTGTCACCTTTAATTTCCCCAGATATTTTATAAACTTTTTCTTTTTTCGGTGCACCTTTATCACCTTTAGCTACGGAATATACAAATAACTCTTTAGTAAATTTACGTTCAACCTTTTTTTCATACTTAATTTGTTCTTTATTCGTAGCAAGTTCGAAAACTTCTAGAATCCTTGTTTTAAGAGCTTCAACCCCCTGTTCAACTAAAACACTAATGTCTAATGCTTTAAAATTAACAGAATTTTTTGCCGAGCTATTACTATCTCCGGTTGCAAAACTAAATGATGTCAATAGTAAACTAAACAGCATAACTACTGCAAGTTTATTGAATATTTTTTTCATTTTAACTCTCCCTCTTTATTTTATAAACATGACTATCTTTATCAAAATTATATCATACACACATTTTTTATACAAGACTTTATACCTATGCCAACTGCTTAGAATTTTAAGTTTTAGCAATATATACATACAACTATTTTAAACATCATTTAAATTCCTAATTGTTCAAAATACACTTTGATGATATAATATTTACACAAAATAAATATCAAACATTATTCCTAAATATGCTAAAAAAACATGCTATCAACTTAAATAATAAAAAAAAATAACATTTAAAAATCAAAGGAAATCTAATGAAAAATTATAACGAGATAAAAAAAATATTCGACGAAAATAAGAATAAAGAACAAGCCGAGCAAATGTCAAAGTATATGCGAAATCAGTTTTTATTTTATGGTATAAAAACGCCACTCCGAAGAAACATCTGTAAAAAGTTTCTACAAGATGAAAAGCGTAAAAAACAAATCGACTGGGATTTTTTGGATAGCTGCTACCAGGATGACCACAGGGAATTTCAATATTTAGTTTACGACTATTTACTATCATTAAATAAATATGTAACTTATGATAATCTACCAAAAATAAAAAAATATATCACAAACAAATCATGGTGGGATACAGTTGATTTTTTAGCTAAAGTCATCGGCAACATAAGTACTAACGATGATAGAGTTAAACAGTTAATGAAAGATTGGTCACTACAAGATAATATTTGGCTGAGAAGAACCGCTATCCTGCACCAGTTAAGTCTTAAAGATAAAACAGACAGCGAATTATTAGAGCTGATAATTGTTAACTCTTTGGGAACTGAAGAATTTTTCATAGACAAAGCTATCGGCTGGGCTTTAAGAGAATATTCCAAAACCAATACCGATTGGGTTAAAAACTTTATAGCAAAACACAGGCATAATATGAGCAAACTTAGCATAACAGAAGCTAGCAAGTATATTAAATAGGTAGAGCTTTCAAACTCTACCTATATTTCTATGCCTCTTCCTCTATCAGAGTATCAACTCTATCTAAAAAGATTTTGGCTAATATTTTATTACCAAGCTCATTTAAGTGTAAACCATCAATGAACAAATCAGCTATATCGCCATCATAATGCTTTGGCAATTCTTTTTTATAATCAATAACTTTAACCTGAATATGTTCATTAAACTTATATATCCACTCATCAAGTTCATCTAATTTCTTAGCAACTTCATGGAAATTACCAAATTTATTCCAAGGGTCAATTACATCATCCGCAACTGGCAACGTTGCAACTCCTATAACCGGTGTAATCCCAGCTGCTTTTGCCTGCATCGCCATTGACATAAAGTTTCCTTTAACTTGGTCAGGATTTGCATGGCAAATAAAATCATTTGCTGAACCCATGATATGAACAATGTCAGGTTGATTTGCCACTACATCACCTTGAAATCTTGCCAACATACCCACAGTAGTATCACCTGTGATACCTTTATTGATTACTGTTAGGTCTGACCTATCTTTATCAATGACCGAAGTCCAAACGTCCTCGGTTTCTAAACCGTACCCAAAAGTTAAGCTATCGCCTAAAAATACAACTTTCATAGTTCCCCCTATACATATATATATCACCTAATTACTCAGACAAAATAAAATAAATTGTTAGTTATGCCTTTTAACTGAATAATTTGGAATAGTTACTTTGCTACAACATATCAATGTAGACATAAAAATTATAACCACTTTGCAGCAGGCTCAAACATAATCTATTATTTAACAGGGCTTAGTCTATACTTTTATACTTATCAGCTAGCAATAAATAACTATCCGTAAAGTGCGGGTGCATTATACCACCAATAATCGGTATTGCCCCTTTGACCAGTTCGAGTTTAGCAAGTTTATATTTAGGGGCAACTCTTAAACCACCAGCAAAACTAGCTATACTAATTTCTCTACCAACCGCTGATGCGATTAACTGCATAAAATAGGCTGGGCTTTGATAAACCTCAAAATCCCATCCGCCAGCATCTACACCCAATACCCTAATACCATTATATCTAACAATTTTACAAAATCGTCTTGCCCGCATCGGAATTTCAGCAATTTTACGCTCTCTTTTTCGCTCTGTCAATGACAACTTAATAATTTTATAAAACCTGCTATCGCTATCCTTTATATGTGTATTATACAAACCTTCACGACTTTTCGCCACCATAGCCAAAGAATTAATAAGTATCGGCAAATTAGGATAACTATCATAGCTCAGACAACCTACCATTCTGACCCATTCTAAACTATAATTATCTGCGATACTAATACCTTTGGTACGACCATACTTTCGAAAGCCCCATTCTTTAAGTGGCACTTTCGCCACAAAATCATCGGTATTTATTATATTAAATACTGTACGATATTTAACCGCTTCATCTTCCGCTGTACAAGTTGTATTAGGAGCCGCAAAAGTATAAGTGTAACTTTCAAAACCAGCTTCTTTTTCATAAAGTGCCCCCAGTATATTGGCTATACCACCACCCCTTGAGTGACCTGTAATCCAAATTACTTTTTGAGCATCTGGCATTAGATTTGCCTGCTTTAAATATTCATCAATTTGAGCTTTTGCCCTATTCGCTGCAACGTTAAAACCTTTGTGATCCTTTTTTTGTAGCCAGTCCTTTGGCTGATAACCAATCGACTGATAATAACTTGGTGTGTCTGCACCAATATCAAAATTACTTGACCATTCCTCAATTGACAAATCCGTACCACGTACAGCAGTCAAAATTATCTCTTTCTTTTCGCCATTAAACTCAACATAGCGATGCCCGATAGCGATTTCCGTAACATCATCGTCACCTTTATCCTTGCCAATATCAAAAAGCCTAACATCTTTCATACCAAAGATTTCAAAAAGTTCTCGAGCATCATCTTTTCGTCTACGTCTTATCCCATTTTTAAACTTAAAATAAGCTTTCGTCAAAATCGATCTGCGATATACTTCATTGGCGTATATCATTGACAACTTACTAATATCAGTATTATAAACAGTATTGTCCGCAAAAAAATCTGTATAATCTACATTGAAAATCGCTTTACTTCGATTCGGTTTAAGCGAATAACCACGCATAACACCTCTAAAACTATTATCAAGTGGTCTAGGGTCAGCTTTGACAAATTTATTAGTTTGCGGATAGTCATAATCAATACAACCATCAGGCATACCATCATAATCGGTATCTAATCTATCAGGTCTAGATAACAAACGTAGTTTCTCTCTGCCATTACGACTCCTTACAATCTGAACTTCTTCGCCATCACGCAAACCATCACCATCTGTATCGGCATTATGTGCATCTAACTGTATCGTGATACCATTAAAAGCCTTTAACTCACCGCTGGAAATTAGATTTTCATAATAATCACTTATACCATCGCCATCTGTATCTTGACTGCTTACACCAAGTAAATTAAGAAGTGGTGTTTCTTGCGATTTGTCAAATTCAATTTTATTAAGTACAATGTATTTGGCAAGACGATTAATTTTGACCGTTATTTCTCCCTGCACTTTATCCCAAACCTGATTTTCAAGATAGATTAGTTGCTGGTTTTCTTCATCACAATAATAAACCGCTGGTTGACAGTTTGTATCGTTTAAGACAGCATCGCCAACCTTAAAACTAAGCTCTGCCGATTTAAACTCGCCATCCAAACTAATCTCGCAACCATTATCGATATAACCTGGTATAGTTTTAGGTAGATAAAAATTATTTTCACTAACCTGACTAAACAATAAAGTTTCCAGCAATCTACCCTGTAATTCAATTTGTAAAGTCGGTCTAATCTTGTCACTACCACCATTTGATATAGATTTGACGATAGTATAAATTTCATCACCATCATCAATACCGTCACCATCACTATCCAGTTCTGCTGGCGAAGTCCCTAAATCACTTTCCAAATAGTCAATAATTCCGTCATTATCAGAATCAACCACTAATGACTTTTTATTGTTTTGAATTATATTATCAAAATCCACCGCCCTCTCCAATTTATCTAAATCGATAAGGCTTTCGATATCTGTATCATCTTCAAGCTCTGCTCTACTACCAATATTTACAGAACTATCAGCAAAACTCCCAACTACCGTTGAGACAACTATTAAAACCGATAACAAAACGGCTTTTAGTCTTATATTTATATTTAGCATTATTTTCTCCTTGTCTGTCTTATACAACATATCCTACTAAACATACAGTTGATTTACATTTTATCCAAACCTATACCCACTGATAAAATATTGTAAATCCCTTATCACCTTTTAGTCACTAACCTAATATAGCAAAAGATGATTAAACTTAATTATATCAGAACTTAACAAAAATTCAAGAAAATATTACAATATATAAGAAATTAAACCACGTTAAGCAATTAACTAACGTAAATTTATCACAATAATGATAATTATAATATGTGAATCTAAAAATTTTTCCAAGAAAAAACTAGAACCGCAAAGTCCTAGTTTCTTCAATAATTTATGATTTATTTAATTTTTAATTCTTCTGTTTCTTCAAAATAGTTTAAGTAAGAAGTTCTTTCTTCACTATAAAACTCTAACATATCATCAAGTAATGGTAAATACTTCTCGTCTACATATTTATACATAACATATATGAAGTTAATCATATGTTTTTGATAAACTGCTACACTTGGTGTATAAATATCATTTTTTACAATATCTGTAAGTATGTTTTTAAAGTAGCCAAGATGAACATCCATGATATATTCAGCATACTTCTCATCAATAGCCTTACTTTGTATGCAGGCATCCATTATATAGATTTCTCTATCTCTAGTCTTTGGTAATTCAACCATACCAGAAATTTTCTTAACTGTTGGTTTTCTATCTGGATAAATCTCATAATATTCATCCCATAGATTTAAGTCCTGCGTTTGTGTAATTGTTGCAAAAAATACATTGTAGAAAAAGTATGGATTTTTCATAGCATGTATCGAGAACAATATCCACATATTTAAATAAAGTACAAAACTATCATCATACTTATTGTAACTTTGCTCCAGTTGATTAATGTAATCACCTGTAAAATGTATAGACGCTAAATTCTCTAAATGGTCTAAATTTTTGAAATACGTATAAATTGAAGATGCGTTATAGCCACCTTTTTCAGCAACATTTCTTGCTGTAAATTCTTCCAACCCGCCTGATTCTAATACTTGAATCGCAGCACCTACAAAATACGATTTCCTTCTTAATTTTCTAATTGGTTTCATATTCACTCCTAACGATATTTTATGTTTAATATATGTCGCAAAACTCGACAAAACACATTAACAATATTACCACTTTTAGCTAATAAAACATAACTGTTATAACAATTTGTAATTTAATTGTAACATTGTATAACTATAAGTTATACTGAAGGTGGTGAATGATTGCTTAAATATAAGTAGAACCCTCCCCATATGACAATAAATAACTACTATACTAATTGATAATACACCATTTTTACTAAAATGGATATATCAGAACATGTTTATACCTTTTTACGCTAAGCTAATAATAACACATTTTTGAATTAGTGTCAACTTATCCATTCTAAACATTATGTTAACAGTATGATTTATCTTTAAATAAAATCTTACAAAAATAAACACCCCTTATTCATCAAACGGAGTAATGCTCAAAAACATTATGGTAAGTTTTATTTTAGTAATACTCTGTATCGAAAGTTTAATAGTATGAAAGAAAAACAGTCTTTATAATCATCAATTTTTATAGTATAATTTAGTGATAATTTGATTAAACAAGGGAGAGAAAAATGGAGATACTTGCACCAGTTGGTGGGTTTAAACAATTATACGGAGCTATTGCTGGAAAAGCTGATGCTGTCTATCTTGGTAGTAATAAATTTTCAGCGAGAGCAGGTGCTGAAAATTTTAGCCTAGAGGACATGGACGAGGTGGTAAAACTTTGTCATAGTGAAGGTATAAAAATTTACTTAACTGTAAACACCCTATTTAAAGATAACGAAATCAAAGACGCATTAAAACTCTGTGTTGACTTTTACAATAAAGGGGTTGATGCTATCATCATCCAAGACTTTGGTTTGCTATACCTACTGGAACAATACTACCCACAAATTGAAAAACACGCTTCTACACAAATGAGCGTCCACAACCTAGAAGGGGCAAAATTTGTCAACAACAACGGAATTTCACGAGTGGTCTTAGCACGTGAACTGAGTATTGACGAAATTAGAAATATATCAAATACAGGTATCGAAACTGAAGTGTTTATCCATGGAGCTATCTGCATTAGCTACTCAGGGCAATGCCTTTTTTCGTCTTTAAATGGCGTACGGTCTGCCAATCGTGGTCGCTGTGCCCAACCCTGTCGCAAACCCTATAAACTAGTCAAAAACGGTGACTACGTTGACAAAGGTTTTTTAATCAGTCCAAAAGACCGCTCCTATATCCACGATATGAAAGAACTACAACAAGCTGGAGTGACATCATTTAAAATTGAAGGCCGTCTGCGTAACCAATATTATGTATATGAAACAGTAAAACAATACAAAGATGCACTTAACGGCAAAAGTTATGATATTAAAAAACTAGAACAAATTTTTAAAAGAGAAGACTTTTCTAACACCTACCTATATAATAAGCCTACCAGTAACTTTATCACAAAATCGGGTGGCTCTAACACAGGTATCTTTATCGGCAAAGTCAAAAATGGTAAAATCAAGCTACTGGAGGATATCAATCTCGGTGACGGTATCAAATCAAATAAGGGCGGTTTTATAGTTACCAAAATCACTAAAGATGACAAAAAAATAAACTCCGCAAAAAAAGGCGACATTGTTACACTTTTTCCTATTAAGTATAATTCAAATGACAAATTGTTCAAAACAGCCAGCGAAAGTCAAAAGAAACAAATCGAAACCGCTATAAAAAACCATGTACCGCCTTGCCAAGAAGTCGAAATTTCATTTGAGTTTACAATTGATAAACCTTTTAAAATATTTGCAAAAGACATTGAAGTGCTTGGTGATACAGTTCAACAAGCAATCAACAAACCATTAACCCTTGAAAAAATCAAGGAAAATCTAGAAAAATCAAGTAGCGAATTTACAAAATTGAAAGTTGGCAAAGCTGATTACCAAGACGGTTTTATGCCAGTATCTAAAATAAATAAACTTAGACGACAATTTATTGAAAAATACGAAGATAAATACCTCTATGGTAAAAAAGAAATTGAAGTAATTGACCTTCCCAAAATAAAAAAATTAAACGCTACTCAGCAAGCTATCAAAATGGTTATCATAAAAAATAATTACCAACTTAAAGCTCTGGAAAGTAGTCTAACTGTTTGCATAAATCCATTTGAAACTACAAAAGATGCCATAACGATTGATGATTTACAAAAGATTGACAAGCAAGGTTACAGCTACTACATCAAAGTTCCTACCATAGTAAGAACCGAATTTGACGAAATAATTAAACTAATTAAAAGTTTAACTGGTGTAAAAGGTATCGTTACTGCTAATCTAGGGATAATAAACGCCTTAAAGGATAGTTATAAGATAATCGCTTACTACGACTTAAATATTTTAAATTCTTATGCAGCACTTTTGTTTGACTACTTTGAATTTATAATGCCGAGTATTGAAATGAGTAAAAAGCAACTAAAAAACTTAAACAACAAAAACAAAATGTTACCTTACATCTATGGTAATCTCAAATATATGAACATGGAATATTCACCAACCACAAGTAGTGAACTAACTGAAAACAGTTATACCCTTGATGATAACGGCAACAACACTATCATCAGCAAGGACTGCTTTGATAGAATAACGCTTTATGCTCAAAAGCCACTTAACCATAGCTACAAAATGAATGAATATAAAAAATTTGGCTACCACAACTTTGTAATTGAAGTTTTTGATAATAAAAATTTCGACCTGATTTTAGAGTCATTTAGTCAAGAAAAAGGCTTTTTAAAAGAAAATCTCGGTCACTACGAAAAAGATATTTTATAAAACTATTAGCCCAGCAAACATGAAAGGAGATTTGACATGAAGTAGAACTAAACAAAATAATCAAAAAGATTAACCCAACAACAAAGAGAAACATGACAATAAACAGAAAGGATAAACAAATGAAACAACAAAATTTTATAAGTAAATACAAAACTTTACTCTTGATAATAGGTATTGCAATAGCTACAATATTGGCTGTTACACTTTTTAACATAGGCAAATCTAAACCAACAATTGAGATATACGCATTTAAAGATTTATTGATAAAAGAAAGCGACTATCTCCAAAAAATAGAAAATAGTACCCCCGTTTTAGTCACTAAAGATATTACAGCCTACAATAAAGAAACTAAAACAATATTTTTAAGAGATGAAATAGTAGATAAGTATAAAAAAATCAGACAAAATAACATCAATAAAAAAATTAATATTGGTAACGGTAGCTCAATAATCCTTAGCGGAGGTGCTGATTCTAAAGAACGAATGCAATCATATGCGATTGTTTTCGACAACAAAATTACTGTCACAGGTCTTTTAGAAAAACCAATAAACACTAGCTCAGTTTTTGACAAAATTTATATGAAAGATTGTAGTCAAGGTTTACAACTATACATCCCTAAAAAACCATTATCTAAAAATGCAGAAAAAGACCTAACTAAACTAGAAGAAAACTTTAGCAAGTCAAAGCTACTGACCAATAAACCAGCAAATACATATTCTTACTTTGCTAATAAAGATTACGACACTGAAAAATTGTGGCAAGCCAAAACTAAACATATAGGCGATAATTCTAAAATTGGTCAAATAATTAACTATATAGCGTTTCCTGATTACCTAAAATATAAATCATTCGAACTGATTACTGAGAAAGAACCATATGGTATGATAATAAATTTTGAAACTTTAACCGATAATAACAAATCTGATATGGTGGTAAATGATATCAAGAACGTACTTTACATTAAAAGCAAGATAATTAGCTTATTAGTAGATAACGCTGACTTCATAAAATATAATATTAAAAACGGTGACGAGTTAATAACTATTGATCAGAGTACGAGTGAATTTAGGGCTGAAGATTACCAAGCTCCAAGTTCTTATGGCGAGTTTCACTCTAAGTTAATAGATCTTGAATCATTAGAAAAATTAAGATACTACAACGAAATAAGCCAAACCCCTATTAGCAAGAAAGTTCATAAACTTGTAAATGAAATCGCCCAAAAGTCACCCAATGATAAACACAAACAAGTAGAAGACTTTATCAAAGCACACCCAAAGCAATACCAAGAATTACTAAGTCTTGGTATTGATGGCTATAATGTAATGAAAACTGTCATGCTAAAAAGTTCTAATTATAGAAATATTACGTGGCTTAGAGATGAAATCATGACTAAAGCCTGTGGTGAACTTCTTGCTGATCCAAAATTTCTCAAAGATAATTTTAACTTTTACATAATTAATAATCAGATATATTTTAAAACAGATAGCACCGCAAGAGAGTTAACAGCAAAAGAAGTCGAAGAAGTCAATATTGCCTTCCAACAGATAAATAGTCATAATGATACTATCAATCCCGTCTGCCACTTACTAAACTCTTTTTACGAGAAAGCCCAAGATATGAATATAGCAGAAACAGTTTACTATATGCCAACTGAAGAGATGAGCGATGACAATCCACAAGATGTTAAGGCTTTTAACAAATTAAAAAATCTAGATACATTCCCATTTATACATGATAAAAAAATTAGCGAATGTATTACTCCTTTAAAAAAGATTTCTCGTCAAGAAGTCGAAGATATCATCAAGGGCTTTACAGGACTGACACTTGATAAATTTAACAACAACGCACTTTACCTCGATGAGTATAAAAGCTTTTATGGTTATAGTAGCGACGCTGGTGTTGGGCATTTTAATTGCGAGAGCGGCAGTATTGATGGTGACCAATTAACACTAAATGGTAAGGAGTCAACTCTTAAATTACAAAGACAAGGCGACCATTTCGTTATTCAAGCCCACATCAAAAATAATTAATTTTATCAAAACAAAAAGAACCTTCGTAAAAACAAGGTTCTTTTTATTTTGATAATTACCAAACAATAATTCTTTCTTCCGGTGCTAGATACATACCATCACCTTCTTTAACATCAAAAGTTTGATAATACTCATCCATATTACTTGAATGAATGTTCGCTCTTAGCTTAGCAGGAGCATGGACATCAGTTTTCAACATAAGTTCTTGAAATTCTTTACGGAACTTCGCTGCCCACGACCTAGCAAATTGACAGAAAAATTCTTGTAAATTGTACTCAGATTCTTCTTTCAGACAAGCAACCGCACAAGCTAAACCACCTACATCAGCTAAGTTCTCTGAAACTACTTGCGTACCATTTACCTTACCGCCACCTATCTCAATTCCGTCAAATTGTTTTATCATTCGATTTGTCAGCTTTTTAAACTCCGCAAAATCTGATTCCTGCCACCAGTTATTCATATTACCGTTCTCATCAAAATTTGCTCCATTATTGTCAAAAGCATGCGAAATTTCATGCCCTATTACAGCACCAATTCCACCAAAATTCTGACTCTTTGTTTGCTTTAAACTATAAAATGGCTCTTTTAAAATCGCCGCTGGGAAACAAATCAAATTAAAACTAGGGTTATAATAAGCATTTACCATACAAGACGGCATCTCCCAAATACTATGGTCAACTTTTTCACCATATTTTGCTAGTTTATCTAACTGATGCTTTTTAAGATTATCAATATAATTTTCATAAAGCGAAAGATTTTCATCATATGTCATCTGTTTATAAATCTCTGGCAACGAATCAGGATAGCCCATCATAACTTTCATAGTACCAAGTTTTAAATTAGCTTTTTGCTTAGTTTCTTCTTGTAGCCAAGGATTTTCTGTTAGACGTTTCTGATACATTTTGATAATTTTATCAACCATATCATAGACATCTTTTTTAGCCTCTTCACCAAAGTACTTTTCGCCATAATACAAACCAACTACTTGCTCGTAAATCTCCATCGACTTATCAAAGGCAAAGCGGTCTAATTTTTTCACTTCAGCAATACCAGATAGTGAATTTTTGTACTTGGCTTTCAAATGGCGTAACTCTTCATCAAACAAATCTGATACATAATATAAGTAACTAACCAACATCAAAGCTTTCATTTTATCAAGGTTTTGCTCATTATATAGCTGGTTCAACACACCAAAAACTCTTGGCTCTGTAATTGAAATTTCTGTGACATCTTTCTTGATAAAATGTTTAATATGCTTATCAAAGTCAATAAAATCAGACATTTTAACTAACTCATCATATGAAACCGGGTTAAAGTATTTAGTATAATCAGCCAATTCTTCAGTTGATTTTATATATTTAGCAACTTCAACGTCTAAATCCAAAGCTAAATCAAAAATATTCGCACCATCTTTAACTCCAAAAATTTCAAAAATTTGCAACATCACATCTTTTAAAATTGGTATTAACTCGTCTTTTCTTGCCTTATCCTCATAAAATTCTTTCGCTGGTAGCAACGTTTTAGGTGCTGTAACGAATAAAATATTTAGACTAGAGTCTTTGAAACTTGGCTCGATTTGTATCGAGAAAAACGGCGTACAGTTAATCTCTCTAAGCTCGATTAATACAGCATTTAGCTCGTCTTTGTTACTAATCGAAGTTATCTTATTAATCATCTCATATACAGGATGGTTTGGCGTAACACTACGGTTATGATTAGCAACGATAGAACGATAAAACTTTAAGAAATTCACCATTTCACTTGTCACAAAAGCATCATCAAACGCTAAGTTTTTGAAATCATTTTGCAACTGCTTTTCTATCTCTAATTCAATTTCTAAATCAACCCCTGTCGCCTTTCTATCACCAGGTATCTCAAGCGAATCAAGATACTCCTTGTTAACAGCATCGAACAAGTCATCTTTTAATAAATCTTTGTTAATTTTCATATACCCTCTCTTTTCGTTATACATTC
>PDWI01006173.1_pt1 | contig 16773 bp, 11 predicted proteins | sample 1430891 | NCBI WGS metagenome assembly PDWI01 (sample SAMN01162508, study PRJNA174530) | Oral metagenome, whole genome shotgun sequencing project. | biome: Marine environment; feature: Marine mammal; material: Swab sample of the gingival sulcus; isolation source: swab sample of gingival sulcus...
ATAAATAGAGAAAGCCAAAAGATAGAAACACATCGGTTTTCGGTAGGAGCAAAAAAAATATATCAAATAACGAAATCCGATGTGCCCATCAAAATAGAATGATGCTAGAATAAAAAAAGTACAAATTAGAAGTGGAAAAATCCTATAAATAAAGTAAAATAATAATTAATAGAAATAGGAGGAAACCATGGCAAAACAACATAGTGAAGATTATAAAATAAGTGCAGTAGAATATTATTTAAGTCATAAAGAACTAGGTTATAAAAAGTGTGCTAAAAATTTAGGTGTAGCCGTTACCACATTAAGAGGCTGGGTAGAAAAGTACGAAAGAAATAATGGAAATGTACCAGGACGAGGAAGAGGTAACTATTCAAGTGATGAAGCAAAAGAAAATGCAAGATTAAGAAAAGAACTTCAAGACACAAAAGATGCATTAGAAATATTAAAAAAGGCAATAAGCATACTGGGAGAATAACAGAAGCTAAATATTTAGAAACATATAAAATGAAAAAATATTTAGAAAAAGAAGGCAAACGCCACCTTAATGTTAGTGGTGTGCTTAGAGAATTAGGCGTATCAAGAAGTGGATATACTGCTTGGGTAAATGGGAAAATAAGTAATAGTAAAAAACGCAAAAACAGAATAAAAAACCGAATAGAAGAAATTCATAAAGACTCTAAAGGTGTATATGGAGCTCCTAAAATAACAAGGGAATTAAGGAAAGAAGGCGAATGTATAAGTGAAAAAACTACTGGAAATTATATGAGAGAAATGAGTATAAGGGCATGTTGGACAAGTAAATATACTAATACAACAATAAATCCAGATTTTAGTAAAAAATATAAAAATATATTAAACAGAGAGTTTAATCCTGATAAACCAGATGCAGTATGGGTTTCAGATATAACATATATAAATACAAAAGAAGGTTTTGTGTATTTGACAAGTATAATGGATCTATACTCAAGAAAGATAATATCATGGGTATTAAGCAATAGTTTAGAAACAAAGCATATAGTAAAAGCAGTAGAAGAAGCGAAAGCTAATAGGAATATATCAAATCCTTTAATATTACATTCAGATAGAGGAACACAATACACCTCAAAAGATTACTCCAAAGTGACAAAAGAATTCACAACAAGTTATTCTGACAAAGGGAATCCTTGGGATAATGCTTGTATAGAATCATTTCATGCATTATTAAAAAGAGAATGGACGAATAGGTTTAAAATAGAAAATTATATACATGCTAAGAGTATTATATTTGAATATATAGAGACATTTTATAATACAGTAAGGATACATAGTCACTGTAATTATTTATCTCCAAATGAGTATGAGGAAATGTATAATAAACGTTTAAAGGAAATGGAAATAAAAGTAGCATAAATATTTAAGAGGGTGTACACTTTTAACTTGTACTAAAATTTGACATAGGACCAAGAAAGTGATAATAAATAGAGAAAGCCAAAAGATAGAGTCACATCGGTTTTCGAGGTAAGAACAAATAAACAAACAACCCCGAAATCCGATATGTTTATACCTTGGGTTATATTAAGACGAATATCATTAAATACCTTAATGAGCATATCGGATTTCAATATACTCCAAAATCCGATATGTTTATACTTTATGTTTCATTAAGACGAATATCATTAAATGAACTAATGCGCATATCGGATTTATATCGGATTTCAATATACCCCAAAATCCGATATGTTTATACCTTATGTTTCATTAAGACGAGCATTATTAAATACACTAATGCGCATATCGGATTTCAATATACCCCGAAATCCGATATGTTTATACCTTGGGTTATATTAAGATGAGCATGATTAAATATCTTAATGAGCATATCGGATTTCAATATACACCCCGAAATCCGAGTTCTATGAATAAATCCAAAATTGTTTTCGATCTATTCTTTTATTAATTATCAAAGACATAATTGTATAAGCTAGCTAAAGAAAATATTGAATTCTACTTTATCTAATCATTTTCATTAAGCCATTTTTTTAGAACCCTCATATATTTTTCGTTTTCTTCTATATAAGGTACGTGTCTACTATTTCTAAAGAGTTCCCATTTTGAATTTGGTATCATATCGTACATTTTTTTATTAATATAAGGCGTACTCATATCCATTTGTCCGTTCAATATCAGGGTAGGTTTGGTGATTTCATCTAGTCTGCTTTCATAATCGTAGTTTTTTTGGTTTCCAAGTGGAGTGAATTCATTTGGACCCCAAGCGACTTCATATGCCTCTTTTCCTCTTATTTTAGGGATTAATAGACAAGGTGGATAATCTTTTGTGATTTCTGGAGAACAGTGTCGTCTCATAAATAAATTTACTGCATCTAGGTATTCCTTAGATTCGAACTTATTCTCACTTACAGCTTTATTTATTGCTATTTTAGCGGCTTCAGGCATAAGGGCAATATAATTTTTTTGTTCTTCAGCCCATACTTTTGACGAGTAAAGTGTTGATGAAAGTATGTAAGATTTTACACCTTTGCCTTGTCTTTTGAAATTATAATGTAGAGTTAACATTCCGCCCCATGAATGTCCTAACATATGCATTTCTTTTATTTCTAGATTTTTTAATAAATTTTCTAGTTCGTCTAGCCATACTTCTTCGTTGAAAAGTTCAGGATGCCCCGTTATCATTGACTTTCCACAGCCTAATTGATCGTACATTATTAATGGTCTGTCGTCTTCAATAGCTAGGTTGTCAAATAGTCTGAAATGGTTGTGTGTTGAGCCAGGGCCACCATGCAATAAAACTAAAGGCGTTTTTTTGCCGTCTGGATTTGCTATTATGTAATAAGTTTCATAATCTAAAAATTTAATTTTTCCATCTTTTGTTTTCATTTTTTTACCTTTTTTCCTTTGATTTTGATTATATCATAATAAATTGCGTAAATAAATGAGATTTTTTTGTAGAAATATTAACAAAATTATTTTATTAAGTGATATAATATATTTGTCGTGATTTATTACGTACTTATTGGGAGTGTGAATATGTTTGGGAATAAACATTTGTTTACTCAAGGAGATATTCTAAGATGCTTAAAAACAATAGTAATATAATAATATATCTTTTGGTCGTTTTTATATTTGCTGGTTTTATATTAGGAATACATTATTCCATAGATACTATAGTTAATAATGAAGAAAATAAAATAGTAAGTATTTCGAATTTTGAATATGGCGGAGAAGTATTTATACAAAAGAAATTCGAGGATAATTATGATGAGCCAAGAACTCTTGTATCTAAGTTTGATTCTAGTGATTTGGGTGATTTAAGCCAAGAGCATAATATATTACTGTCTCGTTTGCGGGGAAGAAGTAATGAGATTTATATTAATGATGAGTATATTGGTAGAATTGGTAGTAGAACTGATGATAGGGTAAACATATGGAATGAAGTAAGCAATTTTGAAATTGCCGATGGGGTATTAAAAGAGGGAGAGAATGAATTAAAAATAGTGGTTGTATCTGATTTTAGAGTTGGGATTTCTGGCTTGCCAATTTATATTGGTAAGAAAAATATTATTATGGAGGTCTATTCTCAACTTAATTTTCTTTATTTTCAGTTATACAATATTATTGTAGGAATGCTAGTCGCAATGGCGGTTATGCAAATTCTTATCTTTGTTAGTCAGAATATTTTTGAGAGGATTTATTATCTATTTCCAGTCATGGCATTGTTATTGGCGGTGACTCTTTTAGATTATATTTTAAAATATTTTAGTCATTTATCTTCGTTTAGAACTGAAAAATTTTTCTTAATTGTCTTATATATAAATGTAGTAATTTTTGCAAAATTAATGGATTATTTTTATAAGACAAGAGCTATTTTTATATCATCGATAATATTTTCGGTGATATCTATTGTTGTGGCTATATTTTCACCAAATAGAAGTTTTTTATCAGCGTATTCAAGTAGTGCGCATTTCATAATATTGTTTGGTGTGTTTTTATGCTTGCTAAAATTGATTTCACTATATATAAAGAATCGTTCAAGCATAGAGTTTTTGTTCATTTTATCCATAGTGACATTCATTATTCCATCTCTAGTGGAAGTTTTATCACTTTTCTTTATTTCGATTACGATAAGGCCAGCTGCACTTGGTTTTGTCTTGTTTGTAATGGGTGTTTCAATGACTTCGTTTGAAATATTCAAGCAGAAAATTGAGGAGAGTTTGAGGTATTCTAAGGAGCTTGAAAAAGAGTCGGAAGAGCTTAGACGTCATCTAATTTATGATGATTTGACAGGGATATATAGCCACAGATTTTTGTTTGATAGATTCAATGAACTTATGAATAAAAAGGTTAAAAAATTTGATGTTGTACTTATTGACATAGATAAATTTAAAACTATTAATGAAATGCATGGATATGAAGTGGGGGATGAGATATTAAAGGAGATGGCAAATACTATTAGAGTTGCAACCAATCTTTCAGATAACTGTTTTAGATATTCTGGGGATGAATTTATTTTTATAAATACTGACAATGATGTTAATACGCTTGACTTGATGGAGGCATTTAGAGAAAACGTTAGTAGAAATAAGAGATTGGTTGAACTCGCGAGTTTTATTCCGGTGACATCTTCTTGTGGAATAAGTAGTTTTCCTAAGGATGGTTTGTCTTTAAAAACCTTAGTGGCTAATTCGAAAAAGGCGGTTGGAATAGCTAAGAAGAGGGGGAGAAATAGGGTTGTCAAGTATAGCAAGTATCTTGAGCAAGAGCTTAATAATATGGATATTTCTGATTTTAAAAATCAGATGATGATAGATTTTATGTACTCGCTAGCTTCGGTTATCGATATGAAAGATAAGTATACGGGTCATCATTCAGAAGAGGTTTCTAGGATTTCGCTTATCATAGGTGAAAAAATTGGATTATCAGATGAAGCGTTAAACGATTTGAGGATTGGATCTATACTACATGACTTTGGTAAGATTGGTATATCTGATAGTATAATAAATAAGCAAGGAGTTCTCACTTCGGAGGAGTATGCTATTATGAGAGAACACCCTGAAAATGGATACCAGATTATTAAACAAGTTATAAGTAATCCTAGAATATTAGAGATTATTAGGTATCATCATGAAAGGATTGATGGTAAGGGATATCCAAGGGGGCTAAAGGGAGATGAAGTGCCGCTTTTAGCAAGAATAGTGTGTATAGCTGATTCATATCACGCGATGACTTCGACTAGACCATATAGGAAATCATTGTCAGTTAAAACTGCGGTGGAAGAACTTAGAAAATATAGCGGATTACAATTTGATGCAGAACTTGTTGAAGTTTTTGTCGAATTGCTTTGCGAGAATAAGTATTTGGATGACATTGAAATTGAGTGTGAAGAAATTAAAAAAATCGATATGGCTCGTAGAATTTGATATAGTAAGATTTGGGTAGTTTATATAGTTTGGGTTAAGAAGTTAATAATGGATATGAAAGACAGCTCAAATGAGGTATTCATACAGAAGATAAAAGGCGATTTTCTTTGTCATAGCTTCAAAATAACGATGCTGTGCTACGTCTATGTACATGTCGAGCCGCTATTTTTCTTACGCCTTGAAACGCATCCTTTTTTCTCGGTCTGGATACTGTCGACTTTCTCGATAATCTCGACACCTTAAATTAGGTGTCTTTTTGTATAAAAATTATAATTATTTGAATATTCAGAAATTAATACGAATAAATTGTAAATATTTTTGTTTAATATGATAAATAAGGGAAGTTTATGTTTTTAACAAAGTAATTTAACAATTAATTAGATAAGTTACATATTAATATGTGTATAACTATGTGTATATTGTGGAAAAGAAAGTAAAAAATAAATAAAAATACTTATTTTCTGAAAATTTAGAAAATAAGTATTTTTTGAATTTTATGAATTTTTAAATATAAAGGATTTTTAAATATGTTTATAACTTTAACTTGTACCTAATATATCGGGTATTAAAAGTAAAATATTAGTATTAAAAAAAGTTTTTTAGTATTATTTGAATTTTTATTGCATGTTTTTGCTTTTGATAAAAAGTGTGCAAGTTGCACTGTACTTTTAAAAAGAGTTTTAGTATAGTATTGGATAGGGTAAATGATATAAATAATTGAGGTAAATAAAGATGAGGGTTTTTAAAATTATTCTAAGTTCGCTATTAGCAATATTTTTATTTAACATTTCTATTTTTGCAGATGAAGGTGGGGAAAAATTTTTTAATTTAGATTTTTTGGACAAGGCAATTAATGAGAGAAATGCTATTATTAAAAATCTAAAAGAGGATGGTTCGAGTACTTTTATTAGTGATACTCCCTATTACAATAGAGCATATGTAAATGAAGATTTTTTTGTGAAGTATGGTTTGATAGTTAATAGTAAGGTTGAAGACGGAAAACCTGTTTTTGAATTGTGTACAGGTCTTTTTCAAGAACAAGATGATAGTGGTGAATTTAGGTATTTGGGGAACAATACCATAGGTGAAACTATTTCTAACCCACGATATGAAGCTGTAGTATCAAATGATTTTGAAAAGAAAAATTGGATAAAAAATGATGATTATAAAAATATAAAAAAGACTCGTATTGGTAAGGGGTTACGAGAAGATAATCCCTTTAATAAAGATGAATTTATTGAGCGTTATTATAGTAACTTTATCTCGGGTTTTGTGAGGGATTTTGGTGATAAGTTATCCGATAATTTTATGCTTGAATATAACTTGGCGAACAAGGAATTTTTGAAACGCTTGAATGGTAGAAACTACGAAACTTTGACTGATGCTGAGAAGAAAGAATTGGATTCTTTGTTTAAATACGTGGGTCAGTCGGTAAATTTTTCTACTGAAAAGATAGAATATCCAATGAAAGATTTTATCAGGATAGCGTCCATACCAGGAGATTATTCTAATGGTTTGGCGTATATGTTTCACAGGGGGCGTAATGGAGTTTACTATTATTTAGGTGTTAGTCTTGATTCGAATTACATTAAATATGAAGATATAGTTGCGGTAGATTCTAAAATACAGATAGATAGCACTGATAAAAATTATGCTTATGGTAGATATGATTTTAATATTTTTAGCACTGGTGATATTAAGTCATATAAAATAACGTGCTTAGATAATGGAGTAAATCTGTCAGGTAAACTGTCAGATGATTTTAAGAAAGGAATTAAGGAGTATAGGGATAGTTATGATTTAATTGCACTTTTAAATAACAGTAATAGGCTAATAAGCATAGAGATTGAAGTTGAGAATTACAGTGGTAAAAAGTCGAGGCAGGTAGTTAGTGTTGAACTTTTTTCAAGTGGAAATATTGTGTCTAAAACTGTGCCATCTGTAATCGCTTCCAACAAAAGAGGAAGAGAAGTATTTGATGTAAGTAGGGGTATACCTAGTGGTAGTGAATTATATTGTAATATTTTTTGCGAAGAATATATTTCAAACTCTAATTACAAACACCATACGGGGACTAAGGTGTTTTATGTTTATTTGAAAAAGAATTATAAATTAAAGTGGACAAACCCTTTGACTGGTAAGGAAGAAGTGGAGATAGTAACATTAAAGGATAGTGTTAGTATAAGTAGATCGTATTCGTATTATACAATAGATAGTTTTGCTCTTTATAGGGCTAGTAGGGCGAAGGTGTATTCTGATATTTTTGAGGATGGAGAGATTGATATAGATTCAAGTAGGGTTCCAAGATTGAATCTTGAACTTGAAAGGTACAAAGAGCATATGTATAATCCTTTAAAAAGATATAATATAAGTCTAAGGCTGGGTACGGAGATTATAGATGGTGGATATTCTAGACCATCTATCCCAGAATATGATTTTTATTCAGAAGCGGATAGTGCGGTTCCTAGTTTGAAAGTTAGGAATGATAAGGTAGTTTTTAAGGGACTTACCATAAGTGATGGGGATTATGTGAATTCAAATACAGCGAAACCATTAGATTTGCCTAATGCTAGAATTGTTGATAAAAATTTTTTCTACAAAGAAGGTAATAAGATACCGGTGGTGCTTTCAAATGGCATTCATAGTGCTAAGGCAGAAATAATATATAATGCTGTAAAGGTAATAAATGCACCAAGTTCTGTTGTGAAGAGAGTTAATGATATAAACAAAGTTCTCGTTCACAGTCCGGTAGTTGCATATCCAAAGTGTGAATCTAGATTGGATATAGTCCAAAAAAATGAACTGGATGAAAGTTTATGTCACTTAGTAATTGGCGATAGTTTTAATGTTAATTTTTCTTGTACGGGAAGTCACAAAAATATTTTAGGTTATGGGAATAGAGACTATAGTTCTACGACTAAGGCTAGACAGTTAAAATTTGATTTTGATGTTTTTAGGGGGGAAGATTATAGCGGAGAGTATTTGAGAAGGGGTGAATGGATAGATATTACTGACGATAATACTAGGTTTTTTATACCTTCTTGGGTTAATGAAAAAGATACGAGTAATGTATTTTTTAGAGCATTGGCAAATAATTATTCGGCTGATTTAAGTTCGGCAAATAACTTTCAAAGAAATCACAATATTGATTATAATTCCTATAAAGCGGTAGAACTTATAAAGGTTGTTCTGGTACCAAAGGTTTATGATTTTAAAATTAGAGATGTTAGAGATCCCTCGTTTAAGGAACATTTTAAGAAAGCTAGTGGATATTTTAAAGTTGGGGATAAGAATAATTTGGGGAACTCTGAGCCTAGTATTAATTACTTGCCTGTTACTGGATATAAAAATAATGTAAAAAATAATTATGGGCAACATCTTAAACTTGGATATAAGTTTAGATATTCTTTTAAGACATCTGGGGATATGTTTAGAAAGGGTGATGTAGCTGTTATTAGACCTACTTATAAGCTTTTGGATAAGTATGGAAATAAAATAGACGTTGACCTTTATTATAAAAAAGGAAATAGTCTAAAACCTATATCATATAAGTTAAAAAATAGTCTTGTTTTAAATACAAAGGGTAGAAGGATTTCTAAAAATACTTTAAAAAAAACAGCCTTTATTAGGGGCAGTCTGTTGAGTTCTACCACTTATATTAAAGAGTATAGGAGATTACTTAAGAAGCGTGGATATAATATAAATTTTTATGGCAATATGTTGCTTTCATCTAGGCAGAGGACTTATATTGGTGATTTTAATCGTTTGGCTTTACGCTCTGGTTTGAGGAGAGAAGACTTAATTTCTTCTGTGCAAGAGTGGCATGGTGATTTTTATTTGCCTGCTTCAACTGTTGCGGTTAAAAAGGGAAGCAAGCTTAGAAAGTATGGTAGTTTAGATGTGAATAAGGCGCCTTTTTTTCAGAAAGGACTTATCGTTGTTAATTTTAAAATTGACATATATCATAATATTACTAATGTTTTTGATATTGACAAGATTAAGCCGTATATAAGTTATAGTAGTGAAAAGTATGGTAATCAATGGGAAAGAGAAGGGTATCAAATAGATCAGAAGTTTGGTGATTCTAACGTGCGCTTTGGTTATGGGGATGTGGCGGTTTATTATTTGAATAAACGTGCCTATGATAATTATAAATAAAGGGATTGTAATGAATAAAAATGGGAGTATAACAATATTTTTAGCGATTGTTCTTTTGACGCTGCTTTCTTTTGTCTTGTCAATTTATGAAGTGACGAGAGTTCAAATTTTGGATATTGAAGCAAGTCAGTTGTCAGTTTTTTCAGGAAATAGTGTTTTGGCTGCGTATGATAGCACTTTGAAAAATGAATATGGTATTTTTGCTAGAAATATAGATTACAGTGATTTGGATTTTATTTATCCTGATAAGGGAATAAAAAAAGTTTTGTATGGTCAAATTGATGGTAGAAATGTTAGTGTGAAAGACAATGTTCAAAATAAAAACTTAAGTAGTGATTTTGCATATTATCTAGGAGAAAATTTGGAAGGTAGTCAGTTTATAAGTGCAGAAGTTGAAGCTAAGCCTATTTCTACCTTGCATTCACGAGCGGCAAGGGAGTATTTGAAGTCGGAAATACTGAATTATACGAAGGCGAACATAGTTTTAACAAAGATAAGTCAGATTCTAGAAAGCTACGATATATTTTTGAAAATAGGTAAGACTACGGACTTTGAGGAGAGGAAGAATAAGATAATTTCTAAGGCTGGAACTTTGGAAAGTGAGTATTCCAAGCTGTATGCCTATATTGATGGTGTGGATGTAAGGGATGTTTATGGACAGTCTAGCGTAAATAATTATATTAACCGTTTAAATGTTAGTAAGAGAAATCCTAATAATCTCCCTAATGCGATACAAAAAGGTAAATATATTGATTTGATTTCTGCCCTTAAGAATTATAGGGATGCTTACACAAGTATTATAGAGTCAAAGACTTGGCTAAAGGATTTATACTTAGAATTTAAACCTATAGATGATGAATATGATGAACTTTCAAGTGATATTAGTGATTTGGATTCAGATATTTTGGAACTTAATAAAAAGATAGAAAGATATAATAAAGATTTGGAAAAGCTTTCGGCAGAAAGTCGGAGTGTAGCTTTTATTAAGGCTAAGATTAAGTCGTTAAAAGATAGCTTGAAAGAGTTTAATTTAGAAAAGAGAAATCTTCAAACTTATTTGAGTATTGTTTCTGAAGAAAGGGAGCGAGTTTATAAAAAGATTGAAGAAAAAATTAAAAACATAGAGTCTGCGATTAATGGTGTAGAAAAGAATCATTTTATTTTTAAGGCTTTAATAATTGATAATCCAGATAATATTAGTATGAGTGAGGATTATGGCATAAGTTCTTCGTCTAAGGATAAGTATAATAGTTTTCTTAGTAATAATAAGTTTGTAAAAAATATAATTCAAGAAATTCGTAAAAATGGTGAGAACTTAGGGTCTGCAATAGATGATTTTGTAGTGAAAGAAAAAGATAAAAAGGACGATTATATTGAGGGTACGTATAAGGAAGCTGAAGAAAGCTTAAACAAAATAAAAAAACAGTATGGAGCAGTTTTGCGAGATACCTTTGATGAAAAAGGTAATTTAAACTTGATGGAAATTCAGGTTGACAATAATATTCGTTTACTAGAAGGTTTGGAGAAAGAAGTAAACTATCTTAGTGATAGCGTGTATATTGATTTGGCATATGAGTTTAAAGTTGAAGGTTTAGATAAGCATATTTTAAAGGAGTTAAATAGCGTAACTCTTAATAGTAAGGTTTTAGGACGAATGATTTCTAATTTAAAATTTTCAAAACTTTCTTCTGGAGAATATCTTGAGAAAATGGATGAACTCATTTTGGCTTTAAAAGCTTATAAAAATGTTTCTGGTCTTTCATATGAAGTTGTACTTGATGCTGAAAATGAATCTTTTATTGAACGTTTTAAAGCTATGAAAAAAATCTATCAGGATATATATGATAATTTAAATGGAGTGGTCAGTGGAAAGTTTTTATCTTCTGATTTGTATAGACTGCCTGAAGATTTACCTTCTTTGGGAGTGGAGGTTGATGAGGAAAAATACAAGATGAACTCTGAAATTATTAGGGATGATATATCAATTCTTGATAGCGATAAGAGTAGCAAGTTTTTTTCTGATTTGCTAGGGAATTTAAGTGCTAGTGATTTTATGGATAAGATTCTTATTAGTGAGTATATTATATGTATGTTTAAGGCTTATTCTGATAATTTTTTACAGAGAGAAAGTATGAGTGGCTATAAAATCAAAGAACATATTTTTCCTACGGAAATAGAATATATAATAAGTGGTATAGAAAATCCTGAGAGTATTATGGCTTATGTTATTACAACGATTTATGCTATGAGGATGGGTGTTAATATTATTTCGCTTTTGCTTGATTCTAAAAAAAGAGAGGAAATAATAGGTTTTGCAAATGCTATAGCAGGTTGGTGGTCTTTTGGTAGTGGGGCTATAGTAATGTCGGTTGTTATTACTTTTTTATGGGCGAGTGTTGAGTCGGGGATTGATATAGCTGTTTTGATTCATGGTGGAAAGATTCCTATTATTAAGACGAGTAGGTCTTGGTATAGTTCTCTTGATGGACTTACTGCAAGTGGATATTTGGGGTTGTTGGGAGCGGGTAAGTCGTTTGTTTCTGAAAATTTGCAGAAAATAATTAATGAAGTTCCTAAGAACGTCATGGATTTATCGAGTGAAATGTTAGGTCTTGTAGGAGATGCTTATAAAGAAAATGTAAGTGCGGGGATAGATAGCCTGTATACAATTGTTTATGATGCATTTAGCAAGGAAATAGAAAGGCTTGAATATAGGTTTGACGATGCTTTGATTAAGGCAATAAATGATAAGAGAGAAGGCAAAAAAGTGCTTGATAAATATCCTGTTGACGGATTAGCTTTTGAAGAAAAGATGCTTGTCGATAAGGCTAAAAGGCTTGTAGAAAAAGCAGAAATGGATGATGCAGAATATGCTTTTTATGTTGAATTAAAGAAAAGGGTAAAAAAGGAACTTTCTGAGGATTTGAGTAAATGTGAGGAGGGTATAAAAAGTAAATATTTTGATTTTATTGATTATGAGTTAGGTAAGGCTAAGGATGAAATTAAGAAGATATGTGATGTTGGACAGAAAGAGATTAGTGAGATAACTAAAAAACGTGTTGATGATATTTTTCTTGATATTAATAAGAAGATTAAAAAGAAGTATGGTGATGTGTCTGGTAAGAAAGATTCGGCTTTTGTTCCTAGATTTGACTATTATGATTATCTTAGACTTATATTATTATCAAATAATGATATGGATGTTGTTTTGGATAGAACTTTAGATATTATTGACTTAAATATTAGTGCTAAAAAATCTGGAATAAAACCTAAGTCAGCTGAAGATTTGGAACTAAAAAATTATGCTTATGAAATAGGATTTGAAGCGGATTATAAATTTGGATTTAAGTTTTTTGATATTTCATCTGCTTTGGGGATAGAAAAAGGTGATGGGTTATTTAATATTAGGCAGAAGAAAGTTTTGGTTTATGAAAAATAATGATTATAAGATTAGGTATTCTTTTTTGCAAGCTTACATAAAGTCTTATAGTGGCTCTCTAACTATAGAAACGTCCCTTGTTCTTCCTATTGTAATGATAATTTTAACTGTTATTTTGTATATGAGTCATTTGCTATATACCGAAAATTTAATTCACAGCAGAATGCTAATTGCTTCTGATAGGTTATCAATAAGTGCGGTTTTACTTGATAAAACATCTTTGGTTTCTGATATGCAAAAAGCTTATCAAGAAGGTGATGAGGTAGTAGAGGAGTTTCACAATGCTTATAGTAATTTGACTGGCGAGGATGCTCGGCTTAGTGATGGTATTTCAGATATTGCTTATCTACTAAATGATTTATATAAAGAAATTGGAAGTATAAATATTTCTAACCCCAAGAATATTTTGTTATCTTTATCAAAGCTAAATTCTAATTTTAAGGATATAAGATCTGCGTTTAAGGATGGAATATTGAAATCCTTGCCTGATGTTTCGTTTTTTAATAATTTAAGTGAGAATATATTTAATGCGGGCAAGACGTTAGGAATAAATTTGTTTAGTCAGCTTATAAGTGAGACGGGTGTAAAGTATGAATTTTCAAAGCTAGTTTCTGATGCTGACTTAGATAAAATGAGGGTGAGTGATTTACAGATAAAAAATGGAGCCTTTTTTATTCCAGATGATACAATTAGTTTTACTTACTCGTATAGTATATTTTTTCCTTTTACAAGTGATTATTTGGATAATGGATATGTAGTTGAGAGAAAAGTTTGTACGCGTGGATTTACAGGTAGTTATGATGCTAATGAAATAAAAGCTAAGAAGGTAAAAGGCATGAAGAAATATGTTTATGTAGCTACGACTACCGAAGGAAATTTATGTTATCATTATTTATCATGTTTAAGAAAGCCGGTTTATACGATAGCTTGGGATGATCTTGGGAGTAGGAATATTTGTCGAAGGTGTAAAAAGAATTCGATTATGGTAGATAAGCTTTACTGCGTGAGTGGTAGCAGTAAGGTTCACTTTGATAGGAAGTGTTCAACTATTTATTCTAGGTATGTTGAAAGGATTACAATAGAAGAAGCAGAGAAAAAGGGTTATAGACCATGTAGTAAAAAGGGGTGCATAGGTGATAGAAAAAATAAGTAGTAAAATAATAAGTGCTTTTGTTTTAGATTGCGGTTTGTTCATAAGAAAAGGTTTGATTTGGAATGTTTTTGGCTTGATTATTTCGATAAGCATTTCTTTAGTATTGTTTTTTGCGATAGGTTTTTCGAGGGAATTTGTAATGCTTTCTCTTTTTACGTTTATTTTATGTTTTGAAGCTGTCTGTGATATTTTATTCAAGGAAGTTTACTTAGGAGGGGTGTTTTTGGCATTCTTAATTAAGATGTTTGAATTTTTGATTTTCTTTGATTATGAAATGCTGAATCGAATTCTTTTTGGAGTTTTGCTGTTTTGTGTCGTTTTTGGGGTTTCAAAAATTAGCAAGGGTGACATTGGTTGTGGTGACGCTATTATGATTATGGTGATGACTATGTTTCTAGGTGTAAAATATAGTTTTTTAGTGTTTATTTTAGCCTTGTTAATACTTGTTTTAGTATCTCTTCCTTTGCTTGTAAGTAAGAAATTGTCGACTAAGTCAAACGTTCCTTTTATACCATTTTTATATGCTTCTTACTTTTTAATTGTTATTGGGATGAAGTTATGAATAATAGGGGATATTTGAGTTTGGAATTAGCGTTGATTTTGCCTATAGTGCTTGTTATTTTATCAGGGTTTATTCTGTTAACGGTGTATTACCACGATTTTATAATGTCTAAGCTTGCAGTTAATGATAATTATTTTAGGGCATATTTTAATGATGTAGAAAAAGTTGAATTTGATGGAATAGTTATTGATGATGAGATTGTTAATTCTAATTCAGAAAGTTTTTTGTTTGAAAATAACGATGTAAGGTTAAGTGGTGAGAAAAGATTGAAAGTTTTTTCGCTTGTTTTTCAACTAGATTCAAGTTTTCGTAAAACGAAAGTTAAGAAAAAGACCTTTGTAAATATGATTGATATGGGAGACAATGCTTTATCCATTTTTTATGATTTGAAAGAAGATGACAAGATAAAGAAAAAGTTAAAAAAAATTAAATCTATGTTAAATAAATCACCTTAAAAAGTTTACTATTAATAATTAATATGTTAATATGATATTAATTTAGGAGGTAGCTATGATAGGGAATAAAAAAGTAGTTTATAGTGGAATGCAACCAACTGGAAAGATTACAATAGGTAACTATTTTGGTGCTTTGCAGAATTGGGTTAAATTAAATGAGGACTATAATTGCCTGTTTTGTGTTGTTGATATGCATGCGATTACAGTGCCGCAAAATCCTGCGAATTTAAGAAAGAGTGCGAGAGATTTATATGCGCTTTATATTGCTGCTGGATTAGACCCAGAAAAGAATATAATTTATTTTCAATCTCATGTTAAGGAACACGCTGAACTTGCTTGGATTCTTAGTTGCCTAACTCACTTAGGGGAATTAAATAGAATGACTCAGTTTAAAGAAAAGTCTAAAAAAGCTGGTCAGAATATTAGTGCGGGTCTTTTTACATATCCAGTGCTTATGGCGTCAGATATCTTGCTTTATCAAACGGATTTGGTTCCTGTAGGTACCGATCAAAAGCAACACTTGGAGCTTACAAGAGACTTAGCTCAAAGGTTTAATAATACTTATAGTGAAACCTTTGTGGTTCCTGAGCCATATATTGCGAAGTTTGGTTCAAAGATAACAAGTTTGCAAGACCCTACGAAGAAAATGTCTAAGTCGGATGTTAACGAAAATGCTTATATTACCTTGCTTGACCCAAAAGATGTGATAGTTAGAAAGATAAAGAGGGCTGTTACTGATTCAGAAGCTTCAATATACTACGACAGAGATAAAAAAGCAGGTGTTAGTAATCTATTGGAGATTTATAGTCTTTCTACTGGTCAAAAAATGGATAAAGTAGTTGCTCATTTTGAGGGTAAAGGATATGGAGTTCTAAAAAGTGAAGTTGCAGATGCCTTGATTGCTGAGATTGAGCCTATTCAAGATAGATTTAATCAAATTATAAAAGATAAGGCATATCTTGATGGCGTTATTAAGAGTAATGCTGATATGGCGAGAGGTATTGCGAGAAGAACGATGTCGAAAGTAAAAAGGAAAATAGGTTTTCCACAGTAAAACTAAATAAGTGGACTTGTTTAAACTAGGAATGTTTAAAGGATATTTTTGTCTAAATTTATTTTAATGTATGGGTAGTAATTTGATTATTTTATTTTGAGGAGAAGAAAAATGGAACAGAAAAAGTTATATAAATCTTCTGATGATATTAAATTAGCGGGTGTTTGTGGTGGAATAGCAGAATATTTTGATGTTGATGCTACTTTGGTAAGATTATTGTGGATTGTTTTTTCTGTCATGGGTGGTGGCGGAATTTTGGCATACATACTAGCTATGATTATTATTCCTTCCCGAGAATATTAAGTAAAATTTTTATTTTGGGCACAGAATATTTTTTTCGAATATAATATAGGTGATATGATAAGGTTATATGATATGAGTAAATTTTTCAAAAAATACTAAAAATAACTTGACTCTTAGCTGTTAAGATGGTATACTCTTTTTTGTCGCAAAATGAAGGGGTATAGTTCAGTTGGTAGAACGTCGGTCTCCAAAACCGGATGTCGTGGGTTCAAGTCCTACTGCCCCTGTTGGGCGC
>PDWI01005272.1_pt1 | contig 16772 bp, 13 predicted proteins | sample 1430891 | NCBI WGS metagenome assembly PDWI01 (sample SAMN01162508, study PRJNA174530) | Oral metagenome, whole genome shotgun sequencing project. | biome: Marine environment; feature: Marine mammal; material: Swab sample of the gingival sulcus; isolation source: swab sample of gingival sulcus...
CGTATTATCCCAATCCAATATCAAGTCAGCTGGAACTTCTCCATTTCCCATCGCATCAACCCTAACATAAATCCTTATTAACTCTAGCTTTTCATTTACGGTAAATGTATATTCATCTGGATACTCTGCATCAACCTCTTGGACGGGATGAGTTTCCTTTACGCCATTTATCTCAGTACTAAATTCAGTGATAGTTCCTGTTATATCTCCTAATACCAATGGCTTAAAACCTAAGGTAACCTCATATTCGCCGTTTCTCTCCAGTACCCTAGCAGTATGGTTGATTGTACCATCTGCCATAGAAGTTTGATCTGTTCCTGCTGCGTTTATCTTAACACCTATTCCATACGAAGTTTCTCCCTGACCTGGTACAGAATCATCAGCGGACAAATAAGGCATCCCTGCCAGAACTAACATCATCACCATAAATATTGAAAATAATCTACGTTTCATTTTTCCTCCTAATATTTTAATAAAATTATAAAGTGTAAACCCTTCACACCCTGTCTTAACTAAATAGCTTCTTTAGGCAAGACTATCTTTGTATTCTTATATTCGTCCATCACCAATTCAGTTCCGTATAGACTGCTTACGACCTCACTGTCTAAGACATCATTAGGACGACCATCAAAAACTATCCGCCCATCTGAAAGTCCCACGACCTTATCAGAATAATTAATTGCCTGCATTATGTCATGAAGGACCATAACTATCGTCTTTCCAAGTTCCTTGTTTATGAATCTTATAAGCGACAATATGTCAATCTGATACCTTATGTCCAAATATGTAGTAGGTTCATCCAAAAGTAATATCTGGCTATCTTGGGCTAGTGCCATAGCTATAAATACCCTCTGTCTCTGACCTCCAGAAAGTTTCCTTACCTCTGACTCCCGAAGTTCCTTCAAGTCAGTTATATCAAGTGCCCAATCCACAAATTCGCGGTCTTCTTTTGAATGCCTTTGTAACGGTTTTAAATAAGGAGTTCTTCCGTAAGATACCAGCTGTTCTACACTTATGTCTCCAAGTATTCTGTTTTGTTGGTACACTATCGCGAGTTCTTTTGCGAAATCCTTATTTTTGTATTCGTCTACTCTCTTTCCGCCTATCAAAACCCTGCCTCTTCTATGTTGCAAATTTCTAGAACATATATTCAACAGAGTCGATTTTCCACAGCCATTAGAGCCCATCAACGTCGTTACCGCTCCCCTTTCAAAGGTTACATTTATATTTTCCAAAACCTTCTTTTTGCCATATGAAAAGTAAAGATGTTTAATTTCCATAATCTCTACCCCCTGTTCTCAAGAGAAGTATAAAGAAAGGTCCGCCAAGAACAGACATTATTATCGAAGCCTGTATCTCGAAGGGATAAGCTATAACTCTGCCAAAAGTATCTGAAACCAAGAGAATGGTTCCCCCAAGTATAGCGGAATATGGAATCAAATACTTATGGTCTCCAGTAACTAAAAGCCTTCCTATATGGGGAATAATAAGCCCCACAAATCCTATTACTCCTACAACAGCAGTAGTTATAGACGCTAAAACAACTGCTATTAAAGCCACCAAAAACCTATCTCTATTTACATTAACCCCTAAAGAAGATGCGGTCTTATCTTCTAAAGTCAGTAAATTACACGTCTTTGCTGTAAATAAAGATAGGATCAAAAATACTCCAACATATATAAAAAGAAGGTTTACATCGCCCCAAGTCTTCTGAGCAACATTTCCCTCTATTATTGATTGGGTCCTTGTCAAGTTGCCTCCTGTCATTGACCTAATTGCTTCAGCAATACCTACAAAACTCATATTTAACGCTATACCCACTAAGATTAGTCTTACGGGCTTTACCCCTCCATCCCAAGCTAGGGTATATATCAAAAAGTAAGCCAACAAACCACCGAACACGCTTATAAACGGTGTCCAAAAGTATAACATAGGAAAAAATATAGTTACCAACGTAGAAACTAACGAAGCTCCCGCTGAAATACCTATGATACCAGGGTCCGTCATAGGGTTCTTCATTATAGCCTGAAACAACGTCCCAGATACTGCCAAGGCTGCCCCTGCAAGTACCGATATTATTATTCTTGGGAATCTAAGATCATATATTATTGCAAAATCAGGGTTGTATTCAACAAAGAGCCCTCTCAATATTTCTCTAAATCCTACCTCTATACTACCCTTTTTCATAGAATACAAAACCATAAATAGCAATATAAGTGTAGTTACAAAAAAACTTATCAATATTTTTAACTTTTTTGCCCTAGTCATAGAGCACCTCTTTCAAATCCTCAAGCGCTTCTTTGTAATTAAATTTTGCCGACATTCCAAATTTAGCATAATCTAAGTCATATACATTTTCTGATTCAACAGCACGAAAATGCTTCCATATTGGATTATTTGAAAATTCCTCTTTGAACATCTCAGCTACTTCTTCTGGTAGAGCATGAGATGTCCTAAGTATTATATCTGGGTCCTTCTTAACCATATCTTCAGTATTTATAGACAAAAACTGAGAATCTAGACCTTCATATACGTTTTCACCACCAGCTAATTTTACTAAGGACCCAACATAAGAGTGTTCCGTAGCCACAACAAATGAACCGGGCAAGCCCATCAAAATCAAGACCTTTTTCTTAGGCTTTCCCTCAACACTCTTTACGTATTCAGCCATAAAGCCTTTGTAATCAGAGACCAGCTCATTAGCTTTTTCTTCTTTACCAAGCAATTTCCCAATGTCTTCAATAGACTTATACATACCGGGAACGTTATTTAAATTCAAAAAGCCATATTCTATATTTGCTGCCCTATACTTTGGAAGTAAATCACCTATTAGGCTAGCGGGGCTAAAAACATAATCTGCTCTCAATGACTTTATTATCTCCATATCAGGACTCATAGCCATTCCAACACTAGGAAGGTCTTTATACCTATCTGGTATTGTATAGGTATTACTAGTTGGAACGCCTATTAGGTCAACATCTAGCTTTTCCATTATCATCGTAACAGCAGGACTGGTTGCTACTACTCTTAAATCTTCCCCCTTTTTAACAGGGAGAGTTCCTTCTCCATTCTGGTCAACACAACCACTTAATATAAAAAGAGAAAGGATAATAAAGATAATATTCTTAAACTTCATCTACGACATCCTCCAAGGATTCATTTTCTAATTTCAATTTTTTATAGTAAAAAAACATCACTATAGCTAAAATAAACATAAACACTGATATCAAACCTATCACTACCATAAACGTAGAAAAGAGGATTATGGTAACGGAGCCCCACTTAGTAGGATTAACCTTAGAATCAACTTCGGAATCAGGGATTGCGACCTGCCCTGACTCTTGAGTAGACAACATCTTCTCTACATCGGCGAGTTCAGGCGAGTTTTTAGTAAGAAGTCCGTGTTCATAGCCCAACTCCGCTGGCTCAAAACCTACGCTTTCTATATCAGAATTTTCAACTACTCCCATTATTTTGAGTTCTGCCAAAGGATTTTTTCCTTCAGATTCTAGGTCAGAGAGAGTCTTAAAATCTGTATTACCCTCTGAAAAATCACTGAAGTCTATAAAAAAATCAACTTCTCTACCCATTGCATCAACATATGCTAAAACTTCTACTACAGAATCTTCAGACTTTACTGGAAACTTGTATTCCATTGTCTCATCATCAAACTCATTCTGTATAAACTCAACCTCATAAAACTCATCTTCAGACTTTTCCTGTACCCTAAACTTCACATCACTCAAATTTTCAGACATCCCAAGGCGTATGCTAAGGAAGGTATTATCGCCAACCTGTTCAAAAAGGGCGTAGGGGTATAATACACTTTCAACCATAGACTGACCTATCTCTGGGTTTTTACCAGCATCATTAATCTTACCTGTTATAGGATGTGAGTAATGCGCTGAAGCAGATGCAGTTTTGATTTCATCCGCATAAACCACGCTTATAACAAGCATTATAGCCATAAAAACTGTAAGTAATTTTCTCAATTTATTTTCTACTCCTAATCTCTCGTTTGAGTTCTTCTCTATATTCTAGTTCTGCCTTAATCCCCTTATAATACTTGACTATAAAAAACGAAGATGTGCCAATAAGCAAGATCAAAAACAATAAGACTATTGTTATAACGCCTTGACTTTCCACTTCCCTAACCTGAACTGCCTCATTATCAGATACCTCTATTTCAGAAGTTTCTGAAACAGAACCGATATGTTCTTCCCCGTGAGGAATACCATCTTTAGCAACTTCTTCCTTTACTAGAGCGAAGGGAATAAGCTCTCCATATGTAAAGACTACAGCTCCATCTTTTACCTCGGAAGGAATTTCTTTTGGTGTTTCATGCATCGCATAAACAACATAAGATTCAGGGTCTTTTTTAACTGGAATTGCAATCTTCACATTTCCACCAGGTTGATAGACCTCACGCAAATCGTTAATCAAACCCTCGTGGTCCTTTGGAATCTTAGCGAGTGGTCCTAGGGTTCTTAAACTATATGCCTTAACTATTGCGCCCTTACCAAACTTTTTCTTTATGCCTTCAAAATCTTTACCCTTTATCTCATTTGCATAAAACACAAAGGGTTTTTCATATACTCCTGGAGCCGCTTCTATGCTAACGCCCTTATCCGTCCTTGAAACCTTAACTGTAGAGTCAAAATCTATTGATTTCTTAGCAGATTCAAGATTAGAAAAGAACTCTTCCTCGCTCTTGCTAACACTTGTAATTCCATCCCAATCAATTTTCAGTCTAGCAGGAAGGGGTTCATCACCCATCGGCTCTACATGAGGATCAACCATGCAATCCAGAATTTTTTGTTCCCCATTTTCTAGGTCAACCTTGAATATGTCCGGATTGTCGTCAAAATTCCCATCAGAATCAGCTAAATAATATTTATCCGCACTTACGTAGTTTTCGCCGCTCAAATAGTATATGCTCTGCATCGAAGCAACTATGTTGGAAACCTTAAGTTCCTTGCTTTCAAAGAAAAGATCCGCTTCTCCATCTTGAACAATCACATATCCCTTAGGGCTTATCGCATCATTTCCCATCGATTCCTTATCTTCGTAATACTTCATAAGGGTTATATCAAGGGAGTAAAAGCCATCTTCTAAGAAGCTTGAAGAGGATTTGGAATCAATTTCTTCCTCAACTTTATCTTCTTCTTTTACTCCTTTTTCTTCTTCTACCGATGCCTTATCCTCAGACTTTAATTCCTCCTCATCAGATTCGTCTTCTTTTTCAGTAGATTCGGGTTGGGTTTCTTCAATTCCTGTGACCTCATCTTCCGATTTGTTTGCATCCTCTGTAGAATCTTTATTGGGTTCTTCAGTTTCTGAAGCTTCAGAAAACAAATCAGCAGGGTAGTCTATCTTTAGCCTAGCATTTTGCTTGCCATCTCCAAGTTCTTCCATAACGGGAACATATACTGTGCAGTTTTGAATATTTGTAGAGAGGTCAACTGGAAATTCCACAACCATCGGGTAGCTCTTCCCCCTAAGAGAAGCGTCTATTCCTTCCTCTGGGTCATTGTAAGAATCCACAACATCATAGTAAGACAAAACAGATACAGAATTGCCATTAACGGTAATCCAACCCAAATAACCCAAAAAATCCATCATTTCAATCGGGATTAGAGTCATTCTGAGCCTAGCATCTCCTCCAGTAACGGTAAGAGTTCCTGCCGAAGCTATTGCCGCATTACCCATAGATTCTACATCCTCATACGCCTTTAACATTGTTACTGAAACAGAATATTCTCCGTCATTCGGCTCAGCAAATACAAGCCCAAAGTCAAAAACAAGCAAAAGCGATATAAGCAAAATTAAAATAATTCTTTTAAACATCTATCAATCTCCAAACTAACTAATAATAATTATTGAATTCAACTAGTGAACACATTAATCTTTTCACACATCACATAGTAGGGTCAAATTTTTTTTTATATTTTTTTTGTAAGCTTTGGTTTACAAAAAAAATGTTTTAAATGTGAAAGCTTTGCAATTAAAGGTTTTTCACCGAGATTACATCGGTTTTGAAAAAGTTTTTTACGATAAATTCAAATTTATAAAATTAGATAGAAGATGAATTTAATATCAATAGATAATTAGACTTTTGAGTGTGATTAGACATACTTATCGAAACTCTGCTCTTAAACCATGAATTTGAAGAAAACACGCCATTTCCAAAATAAACCCACTTATCAAAAGCTCCCAAAGATATCTTTATCTCTCCATCCTTCGTAGAAACTACATGTTCTCCAAACTCGTCTACATAAATTAATTCTAAAAGGTTTCCGTGCTTACGATACCCTCCCTGATGTTGCTCTAATGATTTAGTATATAGAGAGATATGAGAATTTTCACACAAATGAAGTATTGCATAATCTTCAAATGCCGCATTTGCCATAGATAGAGGTATAGATGATACTTCACTATCTGGGCTATGTTTATACACAGCAAAGCCTAGCCTGTATTCTCCAAAACCAAGTATATCTTCAAGATCCTTATAATGAAAAACAGTTTTTTCTCTTGGGAGATTTTTAAACACCTCAAATTTAGAGTTCAAAAATTCTACTAGAGCGGTGTCATTCGTTTGGTGTAGTAATTCGGAATAATAAAGAGCATCCGCCTCATCTAAATTGAAGGTAACTTCCAAGGCATTTGATACAGCCTTTATTGAAGAATAAATGTCTTCCGCAATCGTCTTTCCTACATCCGTTAAATTGTACTTAGAATTTTCCCTGTAGAATACCCCAAGTTTGACCATCCTATCTAAAATTTTCTTTGAATTTATCCTAGAACAATTAAATAGTTCAGCAAAATTTGAAATACTCATATTTCCACCCAAGTGGATAAAATAAAATAAATATTTTTTTTGTAGAGAAGTAATCTTTAACTGCTCCATTCAATTCCCCTCACCTATGCTTTATAAAAAAAATTTTTATACTAATTGAAAAACTTTATCACATAAATCATACCCCTATCAAAATAAAAAGTCAACAGTGAGGATAAGAAGCAATCTATTCTTTAGACCTATTTTTTTTAAAAAACAAAACCTACCTATTTATTTATTTTTACTCCTTAATTAACAATTTATTTGATTATTTTTAATTGATTTTTGAAGTAATTAAATGTTAAATGGGTATAGATAGCATAGTAAATTGCTAGGGTTTATATTTACCCTTTGTTTTAAATACAAATTACAAGGAGATATTTTTATGAAAAGACCAATAATATCAATCAAAAATCTTCACTCTAAAGTTGGAGAAAAAGAAATACTAAAGGGGGTGACCCTTGAGGTTCATCCAGGTGAAATACACGTTATAATGGGGCCAAACGGTGCCGGAAAATCCACACTTGCAAATGTACTTATGGGGCATCCTAGCCACACGCCAACAAAAGGAGAGGTCATATTCAACGATAAAGAACTGTTTGATATGGATGTAGATGAGAGAGCTAAGGAAGGATTGTTTATGTCCTTCCAACATCCAGAAGAAATACCAGGCGTAACTGTTCTCAACTTTTTAAGAACAGCAATAGCAGAAACTACAGGAAAAAAACCATCTCTGCTCAAGTTGAACACAGAAATGACAACGAACATGAAAGATCTCAGCATGGACAAAGATTATATGAATAGATACCTAAACCAAGGATTTTCAGGGGGAGAAAAGAAAAAGAACGAAATCCTACAGATGGCAATGCTAAATCCCAAACTCGCCATACTAGACGAAACCGATTCAGGGCTTGACGTAGACGCAATAAAAGATGTGTACGAAAAAATCCAATCACTTTCGACCGAAGAAAACGCAATAGTAGTAATAACACACTACAACAAAATTCTAAAATATATTAAACCCGACTTTGTACACATACTCGTAGATGGCAAGATCGTCGAAAGCGGGGACTTAGAATTGGCAAATAGGGTTGAGACCTTGGGTTACGATAACTACAAGGAGGCATAAATTGAGAGAAAAAACCTATGTAAGGGATGTAAAGCGTGGTATATACGACATAGTAAATCCCGAAAATCACAAGTATATAGCAGATAAGGGATTGACGGAAGAAATAATTAGAGAGATATCTAGAGAAAAAGACGAGCCCAAGTGGGTACTTGACATCCGGCTAAAAGCACTAAAAATATACAAGGAAAAACCGGTACCAACCTGGGGACCCGACCTTTCAGACTTAGATATACAAAATATAGTCCACTATGTAAAGCCGAACGCAGAAGCCACAACTTCTTGGGATGATGTCCCAGAAGATATAAAAAACACTTTTGAAAGACTAGGGATACCAAAGGCAGAGCGAGAAACCCTTGCCGGAGTTGGAGCTCAATACGATTCTGAAATAGTTTATCACTCTCTCCAGCAAGAACTCATAGATCAGGGCGTAATCTATACAGATATGGATGTCGCGGTAAAAGAATACCCCGAAATGGTAAAAAAATACTTTACAAAGATTGTTACAAATAGGTACCATAAATTCTCAGCCCTACACGGAGCAGTATGGTCAGGAGGGTCCTTTGTCTACGTGCCAAAAGGAGTGAGAGTAGAAAAACCTCTTCAATCCTACTTCAGGCTCAACGCAAAGGGTGCGGGGCAGTTTGAACACACTCTAATAATAGTAGATGAAGGTGCATATCTACATTTTATAGAGGGGTGTTCTGCTCCAAAATACAGCGTACAAAATATACACGCAGGGTCCGTGGAACTAGTCGTAAAAGAAGGTGGAACCCTTAGGTATTCGACCATAGAAAATTGGTCTAGAAATATGTACAACCTAAATACAAAAAAATGTATTGTTGAGAAAAACGGCACTATAGAATGGATATCTGGTTCTTTTGGGTCAAAGATTTCCATGTTATATCCAACGAGCGTTCTAATAGGAGAGAATGCAAAAAGCGAGTTCACGGGAATAACCTTTGCATCTACAGGTCAAACCCTTGATACTGGAACCAAGGTAATCCACGCCGCTCCAAATACATCTTCAATAGTGAACTCAAAGTCGATTTCAAAAAACGGAGGAAACGCATTCTACAGGGGATTTCTAAAAGTCACCCCTAAGGCAGTGGGAACAAAGTCAGCTACCAACTGTGAATCGCTGATGTTGGATCCATATTCTATATCAGATACCCTTCCCATAATTGAAGTAGAAAATGACGAGTCAAACATAGGCCACGAAGCGAAGATAGGGAGGATAAGCGACGAAACGATATTCTATTTAATGAGCAGAGGTATATCCGAAGAAGAGGCAAAGGCCATGATAGTCAGAGGCTTTGTAGAGCCGATAGCAAAAGAACTCCCTCTTGAATACGCAGTGGAGTTAAACAACCTCATTACACTAGAGCTCGAAGGCACTATAGGCTAGGAGGCTAAGATGAAATACATAGAGAATCAAATAAACAAATTTAACACAGAAAAAACGCCCCAATGGAAACGCATAAAATTGCCAAAAGAAATTTTCCAAGAAGGCATTGGTGAATTTGAAAATATAGATATAATAAAGATGGAGCACTACGAACCAATAATCCTAAAACACATACTTAAGGCGGAGGCGGATTTGACAGCAATAGCTAAGTATGATGAAATCTTAGACTACCTAAATATAGACACCTCTATAAAGGAATCTCTAGGAGAAAAATTTTCTTCATACATAAACGCAAATTTTAATCACGGGTTACTAATACACGCCAAGAAAAATAGAGATGTTAATCTTGACATTTTCTACAAATTCGACAATAATTCGCCCACTCTAGTAGACCACCATCTCATAATAGCTGAAGAAGGATCAGAAATAGCCGTTACTCTAGATTACAAATCAAAAGACGGATCAAAACATAGACATTACAGCAGCATAAAGGTTATTGCGAAAGAAAACTCAAAAGTCAAAATAACATTGTTGCAAAGATTGAATGAAGAAAGTTTAAATTTACAGCAAGTATTTACTGATATAGCAGAAAACGCAGACGTAATCGTAAACGACATTGAGATAGGAGCGAGTATTAAAGCGGTATCCGTAGCACAAACTATAGAGGGCTTTAGAGGAAATGCCTCTACTAATTCGCTGTACTTTGGACAAAAGCATTCAAGAACAGACCTATCCTATACGAGTAGACATAGGGCAAAAAACACGACATCTTCAATATTTTCAAAGGGTTCATTAGATAAACACAGCAAAAAGGTATTTAGGGGAAACCTTTACTTTGAAAGGGGGACATCCCAATCAGTAGGTAGGGAAGAAGAATTCGTTCTATTATTAGATCCCGAACTAAAGTCCGATTCGATGCCAGGGCTCTTCTGCCAAGAAGACGATGTTATAGGAGAGCACGCAGCTAGCGTAGGGCAAATAGATGAAGAAAAGCTATTTTATATAATGACTAGAGGATATGATGAAGACAAGGCAAAGCATCTTATGATAGAATCAGGTTACCAAGAAGTAATACAAAAAATGGATATAGGGAGACTTGGAGAAGAAATAATCGAAGAACTAAAGGAAAGGATAAGCTGATGGATACCAAGGTAATTAGAAAACAATTTCAGAGTATCGATGGCAGTCTTTACTACCTGGACAACGCCGCCACCACACTGAAGCCCGACTTTGTAATCGAAAAAATAAGCCATTTTTACGCAAAACAAAACGGGAACCCTCACCGTGGGGCACATAAGCTTAGCGTAATAGCAACAGAACAATACGAGGCGTCAAAGAAAAGCGTAAAAAAATTCATAAACGCTGGAGAAAAAGACGAAATCGTATACACAAAGGGTTGCACCGAATCCTTAAACTTAGTTGCAGGATCAATCCCGGAGGGATTTTTAAAACCAGGGGATAAGATAGTAATCCCAATCACATCACACCACAGCAATATACTCCCCTGGCAAAGACTCGCAAAAAAACACTCCGCAAGACTGGTATATATGTATTGCGACGAATATGGAAACATCCCTGAAAAAGACTTAAACAAAATAGATAAAGATACAAAGATAGTTAGCTTTCCAATAGTTTCAAATGGAATAGGGAGTATATCTCCAGTAAAAGACATAGTGGATAGGGCAAAAAAAGTAGGAGCTATAACTATAGCGGATGCAGCTCAGGCGGTGGGTCACCTTCCCATAAATTTTGAGGAATTAGGATGTGACTTTTTAGCCTTTTCAGGGCACAAGATGTACGGATCCCAAGGTATAGGCGTTCTAGCTGGTAAAAGAGAATCTCTAAAATTACTAGAACCATTTAATATGGGCGGCGATATGATAGAATACGTAACCGAGCAGACCGCAACATTTGCAGAGATTCCAACTAGGTTTGAAGCTGGAACCCAAAACGTAGCTGGGGCAGTTGGACTTATGGCAGCTATAGAATGGCTAGAAAAAATAGGACCAAAAAAAATATACGAACACAACAGAATAATAACAGAAAAGATACATAAGGCCTTAAACGAAAGAGAAGAGATAGAAGTATACGGACCACCACTAGGCCAAGATAGAGGATCACTAGTAACCTTTAATGTAAATGGGGTCCACCCTCACGATGTAGCGACAATTTTAGACAGTGAGGGAGTAGCTATAAGGGCTGGACACCACTGCTGCCAACCCCTAATGGCATTTATGGGAACAAAGGCAACTTGTAGAGCAAGCATAGGCATATACAATGACGATTCAGATATAGAGGCTTTAATACGGGGACTGGATAAGGTGCAGGAGGTATTTTCTAAATATGTTTAATGAACTTTACACTGAAATAATTTTAGAAAACAGCAGAAATAAAAAAAATAGAGGCGAACTCAAATCTCCCTCCAAGGTAGAGAGAGGCCACAATCCCAGTTGTGGAGATGACTTAACTCTTATGGTGAACATCGAAGATGACATAATTAAAGATGCCAAATTTATAGGAGATGGCTGTGCAATAAGCACAGCCAGTATTTCTATAATGATAGACCTAATAAAAGATAAGGACATAGCTTACGCAAAATCTCTTATAGATTCCTACTTTAGGATGGTACAGGGTAAAGAAATAACAAATTCGGAGAGAGAAGCTTTGGAGGACGCTGCTCTATTTGAAAGCTTACAAGATATGCCAGCTAGGATAAAATGCGGAACCCTGGGATGGCACTGCCTAAAGGTTATGATAGCCCCTGAATCAGATTAACCTTAGCTTATCGAGATTGGGCAAGGTTTTTTGTTTAGGTTTTATGAGCAAGATTAAGTCCTATAATCCATTCATCCATTAAAAATATAGCATATTTTATATGAAGTATAGTATAATAAAAAGCCAATATGTTGGATGGTGTAGGTTAGACCTTAAGATAAAATAGAGCGATGAGTAAACAGAGAAGAATAAGAAAGACAAAAAAACTGAGTTTTACTTTATTGATTATAACCTTATTATTTTTATCTTGTTCATGTGGATACATATCAGATAAAAATAATTCGGCTGAAAATACTCAAGAATTAGATGAAAACATAAATAAGGAAGATAAACTTTCATTAGAACTTATACTAAAAGTTTTATCAAAAACCATACAAAATGAGCTTACAAAAAATAAAGAACTCAAACTATCTGAGTTTTTAAATTCCGACGATAATTTTGAATCAATGAATAGGGACTACGGTTTTGAAGAATTTATAGACGTTGATTTCCAAGGTTTTACTGCTTATGTCGTCTATCCACAAGGTAATCTGAAAGAGCTTGATAAAGCGTGTAAAAAATGGGTGGATAATACTATAAAAACTTACCAAAATGAGATTAAAACTTTTAGTAAGCTTTTACTGATTAAGTATAATTCCCATATTGTAGATAATAGTTATGTTGTGGTTGAATTTAATGGCGAATTTTATAGTTCTATTTTTGCACCTCCAATTCCTATTTTTGCATCTTTTAATGCTGACCTTAATACAGGAAAAGTACTATCAATTCAAACTTTTTTAAAGCCTAAAGAATTGAACAAATTAAAAGAACACATTATAAAAGCAACTGGTCTTGATGAACATTTAGTAGATGCTGAGCTATTGAATAATTGGGAAGTGTCAGATGGGGGGATAGGTGTCGCTTTAGAAAAAAGCAAATATTTCCCTGGATCACTTGGTGTAGTTAAAGTTTTTTCTAGTTACGATATGCTAAAAGAAAAAAACAAAAGACAGGGTACTAGAATGATTAAACTAAAGAAGGGAGAAAAGGTAATTGCACTTACTTTTGATGATGGACCAGGAGCCCACACCCCTAGGTTATTGGACATCTTAAAAAACAATAATGTAAGGGCTACGTTTTTTGTTTTAGGTTGTCAAATAGATACTAACCCCGATTTGTTACCTAGAATGATCGAAGAAGGTCATGAAATAGGCGGCCATTCTTGGACACATCCTGTTTTTAACAACCTATCTGATGAGGCTTTAACAAAAGAAATCATGCGGACACGTGAAAAAATTACCTCTTTAACTGGATTTGATGTAGTCTCTGTTAGACCACCCTACGGTGCATATAATAGCAGGGTAAAAGCCGTCGGGAAAAGCTTGGGAGTCCATTTTGTAAATTGGAATGTAGATCCTGTAGATTGGAAAACCCGTAACGCACAGATGACCTATAATGCAATTATGAGGAATGTCGATCATGGAGATATAATTCTTTGCCATGATACTCACTGTTCTACTGTTGATGCTATGGAAACTCTTATTCCCAGGTTATTGGCTGAAGGCTACCGTTTTGTAACGGTTTCTGAGCTATTGATGCTTGGAAATGGAGAAATTCAACCGGGTGAAGTTTACTTTAGTATAGATATTAAGCGTTAGATTGACTCAAATTAATAAATTAATTTATTCTTTCAATTCAGCTATCGCCCTTTCAAGTTGCCTATCTGCAGTAACTTCAGCAGCCTTTTCATTTACAAAAGTCTTTAAATTATCTTTAAATTCAATATCTATTTCCCCATCTTGGTAAGTACCCGCAAGCTCCTTAACCCTATTAACTTCTTCTAAAGTTTTATCATCAAAGACATTTGATAGTTTAAGGTCTGCACCCAAGTAATTTAAACGTTGTTTTATTCCGTATATTTCAGGGTCTACATCCCCTACCTTAAATTCAGTATCCTTTACCAAGGGTCTAAATTTATAAGAAAGTCTTAGCAGCTCTTGATCTTTGGCTACCCTTATCTCAGGATATATCCCATCACCATGAATATTTCTATTTTGAGGTGTTAAATATTCGCCGGTAGTTAGCTTGATATACTTTCCATAAGAAAGGGGATAGACCTGCTGAACTACACCCTTACCAAAGCTCTTTTCTCCTATTATCCTAGCCCTATAGTTATCCTGTAAGGCTCCAGCAAATAGTTCGCTTGCAGATGCACTGTTCTCGTTTATTAATACCACTACCCTATCAGTTATGCCAGCCTTTTCTGACATCACAACTTCATCCCCAGATTTTCTATATTTAACGGTGGTTATAACCTTACCTCTTTGGAGTATTTCATCAGCTATCTGGGTGGCGGAATAAAGGTATCCACCGCCGTTATCCCTAATATCTATAATCAAACCATTTTCAAATTCTTCAGATTTTATTATATCCAAAAACTGATCATAAGTTTGCTCGTCGAAGGATCTTATCTTTATTATATCTACACCGTCTTTTTCACTATGAACAGCGGACTTAATGATAAATTTTTCCCTAGTTATCTTTACTGTTTTTATGGGAGCGCTGTCAGATTTCTTATAACCAAGGGAAACTTCACTCCCTTCCTCACCCTTTAAACGTACCATACACTCTTTAAGGCTCAAGTCAGCTATACTTTCCCCGTCAACAAAGTATATCTTGTCACCTTTTACAAATCCTGCCTTTTCGGCTGGAGAATCTTCGATTACTCCTTCTACCAATATGTGGTCGCCAACCTTATCCAAGTATATCCCTATGCCCACAAATTCGTCATCTAATATATCGAAGAAGGCATCCATTTCCTCCTTAGTATACAATACACTCCAAGGGTCTAAACTCTGATACAAACCATCTGTTACCGCCTTTAAAAGTTCTTCCTCAGTAACCTCTATATAATAATTTTCCCTTATAAAGTCAATCTGTTCAGACAGTTCTCTAAAAAACTCATCCCTATCTATACCATCTGAATATACGCCATTAAATATAGGTAGTATAAGCCCAAGCCCAAGCACAAGAACAAAAGTAAATAATTTATTTTTCATATCATCTCACTCCAAGACAATGTCCAAGACTTAAAAAATTAACGGCCTTCAAGAAGCCTTTCCCTATAGTCTAGGGTTATGTCGCTTCTCAAGTGTTCTATAAGTCTTGAAAGCATTGTAGCAGCTTCAGCTCTAGTCAAATGTTTTAAAGGCTGGGCAGAGCCGTCCTCATACCCCTTAACTATTCCTATTTCCTTAGCCATATACATAGAGGGCTTTGCCCAATAAGGAATATCCCCATCATCTATAAATCCAGAATCAAAGGGCATAATAGGAGCAATATCATCAACCCCTATTGCACGCATCATAACAGTAACAGCCTCTGCCCTAGTAAGGGGGCGAGTTGGCAAAAACTGATCATTCCCCTCACCTATCATTATTCCATTCTTATTAGCGTTATCTATAAATACAAAGTACCTGCTATCCCTTGGCACATCTTCAAAGGGGAGTGGAGTGGCTCCAGGCCTCTCAGATTTTATCAGTGCCTCTCGCATCTCTTCTTCCGTCTCAGTATTTACATGCCCTATGGTGTTTACTATAGCCCTGGCAAACTGAGCCCTAGTAACATAGGTATCTGGCAAAAAGGCTTCGTCCATTTCAAAGGCTTCTATGCTCGCTAATTTAAATACGTCTTTTTCAGCCCAGTGAGCCCCAATGTCCCTAAATTTAGGTATCGGAAGCCTAGTGGATTCCTCATATACATAGGTGCTTAACTTGCCCTCTCCCTTATTTCTCCTAGGCGGTTTAAGCTCCGTGTCCTCTTCTTCCCCACCTTCAGGAAGGGGGGCAGGTTTGTCTTCTACTGGCATATCATAGGTATAAGTTAAAACATCCTCAGTATTTTCGTTTTTCAAAAGACCGTATTTAAAACTTATGCTCTGAACATCGTTAACTACATTTTCAAAACTAGCCTGGGTCTTTGTAGAAAACTTGTATACAGCTGTACCGGTCCAAGAAGTTGATTTTGGAGCATCTGGTTTAAAGTCATCAGGACCTACATCTCCACTATCTTCTATCTCAGGGAGGTCTACATATTCTATACTAACCCTCATAACCCTGCTATTTAAGTTGCTCCAATAGTTATCATATGCCAGATCAGTTTCAGTATTAGCTATTATGGTTATCCTGCTTCCGGTATCACTCATATCTCCATCTGTGTGAAAGACCTTTTTGTAGTATATGTTAGATGAGGCAAAGTCTATTGCAGGCTTTTCATCTATAATCCTGCTGTTGTCAAAGTTAAAACTCGTAAGTTCATAGGTTTTATCAGCTATCTTTACACTTTCTTTAAGCCCCCCATCTGGAATTTCCCAATTGCTTATAACCTGACGCATCTCGTTGGACTTATCCCTAGTTATATTGTATGTAACAGAACGACTGATCGCCATATCTTCATTATTATTTTTTAGGTCGTATTTGACGTTTATCTTATAATTATCAGTTTCTGGAATTTTAGGAATTGTCACCGTCCCCTTTAAAACAACGGGTTTCCCAGACATAAAGGAAATCTCTTCATAGTAATAAACACCCTTTTTAAGGGTTAAATCTCCCTTCAATCCCCCAAAAATTGAATAGGTATCAGCAAATATA
>PDWI01005273.1_pt1 | contig 16770 bp, 11 predicted proteins | sample 1430891 | NCBI WGS metagenome assembly PDWI01 (sample SAMN01162508, study PRJNA174530) | Oral metagenome, whole genome shotgun sequencing project. | biome: Marine environment; feature: Marine mammal; material: Swab sample of the gingival sulcus; isolation source: swab sample of gingival sulcus...
ATCTTCAACCTTTAAATAATCATCGTAATCTATTTGCTCTTTATCCGGATTATTTTCTACCAGCATTTTCGCAAATCCGTTTACCAAACCGGGCTGATTGGCGGTTATTTCCGATATTTTTTGTTTTACTTTTTCATCAAACAGCTGTCCGGTTTCTGTTTCGTGTTGTCCAAGAAGTTCAACCACTTCTTCATTTGTGAAATAGGGAACATCCAAATTGTCGGCAATATTAAACGGACTGGCATTGTCGCTTACTACGCCCAGAATATTTGAAACACCAACAAGAATGACGCTTTTTAAACAATGACTTTCTCTCGAATGATAGGCGTTTCGTATGGAATGTAAAAATGTTCCGAAATATTCAGGATTTATGCCTTCAACTTCGTCAATTATTAGTACACATTTTCCATTTTTATTTTTTTCTATTTTTTGAAAAATTTGTTGTAAAGTCAAACTTTCGAAGTTTTCTTGCCAAAACTCACCCAATTTCCAAACTAATCTATCTAAAAATGATTCTAAGTTTGCATTTTTATAATTCTCAAAATTTATATGAGCAACTTTATAACCTTGTTTAATTAGTTTTTCCGCCAACTGCCTAAAATATGTACTCTTGCCGGTTTGGCGTGGCGCCCAAATGGTGAAATATCTTGATTTTTCAACTAACTTTAAGCCCTGCTCAATCAAGGGTGTTCTTTCAATAGTATAATGTTGCTCCGGAATATTCGGACCGGATGTATTAAATTCTCTCATACCTATTTTTTTGCAAATATAGTAATAAAATATAAAAATCCGATTAAAGTTTAAGTTTTGATTATCAAACAATTAATAATTGCAACATAAATTCTCCCTTTTATAGTTTTACTCTCCTTATTAGCAAAAAGAATAAACTAACCCACATTATTATCTTCGATGCTACTTCGTGGTCATCAAGTCTTCCTAGTGAGTGCTGCATATACAATAAAATAAGTGATAAGGCGATTAAGGCATATCCTTTGATATGGTGAATGAACCTTATCAAACAAAGTGTCTTATTTTGAAGCAGATGCTGACCGGCATAGAACAACTTGGTGAATTATTGCGGCTTAAATTCCTTTTTTTTGTTTATTGCCGCAAAGTATATTAAATTTGTCGCATATTCGGAAAAAGTCATCGGATGAAACTTTCAGTCGTAATTGTCAATTACAATGTAAAATATTTTTTAGCACAATGCCTTTTAAGCGTCAGAAAGGCAAAAACCGAATATACAGCAAAAACCGGCAAAGATGACATTGAGGTGTTTGTTGTCGATAATAATTCCAAAGACGCATCGGTTGCCTTTGTAAAAGAACATTTTCCGGAAATAAAACTCATTGCCAACAAGAAAAACACCGGTTTTTCAAGAGCAAACAATCAGGCAATAAGAGAATCTTCCGGCGAATACGTTTTGCTTTTAAATCCGGATACCGTCATCCCGGAAGACACCTTTATTAAACTGTTAAAATTTGCAGACGACCGACAAGATGCCGGAGGTATTGGCGTTAAGATGATTGACGGCACGGGCAACTTTCTGCCGGAATCAAAAAGGGCTTTCCCCTCTCCTGCCGTATCATTTTACAAAATTTTCGGACTGTCGAAACTATTTCCAAAGTCCCGACGTTTTGGCAAATACCACCTGAGTTATTTGGACAAAAACAGCATACACAAAGTAGATGTGCTTTCCGGCGCTTTTATGTTGTTGCGCAAAACAGCCTTAGACAAAGCCGGCTTATTGGATGAAACATTTTTCATGTATGGAGAAGACATAGACCTTTCCTACCGAATCACAAAAGCCGGATACGCCAACTACTATTTCCCCGATGTTGAAATTATCCACTACAAAGGCGAAAGCACAAAAAAAGCCGGGCTAAAATACGTCTATATGTTTTATAATGCAATGATTATATTTGCAAAAAAACATTTCAAGAACAAGCATGCTTTTTTGTTTTCCTTTTTAATAAAAATCGCCATTGTATTGAGAGCCGCACTTTCAGCAAGCAAAAGAATTTTTGAAGCAAGCTTCCTGCCTTTGGTCGATATCGGCATTTTTTATTCCGGATTTTTATTTATAAAACCTTTATGGGAAAGCTACAAATTTGGCACAACAAAACATTACCCGCCGGAATATATGCACTATGCCGTACCGGCATATATCTTATGCTGGCTTTTTTCGCTGATGCTTTCCAAGGCATACAAAAAACCGGCAGACTCAAAATCCTTGTTTAAAGGCATTCTGTCCGGCACATTGCTTATTTTACTCATTTACTCGCTGCTCAACGAAGATTACAGATACTCAAGAATGTTGCTTATCGCAGCCACTTTTTGGGCAATGTTTTTTTCATGGTTTACAAGAGGAATCTTCTCGCTATTAAAAATCAAAACCTTTTCTTTCAGAAAAAATAAAAAGTCAAATATTCTGTTCCTTACTAATCCAAGCAATAAAGAAGTTGGCAAAAAAATATTCCAAAACTATTTTGAAAAAGCATACGAAAATTTACATACAACTGATACACTCAAAAACATAAACGAGCAAGTCATAGAAAAAAAACTTTCTCACCTTATCATCTCTTCCAAAAAAGTAAGTTACCGGGAATTTATTAAAATCTTGGATGAACTAAGCAAATATGATTTAGAAAGTTTTCTTATTTATCCGCAAGAGGGCTTTATGTTAGGAGCCGGTTCGGTTACGGTTTCGGGAGAATTAATTATTACCGAGAACTTTAACCTTACGAAAAAATCTTTACTTATACAAAAAAGACTATTTGACCTACTTACCTCAATAATATTCCTTGCACTGTTCCCGATATTAATTCTGCTAACCGACAACAAGAAATTTTATTTCAAAAATATTTTCATGGTTTTATCCGGAGAAAAAACATGGGTAGGCTACCTCAAAACAGAAAATTCCACAGCCCTGCCCCAACTCAAAGACAGCATATTTAAACCGGTAAACTACCCGGTTTTTGACCCGAAAGAAATCCAAAAAATTAATTTCAGGTACGCAAGAGATTACCACATAGCGGACGACATATATGCAATTTATAAATCATTTGCAAATAAAGAAAGCAAAAACTTGTAAAATTTTATATTTTATTGTATATTTGCCGTAATGTTACACATAATCTATTTCAAACCCATGAAAAAAAGTATATTTCTATTCTTAATTGTAGCTTTAGCCGGAAACTATTCCTTTGCACAAACAAACACAAACAAAAATGCCAAGTTTAAATCTGCTTTAGATTATATTTCTTTAAAAAGGTACAATACTGCCGACAGTATTCTGACAGAACTAATTTCTAAGGACAAAGAAAATCAGGACTATATACTCTATAAAGGGCTCTGTGAACTAAAATTAGGCAACGAAGATGAAGCAATCAAAGAGTTTGATAAAATTACAGATGCCAATCAAACATCCCAAGAAAAAGCAGCCGTAACAAAATCTGCAATTTTCTATAAAGCCGAAGCATATCATAATTTGTACCTATTTGATGAAGAAACCGAAATCTTAAAGAAACTGAGTGCATTTGACTTGAAAGAAAAGGAAAAAGCCAAACAAAAAAGATATTTTGAAAGAGCCGAAAACGCAAAAGTAATATACAATGATTTTAAACCGATAATTGTTACTCGTTTAGACATTCTAAATTCGGCTTACGACGACCACACGCCCATACCCACAGCCGGCGGCGACAAATTATATTTCACCTCAAAACGTCCCGGAGGCATTAGCGGAGAAACAAAAAGCGATGAAGGCAAATACTACGAAGATATATGGTTCTGGGATGGGGTAAACAGTCCGGTTAATATAGGCACTCCAATTAACACTCTGAAGCATGACGCAACCGGCGGACTGTCACTAGACGGAAAAACAATTTTTATCTACAGAACGGAAGGAAATAAAAACGGAGACTTATATACCTCAAAATTAAATGCAGACAACAAATGGGAGGAACCGAAAAAACTAAGTATCAGCCAAAGTCGATATATCGAAAGACATGCCACTTTATCTCCTGACGGAAAAAAATTATTCTTTTCAAGCAACCGCTCCGGCGGAAAAGGCGGCAGGGATATATGGCTGTCCGAAAAAGCAGAAGACGGAACATGGGGAACACCCGTTAACATTAACATCAATACCGAATATGATGAAGAAGCTCCCTATATCCTTTCAGACGGTAACACCTTCTACTTCAGCTCAAAAGGATACAAAAACATGGGTGGATACGATATTTTTAAATGCACCCTGCAAAAAGACGGAACCTTTTCTGAACCGGAAAATATAGGCTTCCCCGTAAATACGGTTGAAGACGATGTTTTTTTCTTCCCTGTATCCAATGAAGACATGGCATACTTTACTCGACGAAAAACAGACAATGCAGATATATACAAAACCATTTTCCCAACAAACACATTCATTGTGGAGAGTATTGTAAAAGGAAAAGAAGAAGATAAAAAACCATACAGCATGAGTGCGGATATTGATATTTTTGACATCAATTCCAATACCCAGCCGGATGTCTACACCTTAAAGCACAAAGACCATTACAAGTCAATCATTCTTCCCGACAAAGAATATAAGATTGTCTATAAATCCGACGGCTATATATTCGCCTCTAAAAATATAAAACAAAAAGAATTACTCGAAAATGCAACAATTCAAGAATATCCGGTATTAGTAAAAATAGAACCGGGTAAAACAGAAAAATTCGAAACGGTTGATTTTCCGGCAAACAGCTCAGAATTAGACCCTTTCACAAAAAAAGAATTAGACCTTATTGCAGAAAGCATGCAAGAAAACGAAGACATTGTTGTTGATTTCTCCACAGAAAAACGCGCACTGCAAAGTACAGAGTTGTCTCAACAACGCAAAAATAAAGCCGTAGAATACCTCAAAAATAAAGGTATTCCGGCAAATCGCATATACACCGACTTGTCGCCGAGAAATATTCCCGAAAACAAAATGGAATATACGCTTTATGACACAAACAGCGTAAAAAACCTAATTGCCAAAATCGAAGAAGTAAAAGAAGGCGAAGAAAGCATTGTTGCTAATCAAGAGGAAGTATCAAAAAAATACTATTCAATCTCTATACATAATATGTATTTTAAATTCGACAAATCAAAATTAGATGCACCCCAAAAAACAGACTTAGATGCCTTATCATCTTATCTGGCGAAAAACCCTTTGGCAAAAATAGCCGTTATAGGATATACCGATGCTGTAGGTTCATATCAATATAATGAACTTTTGGCAAAAAGAAGGGCAGAAGACGTAAAAAGATATGTGCTTAATCACGGAGCAAAAGACAATCAAATTATCACACTCGGTTTTGGAGAAGACAATCCGGTTTCTTACAACAAAAGAAACGGACGTTATTTTGAGCCGTCAAAACAATTTAACCGAAGAGTCGAGTTCCGCATAATTAAACAAGGAACACCTAAACTACAAATAGTTCAGTTCAACGAACTGCCAAATAAATACAAAGACCCGAATTATGATGCAAATTATGAAAAATAAATATTTCATAAAATAAGCACTAATAATTTTTTTTAAAATAAAACATTCTTATTTTTGCAAGAAATGTAAACATATATTATTCACTGATTAATTAATAGAATTATGAAGAAATCGATAATTATTCTTTCATCACTTTTTATTGCAGTTGCAATTTTTACCGGTTGTAACCCTTTGACAAAAATGGTCAAAAAAGCAGGTGAAGTTGAATACAAAACAACACCCAACCCGTTAGAAATGCACGCCAACAAAGTACCTATTGACGTAAAAGTAACTTTCCCCCCAAAATATTTTGGGAAAAAAGTTAAATTAGTTATCACACCCGCTTTAGTCTCTGACTACAGCTCGGCAGATGAAAAACTTTTTAAAACGCAAACGATCATCGGAGAGAAATTTCAAGACAATTATGAGCAAATTCCTTATAAAGAAGGAGGCAGTTTTTCTTTCAAAGACACCATTGCTTATGATTCAAAATTCAGAGCTTCCGACTTAACTTTAAGATTCCAAATTTCTACCCAAAAAGGCAAATCTGCCGATATTACGGAAATTAAATTAGCTGACGGAATTATCACAACTCCGGAATTAGTTGATGGCGGAATGACTATTGACGGCGGACTAAAAAGAGGCACTTCTTTGGGAAAAATGGTTGAAGTCCCCGTTACAAAACCCGAAGTAAGATTAGAAACTGAAAGTGCTAAAGTTATGTTTGACGTACAAAAATCAAACGTAAAAAGAAGCGAAATTAAAAAAGAAGACGTTGTAAACCTTATCAACTCTGTAAAACAAGCTTCAACAGACCCGGACAAAGAACTTAAAAACATCAAATTTGCCAGTTACGCTTCTCCGGACGGACCATTAACACTGAACGAAAAGTTAGTTTCCGAACGAGGAAAAAACTCTAAAAAAGCAATTGATAAAATTTTAGGAAAAGACAAAATCGAACAAGTTAATAACGTTGGTTTCCTTATTACCGAAACAACTCCGGCAGAAGACTGGGAAGGCTTTAAAAACTTGGTAGAGGCTTCAAACATGGAAGACAAAGATTTAGTATTAAGAGTATTAAACATGTACTCCGACAATGATACAAGAGAAGCTGAAATCAAAAAATTAGCTGCCGTATATGATGACTTAAGAAAAGAAATTCTTCCAATGTTAAGAAGATCTGAAATTAGATTTGACTATCAAGGAAGAGCAAAAACAGATAACGAGTTAAAAAATATCTCAACGACAAATCCGTCCTCTCTTTATCAAGAAGAATTATTGTATGCCGCAACAATTGCCGACAATCCTTCAGTACAAGAATCTGTATATAAATCATATACATCTCAATATCCGAATGACTGGAAAGCATGGAATAATTTAGCATGCAATCAAGCAAAACAAGGAAAATTATCTGATGCAAAAACTAATTTTGAAAAAGTAGTTTCGCTCAACTCTGATAATCCTGCCGCATTGAACAACTTAGGCGTTTTAGCATTAGCAGACGGAGACCTCGACGCTGCTTGGGATTATTTTGAAAGAGCTGAAAATGCCGGATGTAAATCTCCGAGTTTACATTATAATAAAGGTGTAATTTTAATAAAAAAAGCACAATACGCATCAGCTGTAAACGAATTTTCAAGCGACTCTTTTAACAAAGCTTTGGCACAAACTTTAGCAGGAAGCAATGATGAAGCAATTGCAACTTTAAAGAATTTAGGAAGCAGTGAATATGGTTTATTTTACTACTTAAAAGCTGTAACTGCCGCAAGAGCAAACAAAGTGGACGATGTTATTGAAAACTTAAGAATTGCTATATCAAAAGAAAGTTCTTTAAAAGATTATGCTAAAAAAGACGCAGAATTCTTAGACTTCATTGACAACTCAGCATTCAGAGGTGTTATCGAATAATTTATAGAATACATAAATATATAAGCCCTCCTTATTGCGAGGGCTTTTTTTTATGCAAAAATTACAGCCCATTATTTCTTGAACTGAAAAATTGACATAAAAAAATCACCGGCACATCATTTGAATACAGAAAGGCGGAAAATAAATTGACTAAACATTATAAAACAATAAAAAATGCAAAAAGGAAAAATTAATGTAACAGGCGAAAACATATTCCCTATCATAAAAAAATTTCTGTATTCCGACCATGAAATATTCTTAAGAGAATTGGTATCAAATGCTTCCGATGCTACTCAAAAACTAAAAATTCTTGCCTCAAAAGGTGAATTTAAAGAAGAGTTGGGCGACTTAACCATTCGAGTTAAAGCAGATAAAGATGCAAAAACAATTACAATTTCAGATGCCGGAATTGGTATGGATGCCGAAGAAATTGATAAATATATAAACCAAATTGCATTCTCCGGTGCCGAAGATTTTCTTGAAAAATACAAAGATGATGCAAATGCAATTATAGGACATTTCGGCTTAGGCTTCTACTCTTCTTTTATGGTGGCTGACAAAGTTGAGATTGTTTCTAAATCCTATAAAAAAGATGCACCTGCCGTAAAATGGGAATGTGACGGAAGCCCTAATTTCACATTAGAAGAAACAGAAAAAGAAACACGAGGAACCGATATTATACTACACATCGACAGCGAATCGGATAACTTCTTGGAAGACTCGAAAATAAACGAACTTTTAGATAAATATTGTAAATTCTTACCCGTAGAAATTGCATTCGGCAAAGAAAAAGAGTGGAAAGATGACAAACAAGTAGAAACAGACAAAGACAAGATCATCAACAACACACAACCTGCTTGGACAAAAAAACCGGCAGACTTAAAAGATGAAGACTATCAAAAATTCTATAAAGAACTCTACCCGGCAAGTTTCGAAGAGCCTTTGTTCAATATTCACTTAAATGTGGACTACCCCTTTAACTTAACCGGGATTCTATATTTTCCGAAGTTCAAAAACAATATTGAAATTCAAAAAAATAAAATACAACTATACCAACGTCAGGTATTTGTAACCGATTCGGCAGAAGGCATCGTTCCCGAATTCCTGACACTGCTGCACGGTGTATTAGACTCACCGGACATTCCGCTGAATGTTTCCAGAAGCTATTTGCAAAGCGACCGAAATGTAAAAAAAATAGCAAGCCATATCACCAAAAAAGTCGGCGACAGACTAAACGAGATTTTCTCGAAAGAACGTGAAGATTTTGAGAAAAAATGGAACGACCTAAAAATATTTATCGAATACGGCATGCTCAGCGACGAAAAATTCTATGAAAAAGCCGTTAAATTCTTCTTGTTGCAAAACACCGAAGGCAAATATTTTACATTTGACGAATATAAAAAAATTACCGAGGCAAACCAAACCGACAAAGACAAAACACTTATTTACCTCTACACAAACGACCCCGAAGGTCAATACAACTTTATTGAAGAAGCAAAAGAAAAAGGTTATGACGTTTTGGTAATGGACGGACAGTTGGATGCACACTTTATAAACCAATTGGAAACGAAACTTGAAGGCATTCGATTTACACGTGTTGACAGTGATGTTATTGACAAGCTGATTGCCAAAGAAGAAACCGTAGAATCAAAATTGTCAAGTGAAGAAACAGAAGACTTAACAGTTGTTTTTCAAAGTCAGCTGCCTGCCGATGCAACATATCTGGTAAGTTTTGAAGCAATGAAAGAAACCGCCAACCCCACACTCATTACGCAAAACGAGTTTATGAGACGCATGAAAGATATCTCAAAATTAGGCGGCGAGATGTCTTTCTACGGAAATATGCCCGACAGCTATAACTTAGTTATAAATGCAAATCACAGTTTAATCCTTAAACTGAACGAAAAATTGCAAAAAGCATCGAAAACGGATTTGGCAAAATTTACAGAGGAACGCAATGCCGTAAATTCAGAGATTGATGCTCTGAACACGCTCCAAAAAGACAAAAAAGAGGAGGAAATTCCCCAAGAAGAAAAAGACAAGAGAGAAGAATTAAATAAAAAACTTCAAGAAATTGAAGATAAAAGACGTGAAGTTCTGACAAAGTTCGGCAACAAGCAAAAGAAAGTAAAACAGTTAATAGATTTAGCTTTATTGTCAAACAATATGCTCAAAGGAAAACCCCTGAGCAAATTTGTTAAACGAAGCATTGAACTTATTGATAAATAACAACAAATAATCTGTCCTTAACAGAGTGTTAAGCCTCTCTGAATAAGGACAGATTATTTTTTTTTATTAGTTTTATTATCTTTTTTAGGTGGATAATATTTTTATTTATATATTTGACACAAAACAATTAAGCCGCATTATTATCTTCGATGCTATTTTGCCGGCATCCAATCTTTGTAATGAAAGATTGGCAAATAATGCGAGTTAAGCTATAAACATCTGTAATGGAGAGTAGTATATACATAAAAAAAACAAAAAAAACGCCACTGATTTATTTAGACTTTGAAGAAAGCATTTTTCAAATAAAAGGCGCATCTTTTTCCGAAGACATCTTGTCCGTATATGAACCCATAATAACATGGATAAATGAGTACGTTCCGCTCTTAAAAAAAGAGTTGGTCTGTGATTTTTATTTTACCGTGCTGAATAGTGCATCTCATAAAAAGCTCTTCCAAATATTAATAATGCTTGAGCAAGAAAAAGAAAAAGAGCAAGAAAAAGGAATCAAAATAAACTGGTACTATGACGAAGACGATGAAGATATAATGGAAATGGGCGAAGATTTAATGGAACTAATAAACATGCCTTTTAATCTTATTCCTGTATGTGCGGAATCTCCAACTGTAATATAAAGTAGGATATTTCTTGGTTTATTTTTTTAAAAATATATTTTATCTTACGATTATTATTATTTAGCCTCATATCAATTAAACTGATATCCGGTTTTTGGGAGAAATCTTCGGAATAAAACTCCTGCAAATAGTCTTTTATCTTTTTTAAACTTGTGGCTGTAGCCCCGTTAATTACATTAATCTTATTCTTTAAAATCGGAATTTTATCATTGGTAATAATATTCCCTACCGTCAAATAAAACGTCTTTCCTTTACTGCTTAACAAGTACACACCTTTACCTTTTCGACTAACTTTGCCCGGACTTGCATTATCATCGGGAATACATTTATCGCCAAATTCAATAACATTATGTATCAGTCCTACCGTTAGATCAAAGACTTTTTGCGTTAAGCCTGTCTCCCCATAGGTCTCGATTATCGGCAATAACAACTCAAAATTTTTGTAATCGAATAAACCGTTAAGATTCAGCAAAATATTATCTTTATTCAGCAAGCTATGCAAAGTGAATATACGCTCTAAAGAAGTTAAAGATTTTATTTCGTCCTTCACCTCTATATCATTAAAGTCTAAACGAATCTGATAATAATAATAAGAACACTCTTTATCTATTTTCTTGAACATATAACTGATATGCCCCCCGGCTCTTCGAGCCATTGTTACAATACCCAGACCTCCCCCGCCTTTTTCCGAAATTACTCCGTTAAAAAGTATTTTTTTATAGGTCTTTTTTAATGTATCGGGCGTGGAAACTTGTATTTGCTTTAAATATGTTTCCAGTTTGGGAATTTTCTTATTGCGAATAACATTTGCCGTACTGATATAAAGAGAACTCCGCGTTTTTTGAACAATCAACAAGCCCTCGGAAGAAATATTTTTATTTGACGGAACATCCTGATGCCGAACAACATTCTGCAAACTCTCTATGATAAAATAAGTTATTTTATTTTTAGATGAAGCTTCGGCAACCTTATCCAAAAAGCGAACATTCGTCAAACTTACGATATCCCCCGTAATCCTTTCCGTAAAATGCCCTCTGTAAACAAGTTCCAAATAGTCCTCGTCTAAATACCTTATTAATTCATAAGCTAATTCAAGTTGTTTGATATTATGTGTGTTTTTTTGCATCAGCAATTATTTTTTTACTTTATCAAACAATCGTTTTTAAAGTAAAGTTCATTAATAACATTTCCGCTTTCGCCATATAAAATAAATTTCCCCTCTTTTTTCCCGTTTTTGTATCCGGTTCTTTCTTTAATTGTTCCGGTTTCATAAAAAGTCAATTCTTCGCCTTCCCTAAGACCTTTTTCAAAAGAAATTTTTTGCTTAACAAGTCCGCTTCTGTAATAAACTACCCATTTGCCTTCATATAAATTGTCTTTGTAATTTCCCTCCGAAAAAACATTCCCGTCAGGATAAAAAGACTGCCAATGACCTTCTCGGCAATTATTTTCATAATCTCCTTTCTCGGCAATTACGCCATTTTTATAAAAAGCTGTATATTCTCCGTTTAAATTTCCGTCGGCATAATTGTATGCAGCCATTAACTGACCGGTCTCATAAAACGCAGTCAGCTTACCGTTTAACAAACCGCCGGCATAAAAACACTTTCGTTCAAGATTACCGTTCTTATAAAAAACAAACAAACTGTCTTCTAAAATACCCCTTGTTTTTTTCCCTTTATAATTCAATTCTCCCGTATCATAATAAGCCTCCCAATAACCAACAGGTTTATTGTTCAAATAATTCTGTACATTGTCAAGCGTTCCGTTTTCTCTGTAATTCAAAACATGCCCGTTTAACAAACCAGCTGAGTAAGAACCTTTAACTTTCACTTTGCCGTTTGCATAATAGGTAACGACCGCCCCTTCAAGCACTCCGTTTTTATACGCACCTTCCTGCTCTTTTTCTCCGTCGGGAAAATAATGCACAAAAGAGCCGTCTCTCTTGCCCCTTTTGAAACTTATGGAAGATTTCAAGTTCCCGGTGTCATAATAAATTGACCAAAGACCTTCAATCAAATTATTTTGGAACTCACCTTCCTGTTTTTTCAATCCTTGTTTATTGAAATAAACGTAATGCCCCTGTTTAATCGTATCCGATTTGCTTACATAAGCATAATAACTTTCTTTTACGACATTGCCGCCGGCATAAAAAGTTTCAAGATGTGTTTGTCCTGAAACAATGCCAATACTACAATATGCAAAGATAAAATACAATATGCCAAGCATCCGTTTAAACATTATTTACAGTTTAGTCTGTTTATTCATTTTGTCGAACAATAAGCAAAGGTTCTTTCAATCGTGCCCCCTCAATGGTTATATCTTTTCCATAATCAAGCAAAGCTATTAAAGAATATTTGCCCGTAGGCAAAGCCTTAAGCAAATCAAATTTAACCTCACGAGTAAAGCCCGGATAAGATACAAAATGTATCGGCTCAAATTCTATTTCTTCCGCACTGCTCAAATTAGATGCAATAAATACAAGCTTACACTCTGCAATACTTTCCCCCACATTTAACACATCAACCAAAAAATGATGATGCACAGTATCTTTTCCGGCAACTTCTCTTAAATCTTTAATCTTCAATTTCGGTTTTGCGGGCACAAGTGCTTCTCGAACAATATCAACAGCAATGCGTCCGCTGACTTTCACACCGGCACCCATGCCTTTATCCACATCAAAACTTGTTTTTTCTTTTACGGTTTGAATATACATTACAGCCCAACGCGTAGAATAATCATCAATAGGTGCCTGCATGGCTATTTTAATCTCAATTTGTTCATTCGGGTTCACGTCAAAAAAAGATTTTTCGGGTGTCATCCATTCTGAACAAGTGGTTTTCGTAGAGTTCTTCTTAATAAACTCTTTATTGCCGTTCTTATCAAGAATATAATCTGCAAAAGAAATTGTAAAAGAAGTTCGGAAATTTGAATGATTTTTTACGGTTAAAATTTTTGTTTGCGTCTCTTCCGGGTCAACGGAAAATTTCATCTTTACGGGGGCAACCTCAAAATCTTGCCCTTTCATAGACAATGGCAATGAAAGTAGAATAATTAAAAAAAATCGAATCTTTTGCATATTTTTTGAATATTAAAATAAAACCGATTTTCAAAACTAATTATTTTTTATGAATTTTCATAATATATTTGCAAAATATAATACATTTTTATTCAAAAAATATACAATAACATTGACATACAACACTTTTTAAAAATAAACTAAAAAATGAATCTGAAAGAATATAATTTTCCCCTTAAAATAGTTTTACTCTCATCCTTTCTTCTTATTATTTCGCTAAGCAGTTTCGGACAATTATCGCAAAACGAAAAAGAAACGTTAAAAAAACTTGTTGATAAAGCCGAAAGCCAACTTAGTAACAATAAAACCAAGAACGCCGCAAAAACATATTACAAAGCCGGTTTGTTTTGTTTTGAAAAAAAATCAGAACAAGAAGCAATAAAATATCTCAACAATGCCGCAAAACTCTACGGAAAAGCTAAGGATATAAAAAAAGTAATGAAAATTTACAGTAATATAGGGCTTATATATTCAAACTTAGACGACAGCGACAATGCCTTAAAGTATTTTAAACAAAGTTTAAAAATAAGAACCGGTTTCGGCACCCAAAAAGATATTGCCTCCGGGCTTTTAGATATGGGCTATATCCACTCTTATAGAAAAGACTATAAAAAAGCCATCATAAATATCCTAAAAGCACTTGATATTGCAAACAAAATTCAGGACCCGAAATTAATTTTAACAAGCTACAATATGCTCGCCGAAAATTACCAAAAAAACGGAAATATGCAAAAAGCGGCAGAGTATATGGACAAATTTGCAACATACAGACAATACTACGAAAAAACACAATCAAAAGAAAAAGTCAGTAAAGAACGCATAAAATCCGCTGCGGAAATCAGTATGAGGGAAGCCGAAAACAGAGCAAAACAATTGGAACTTGAGCTGACAAAAAGAGAAAGTAAATTTGCCGAAGAAAAATTGCAAAGGGAAATAAAAGTGCAACAAGATTCTTTATTAATTGCCGAAGCAAAAATAACCATCGAAAAAGCCAAGTCCGAAAAATCCGAAAAAGAACGTCAGCTTGCAGAAGCCGCAACTGAAATCGAAAAAAACAAAACAAGACTCATTATTACAATAACAACAGGCTTCATCTTACTTGCTTTTATTATAACTTTGGGCTTAATTTTAAATATCAGAAGAAAGAAAAAACATAACAGGCAACTTCAAGAAACGAACGAAAAAATCGAGAAGCAAAAAAGAGATATTACACATAAAAATCAGGAGCTAAATGTTGCATTTAACAAAATTGAAGAGCAAAATAATGACATTAATGCCAGTATCAACTATGCCGTAAATATTCAAAGTTCAATGCTTTCGGGAGAAGAAGCTTTGCAAGAGTTAATTCCCGAAGCATTTATTTTATTTAAACCCCGCGATAAAGTAAGCGGCGACTATTATTGGTTTAAAAACGTTCTTATAAACCCCGACAAAGACAATCAACAACAAAAAATATTTGTGTCCGCTATTGACTGTACCGGACACGGCGTGCCGGGCGCCCTCCTGTCTATGATAAGTTATAATCTTTTAGACAGAATTATTGAACAACAAAAGATATACGACCCGGGCAAAATTCTTGACGAACTGCATAAGGGAATACGGAAAACCCTGCGGCAAAAAGAAACCGCAAACAGAGACGGTATGGATATGGCAATATGCTCTTATGACCCGGACAAAAACCTCTTAGAATTTTCCGGAGCAAAGAACCCCATGATATATATAAAAGACAACAAATTACACCGCGTAAAAGGAAGTATAAAACCCATAGGCGGAATGTTATACGAAAGAAACGAAATCATCAGATTTTCGACCACAACCATAGAAATTGACAAACCTACAACTGTTTATATATTCTCCGACGGATACGCCGACCAATTAGGCGAAAAAACAGGTCGAAAATTAATGACCAAACCCTTTAGAAATCTACTCGCAGACATGCACCAAAAAACCATGCCCGAGCAAAGAAAATTTTTAGAAAATTTTATGACAAAGTGGAAAGGTGAAATAGAACAAGTTGATGATATTATTATCATAGGATTTAAACTATATCCGAAATAAGTTACAAAAAAAATTTGTTAATTATTTTGATTCCTTATATCTTTACGTTTTTAATAAATATTTTTTTAACTTAAATAACATAAACAATGAAAAGGATTACAATTATTTTTTCGGCAATTATTTTATCGATTGGTGCTGCATTTGCACAACCGGTATCTGATCATGGAGTTATTCCGGTAGGCGTTACGCTCAACTCGATTTTAAGACTAAACATTACCAGCGGAGGCAATATTGAGTTTGTTGTTACCACAATTGACCAATATAACAACGGTATTGTAAATGCCGACCGCTATGACACGCGTTTTACGGTAGCCTCATCAGTAGATTTTGATGTTACGCTTACATCCGACAGAAGTGCCTTGCAAGGTGTTGATAACCCTACCCACACTTTAGATTTGAACAATATAGGTTTTGAGATTACTTCAGCCGGAACCGGAGCCGTAGGAACAAACTGGAACTTCCCGGACGTACACGTGCTTGACCCTACTCCGTCCCCGGTATCCGTTATTGAATCAATTAACGGGCAAGGAGCCGGAAGTGCCGAACAAAACAGTTTCATCATCAATTGGGAATTAGGAACAGGTGCCCAAACCGGAATGAACGGAAATAGTTTGTTACAACAAAGCGTACCCGGCGACAGATACGTAACAAATGTTTTGGTTGACTTGGTCGCACAATAAGTTCAAATAAAAACAGCCCCATCTTAATCCAAAATACAAAAACAAGCGATGGGGGGGGGTAAAACCCTGTATATCAAACAAATAAACACCCAAATGTTTTACAATTTTACTTTACTTTTTATATACGGGGAAAAGAGGATTATTTTTAAGAAAAAAATAATCCTGTGGATAGTCCTATGTTTTTTCTTCACGGAACCGATGTTTAGTCAAGCAAGACTAAACATCAGCTCCGGAAGTTCTGTTAATTTTTATTTTAACTCTTTGCAAAAATACCAAAACGGCATCTCTTATAACGACTTTACGAAACTAAATGTTCAATATAGAGACACAACAGCGGCAAACACCTACCCCCATTGGCGAATTGATGTAAAAGCACTCACGACAAAAATTATTGGAGATATGGGAAACGATTTAGACCTAGATGTATTGGAGCTGAGTGCAACAGGACCCGCACCGGGCATATCTTCCGGAAGACAAGTTTTGCAAACAACCGAATCAACCTTATTCTCCGGAGCAAATGAAACTATAATCGGTGGCAGTTTAAGCTCGGAAACCGTTTCTGTCAGTTATTTTTGCGGCACCAATGTTTCTCTAATAGGGGAAAAAGAAGACTATTATGTGGTAGATATTTTATTTACGCTTATCGGATACTGAGACGCAAACAACAATATGCAATTT
>PDWI01005274.1_pt1 | contig 16770 bp, 16 predicted proteins | sample 1430891 | NCBI WGS metagenome assembly PDWI01 (sample SAMN01162508, study PRJNA174530) | Oral metagenome, whole genome shotgun sequencing project. | biome: Marine environment; feature: Marine mammal; material: Swab sample of the gingival sulcus; isolation source: swab sample of gingival sulcus...
TTCAAATATTTCTAAAATATCTTCTTGCTCTACGAACGACATTTCGCAGTCAATTTGTGTAAATTCTGGCTGACGGTCGGCACGTAAATCTTCATCACGAAAACATTTTACGATTTGGAAATATTTGTCAATTCCCCCAACCATTAATAATTGCTTAAAGGTTTGTGGCGATTGCGGTAATGCGTAAAATTCGCCCTCATTCATACGTGACGGAACTAAAAAATCTCTCGCTCCCTCTGGCGTTGATTTGATTAAATAAGGTGTTTCAACATCAATAAACCCTTTATCTGATAAGTATTTACGAACTTCCATAGATACTTTATGACGGAAAATTAAACTATTTTTTACAGGGTTACGACGAATATCCAAATAACGATATTTCATTCGTAAATCCTCGCCTCCGTCCGTTTCGTTTTCAATGGTAAAAGGCGGAGTTTTTGCTTTGTTCAAAATTGTTAAATCCGAAACTAAAATTTCAATATCCCCAGTCGGAATTTTTGAATTTTTAGATTGACGCTCAATAACTTGACCTTTAACCTGAATTACAAACTCACGCCCCAAATTTTTTGCTTTTTCAATAATTTCTTTCGGTGTGCGTTCTTCATCAAAAATCAATTGTGTAATTCCGTATCGGTCACGTAAATCTACCCAAATCATAAATCCTTTATCACGGATTTTTTGTACCCAACCAGATAAAGTTACTTCTGTGTTTATGTGCGAGGCTCTTAATTCCCCACAATTATGCGTTCTGTACATTTTCTTGTTTTTTTAAGTTTTGCAAAAGTAGTAATTTTAATTGTAAAAAGGTTTAAACCGCTACAATTCCTCGTTTGTTTAGCATTTTAATCATTCGTAATGAGCCGTCTTTTACGGTGTTTTTTTTGAAGATATAAGTTTTGTCGTAAAGTGTATTATTTTCAAAAAACGTCACTTGAAAGCGATTATCCAAAGCAAATAATTCAGGTTGAATTAACTCAAATTTTGCTGAAGATTTTGCTGGTAATTTATCAATTCGTCTTCTAAAAAGAGAAGTTGTTTTTGTTTCTGAAAATCCTTGTGAAACAATCACAACCATTTCAATATCAGTTTCTTTTTTGTTTAAAATATAAACTGACCAATCGTCATTATCTTCTTTTACGATAGCGATTTCTACATCTTTTACCTCTGGAATTTCAATATCTTTTTTCATTATAACAGTTTACTTTTTATCAAATATTCAGCAATTTGAATAGTGTTTGTCGCCGCTCCTTTTCGTAAATTATCTGCGACAATAAATAAATTTAAACAATTTTCTTTTGATAAATCTCTTCGAATTCTACCAACAAAAACATCGTCTTTGCCCTCTGCGTTGATAGGCATTGGATATACATTATTTTGAATATCATCTAATACCGTTACGCCCTCTGTTTCGTTTAAAATTTTTCGAACCTCATCAATATCAAAATATTTTTCGAATTCGATATTTACTGCTTCAGAATGCCCTCCAACAACAGGAATGCGAACCGCAGTAGCAGTTACAGCTATTTTCGGATCAACTATTTTATGAGTTTCTTTAACTAATTTTAGTTCTTCTTTAGTGTAATTTCCTTCTTCAAAATCATCACAGTGAGGTAATGCGTTTTTATAAATTTGATGTGGATAAACTTTATCAGAATCGATTCCTTTAGACTCATTTTCAAGTTGTTGTACTGCTTTTACTCCTGTTCCTGTTATTGATTGATACGTAGAAATTACAACTCTTTTTGCCGTAAATTTTTTGTGTAATGGCGCAAGAGCCATAACCAACTGAATTGTAGAGCAATTAGGATTTGCAATTATTTTATCTTCTTTTGTTAATTTAGATGCGTTGATTTCAGGAACAATTAATTTTTTAGTTGTGTCCATTCGCCATGCTGATGAATTATCAACAACAGTTGTTCCGACAGATGCAAATTTTGGTGCCCATTCTAAAGAAATTGCCCCACCTGCAGAAAATAATGCAACATCTGGTTTTAAACTAACTGCCTGAGCTAAACCAATAACGCTATATTCATTGTTTTTAAACACAATTTTATTTCCAACAGATTTTTCTGATGCTACAGGAATCAATTCTGTTACAGGAAAATTACGTTCTTCGAGAACTTTTAACATAATATTCCCTACCATTCCTGTTGCTCCAACTACGGCTACTTTCATGCTTTAATTATTTTTAATTTTTAGCAAATTTAAGTTAATTTTTTGCTGAAAAAAATAAATCTTTTAAAATATTTTATAATAGATTTCCGTATCACATTTAAAAAAAACGTAAATTTGTACTAATGAAATTCACATTAGGAAAAAAAGAACGTTTAAAAAGTAGTAAAATCATTCAAAAACTTTATTCTGAAGGAAAAAGTATTAAAGTTTTCCCTTTGCGTATGGTTTATTTACAAACAAAACACAGCTCTGATTTTCCCGCACAATTTGGGGTTTCTGTTCCAAAACGAAATTTCAAAAAAGCTGTAGATCGAAATAGGCTTAAACGCTTAATACGTGAAACCTATCGTTTAAATAAATATATCGTTTATTCAAAAATTGACAAACAATATGTTTATATGATTTCTTATTTAGCCAAAGATAAGTGGATCTACAAGAACATCGACCTAAAAATGAAAAAATTATTAACTAAATTTATAGAAACTGAGTTATGAAATTGAAAAAAACACATTTTTTCCTAATTATTCTAGTATTTATTTCTTTTGCTTTTAAAGATCGGTTTTTTGAAATCGCAAAACAAATAGAAATATATAATAATGTTTTTAAAACCCTGAATTTAAATTACATAGATGAAATAAATCCGGGAGAATTGACCAATAAAGCAATCAATAATACCTTAGCAAATCTTGATCCATATACGCGCTTTTATAATGAGCAACAAGTAGAAGATGCAAACATAAAACGACAAGGTGAATATGCAGGAATCGGAATAACAACATGGTACACCAAACAAGGAATTGTTGTTGTTGATGTTCGTAAAGATTATCCTGCAGATAAAGCTGGAATAAAAATAGGAGATTTTATCATTGAGGTTAATAACCAGCCTCTTAATGGCATGGAAGATTATGAAAAAGCACAACTCCTTAAAGGAGCTCCGAATACCCAAAAAACAATCGAATTTGTTAGAGGAGACAAAAAAAATAAAATAACAATTACATTGGATAAAATTGAAATTAATCCTGTGCCTTTTTTTGATATGATTGATAACGAAACGGGATATATTAAACTTACTCGATTTACCAATTCCAAGGCTACTCAAGAGGTTAGAAAAGCTTTCATAAAATTAGAAGAAAAAGGCATGAAAAAGTTAGTTTTTGACTTAAGACACAATCCAGGAGGATCACTTTATGATGCCATTAATATTACAAATCTTTTTATAGAAAAAGATCAAAAAGTAGTTCAAACAAAAGGAAAATTAAAAAAATATAATAGAACTTATAAAACAACGAATCTTCCTTTGAATTTAGAAATTCCGATCGTGGTTTTAATTGATGGACGATCTGCCTCTGCATCGGAAATTGTTTCGGGTTCGCTACAAGATTATGACAGAGCCGTTATTATGGGTGAACGTTCTTTTGGGAAAGGGCTTGTACAGCGTTATTTCAAACTAAATTACGGAACGCAAATGAAAGCAACGATTTCTAAATATTATACACCAAGTGGACGTTGCATTCAGGAATTAGATTATGCCAATCGTGACCCAAAAACAAATGAAGTTCCTAAATTTTCTGACGGAAAAGTACAAGAATTTAAAACTAAAAAAGGTAGAACGGTTTATGACGGAGGTGGTGTAACACCTGATGTTCTTCTTCCGTTTTCTGAATTAGAAGAATTTACAAAAGACCTTTTTAATTCACGTGCAATATTTAATTACGCCGTTGAATATGTTAGAAAAAATCCAACAGCTGATAGCAATACATTTAAATTAACAAATAAAGATTTTTCGGATTTTCAAGAATATCTAAAAAATCAAGATACCTTGTTTGTTACAAAACAAGAGGCTTTGTTTAAAAAAGCATATCAATTAAAAGAAAATAAGGCAATTAAATCTGATTTTAATCATTTGTCTTCAACTTTAAAACAAGATAAAGTATCAAAAATCAGCAAAAATAAAGATCGAATTTTATATCAATTACAAAAAGAAATTTTGCCTCAATATTTCTATGAAGAGGGAATGTATCAGTATTTATTACAGAATGATGAAAGTATCAAAGAGGCTGTGAAATTACTTAAAAACGAAAAAAAATATAACAAAATTTTGAAAAAATAAGTTTTGAATAAAAATATCTTAAGAGAAACAATTGACAAAGACCTGAAACCTGCAAATTTTATCTATAATGAATTTGGAAGGACTGTACAAATGAGTCATGTTCGATTTGTGTATGGTAAAAAATCAGAATTTGTCTCTATCGAAGATTTTTATTGGAAATTAGTATTAAATCAACCAAAAAATGCTATTATAGATCCATCTTGGTATATTTTAAATAAAATTATATGGATTGATGATTTAAAAATTAATAAATCTAAACCAGAAAAAATGTATGATTTTATCAAAAATGCTTTAATTTTTATAATTGATGAGCGTCGAGATAATCAGCAAATGGAAGAAGAAAGAATAACAAGAAATATAAAACTTCCTAAAAAAATTGATAAATGTTGGAATATCATTGACACTAAAAGCATTGATAACGAACGTATTAATTCTTTTATCGCAGAATGTGAAGATGAATATTGTTATATAGAAGAATTAGTATCTTCTTAAATTAATAAAAAAATAAATAATTATGGGAAAACAATCAACAAGAGCTCAAGAATCAACAAATGCAATCGAAAAAATTTATATTGCAATGCGTCATTTATTCAGTAGAGGTTTCTATAAACCAATGGGGGTTTCTGGAGAAACATTACGCAAGGCATTACTTGATTTAAGACCTGAAATCTACGGAGCTATTGCTGACAAAAAATCAGAATTAAATGGATTATTGTATGTTATCGAAAGGTTACCTGAGGGAATAGAAGAATGTCAATATATTTCTTTAATCGCTGATGAAGGGTATCGAAATTCGAAATTTGAAACCATTATACCGCCAAAACGTAGACGAAATTGCTATAGAATTGATCGTAATGAAATGGTTATCGAAATTACAAGAGGTCGCTCAGAAATTTATGATATCCTTACACATCTTACTTTTTTGTTTATAGAATCACATAAAATAAAAGATAAGGTTTTAATCAACTCACATAAAACGACACGTGAATGGTCTAATTTAGAAGAGGTTGTTTTATATAATAAAAAATTAAATGAAAATCAGCGTGAGGTGTTGCTAGCTCATTTAGCTGTTATTTTAGGTAGAAAATATACGCAAGTAAAAAAAGCTTATGTAGATTTTGCAACTCCAAAAAATGAAGATAGATTTCTACATCTGATTTACTGGTTAGGAAAATTAGCAATCAATGAAGAGTTAGAAAATGAAAAACGCTCTATACGTTTTAGTTCGGTTTTAAGTGAAGAAATTGGGCATCATATTTATGGAGAAATTTGGGCAGATAATATCAAAAAAATTTTAAAAGAAAACAATTTATTAAACCGTCCAATTCATATTATTAGTGCAAATATGCATAGCGTTATGAACTCTATTTATGCAAAACAAGTTATAAGTAAATCAAAAAAAGCATTTGATTTATATGAAGATTTGAGTAAAAAAGAGAATAAAAATTTACGTAAAAAAGTTAAAGATTTCGCATCAAAAAACGGATTAATTTACATAGAAGATACTTCGGGAACGAATATCAACGTACAAATTATTGATACTTCAAAAATAGATTTTTCGAAAACAAATTTCAATAAACCCAAAGAAGATGCTGTAATTATTGTTATGGATTATGCTTTTGGAGAACAAGCCTACGAAACTATGGACGAACTTTTGAAAGCTTATAAAACAGACACTACTACTTTTTTAGATGTTAAATCTATTTCGATAATGGGGAAAGCAGGAATTTTAAAAGGAGGAAAAGGAGATATCATGATTCCTGATGCGCATATTTTTGAAGGAACAGCAGATAACTATCCTTTTAAAAACGAGTTGAAAGTATCTGATTTAGAAGGATTTGGCGTAAATGTATATGATGGCACAATGATTACTGTTTTGGGCACCTCTTTACAAAATAAAGATTTATTAGAGTTTTTCTATAATAGCACATGGAAAGCAATTGGTTTAGAAATGGAAGGTGCTCATTATCAAAAAGCAATACAATCTGCATCAAAAATTAGAAATACCATTTCTGAAGATGTAAAAGTGAGATATGCTTACTATGCCTCTGATAATCCGTTAGAAACAGGAGCAACATTGGCATCTGGTGGTTTAGGAATGAGTGGAGTAACACCAACGTATGCTATTACACAAAAAATTCTAGAACAAATTTTAAAATAAAAAAATATGAAAAAGTTACTTTTAGTTTTAAACTTTCTTTTAGGAACTGTAGCGTTTGCTCAAGAGATAGAAATTACAGGAACTGTAAACGATAAATCAGGTCCTTTGCCAGGTGTAAATATAAGTGTAAAAGGCACAACTAAAAGAACCGAAACCGATTTAGACGGAAAATATAAAATCAAGGCGAACAAAGGAGCCATTTTAGTTTTCAAGTATGTTGGTATGAAATCCGTTGAGCGAATTGTCAAAGAAAGTACGGTTATTAATGTTGTAATGAAGGCTGAAGCTCTTTTGGAAGAAATTGTACTAACAGGACATGTAAAACGAGAACGAGGAAAAGCCGTCATGTATGATAAATCTTATGGAGTACGAGTTTCTAGAAATAAAGAATTTAAAGGAAAACCTCAATCGGGTCAATTGACTGCTGGTGAAGTTAATGATATTGAAAAATGGAAAGAATGGCTAAATCTTCGACAAAATCAAGAGTTTAACAAGGTTTGCAAGGATTGGGATTTTAATTTATTCCGTAAAATTGAAACTACTGTAAAAGACTGCAAAGGAAATCCGATTGTTAATGCTGATGTTTTTGTTTATAAAGGAAATTTATTAGTCTTTAAATCTAAAACGGATGTTTTTGGGAAAGTTATTGTATTTGCCAAAAAGAAAGACAAACTAAAATTAGAAATACATTACAAAGGCGAAACAAAAACAATCAAATTAAAGAAAAGAGCCAAAAAAGTCGAATTTACAATTGGAACAACAAGTTCAAAGTCACCAAATGTGGATATTATGTTCACAGTTGATACCACAGGCTCTATGGCTGATGAATTGGAATATTTAAAATCAGAAATTGAAACGATTATCAATAGAATCAACAAAAAAATAAAACAAAAACGTGTTGGACTTGTTTTTTATAGAGATGAAGGCGATGATTATATTGTTAGAGATTTCGATTTTACTACAAATATTAAAAAAGTAAAACAAAATTTAAGTGAACAACATGCTGACGGTGGAGGTGATTTTCCCGAAGCAGTAGAACAGGCTTTAAAATTTTCTTTGTCAAAATCTTGGGATGAAAATGCAAGTGCAAAATTGATGTTTTTATTGTTAGATGCTCCGCCACATCATACGAAACAAAACGTAAAAATCATAAAAGAACAAATTAAAAAAGCTCAAGAAAAAGGAATAAAAATTATTCCAATTATTTCGAGTGGAGCAAATAAAAGTACAGAATTTTTGATGCGTAATTTTAGCGTAACAACCAACGGAACTACCGTTTTCTTAACTGATGACAGCGGAATAGGAAATAAACACATCAAACCAAGTACAAAAGATATGAAAGTGGAACGGTTAGATAATTTAATCGTACGATTAATTGAAAAATACGCTGGAATTAATAATAAAAATTAATTTCTTTTGAAAAAATAATTTATTACGCAAAAACATTACGTACTTAATTAGAAATATTTGCATAGATTTTTAAATTAAGTAAAAATGAATTTATCATACACTTTTCACGATGCAATAGTTCTTTCGTATGAGCAAGAAACGATCAATAGATTTTCATTAATCGTACAATTGAACAAGGTTTATTATCCGTCAGAAGAAACAGTAAAATTAACTTTTTCAGGTGTTTTTAATGAAATATCTATGCATAGATTTATTTCTAAATTGCAAGAATGTACCGAAGATTCAAGTAATAATATCCTTGGTTTAAGAGTTGATTCGATTCAATATGATAGCAAAAAAATATCAAAAACAGATGATTTGTATTTTTTTATAAATATCGATTGGATTGACCCTGTTAAAATTCATTGCAAAAAATTCCATATTACAAGAGTGAAAAAAATGGATTTTGATGATTTAATTAAACAAAAAGAATCTTTTTGGCAAACCTATGAAACATTTTGTGTTGCAGGTTGTTGCGGAATTGATGCGTTTGATTTTTCCATTACAAACACCAAAATTGCCATAAGAGAATTTAACAAAGAACATATTTTAAATTACCTAAACGATTTGATAAAAATAACTTATTTGAGTGATGAGCAATTTATTTCGAGTCATTTTTTCTGTGAAAGAATGGAAAAAGAAAAATATATCAGAATATTTAAGAATATTACAAAAATGATTAATGATATAAAATAAGTTATTTATTTTGATTTTTTGCAAGAATAATGCAAAATATTAAAATCCAATAATCATTTTAGCTATCCAAAAATAGATTAAAATACCAAAAATATCGTTGCTTGTGGTAATAAAAGGACCTGTAGCAAGTGCTGGATCAACCCCTCGTTTATGCAAAAATAATGGGATAAATGTTCCTACAATTCCAGCTACAATAATTACCGTAAATAATGAGGTTGAAATAGCTGTTGCTAATAAATAACTATCTGTCTTAAACCAAGAAAAACAAAACAATAATAAGGCCAAAATTAAACCATTTAGCATAGCTAAAAATAATTCTTTCATCAATCGTTTTCCTAAACTCCCTCTTACATCATCATTTGCCAAACCTTGTACAATAATCGCCGAAGATTGTACTCCAACATTCCCTGCCATTGCTGCAATTAAAGGTGTGAATAAAAATAAAATGGCATGTTTTTCTAGAGCTTCATCGAAAAATCCCATAATACTTGCAGAACTAAATCCCCCCAACAAACCTAAAATAAGCCAAGGTAAACGAGCTTTTGTAAGATCCAATATACTATCTTCTGAATCAACATCTTGCGTAAGACCTGCTGCCATTTGATAATCCTTATCCGCCTCTTCTTTAATGACATCGACAATATCATCAATGGTAATTCGCCCAACTAAAATTCCTAATTCATCTACCACAGGAATCGCTTCTAAATCATATTTTCGCATGGTGTTTGCTACATCCTCTGATGAATCATGAACACTAACAGAGTCCACTCTTCGGATAGCAATGTCATCTATTTTTGCAGTGGTAGATGCCATTAAAACATCTTTCAAAGACAAACGCCCTACCAATTTTCCATCATCATCAACAACATAAATTGAATGTACTCTAGTTACATCTTCAGCCTGTTCACGCATTTTATTAATGCACCCTAAAACAGACCAGTTTTCATTTACTTTGATTAACTCTTTCGCCATTAAACCACCCGCAGTATCTTCATCATAACGTAATAACTCAACAATTTCTTTGGCGTGTTCTTTGTCTTCAATTTCTTGTATTACCTCTTGTTTACGTTCTTCAGGAAGCTCTGAAATAACATCTGTAGCATCATCGGTATCAAGTTCGGCAATTTCCTCGGCAATTTCTTTGGCAGAAAGTTGTTCTAAAACCTTTTCACGGACATCTTCATCAACATCCATAAGCACCTCGGCAGTTGTTTCAGAATCTAGCAAACGAATAATATAAACCGATTCATCAAAGGATAATTCATCTAATATTTCGGCGATATCAGCATGGTGCATCTCCGAAAGTAATTCATTTATTTTTGAATTTTCTTTGTTTTCGATGTGGTTTATTACTTGTTCTAACAGCCCTTCTGTTAACTGGAATTCTGACATTTATAGAAGTTTTTTTAGGTTATAATTTTCTACAACAAGTTACAAATTTAAAAAATGTATCGAGTGAGTATTTGTGCGGTAAAAATAAAAAAAATCTGTAAATTAATTACTGGACTTTATAAAATTCACTTTTAATTATTAAAACTTTATCTTCCTTTTTTACGAAAAGAGTATCATTTCTATTTATTCTTGTTTTATATTTTTCAATTTGTTTTTTGGTTTTTTTGTAAATACTATCAATTTTAAACGATTTATATAATTTAGTATCTCTTTTCAAATCTTCAAGTGAATAATGTAAAAATCCATTTGCTCTATTCCACCATAAAGATTCTAATTTTCCATTTATAAAAATTGATTTTTTTAATATAGAAACTCTACCGTATGGTGTGTTTAAAAATCCTTCTGGATTGTAGTGAAAATTTTTACCTATAATAAAACTATCAATAATTTCTATTTTTGAACTCGTTTTTATTTGACAAATTCCATTTAAATTAATTAGTAACCCAAATAAAATTATTAAGTAATTTTTCATTTTCAATGGCATAAGTCATATTTGCACAAAAATACATTTTTTTATGAAACCTACGCCTTTAAACCTTAAAAAACAAAAAGACGTAACAAAATTGCTACGTCTTTTTTGATAATTTTAAAATTATAAATTATCCTAAGAAAGGATAACGATAATCTGTTGGAGTTACAAAAGTTTCTTTGATTAAACGAGGAGAAACCCAACGTAATAAATTCTGAGCAGAACCAGCCTTGTCGTTAGTTCCTGATGCTCTTGCTCCACCAAATGGTTGTTGTCCTACAACGGCACCTGTTGGCTTATCGTTGATATAGAAATTACCAGCACAATTTTCTAATGCTTTACACGCTTCTTCTACAGCATATCTATCTTGAGAGAATACCGCTCCTGTCAATGCGTATTCTGATGTTTCATCAACAAGTTTTAATGTTTTTGACCAATCTTTATCTTCATAAACGTAAATAGTAACCACAGGACCGAATAATTCAGTTTCCATAGTTGTATATTTTGGGTCTGTTGTTAAAATTACGGTTGGCTCTACAAAATATCCTTTTGATTTGTCATAACCACCACCAACAAAAATTTCAGCATCTTTGTCTGCTTTGGCTTGATCGATATATTTTGCTAATTTATCAAATGAACCTTCGTGAATAACTGCTGTGATAAAATTACTCATATCTTCAGGAGAACCCATTTTGAACGATTCTACATCTTCTTTTACATATTGTAATACCTCATCAGCGATAGATTTTGGCAAATAAACTCTTGATGCTGCCGAACATTTTTGTCCTTGGAATTCGAATGCACCACGAGAAATTCCTGTTGCTACTTGCTTTGGATTTGCTGAAGGATGTGCTACGATAAAGTCTTTTCCTCCTGTTTCTCCTACAATTCTTGGATACGTTTTATAGTTGTGAATATTTGTTCCGATTTGTTTCCATAACTCTTTGAAAACGAATGTAGAACCGGTAAAGTGTAATCCTGTAAAATCAGGACTTGACAACACTACGTTTGAAATTTCAACTGGGTCACCATAAACCACGTTAATAACACCGTCAGGAACACCTGCTTCTTTAAATACATCAACAATTATTTTTGCTGAAAATATCTGGCTATCAGACGGTTTCCAAACCACAACATTTCCCATCATTGCTGCAGATGCAGGTAAATTTGCCGAAATCGCCGTAAAGTTAAACGGAGTAATTGCATACACAAATCCTTCTAATGGTCTGTATTCTACTCTGTTCCAAATTCCTTCAGCTGAATCAGGTTGTTCTGCATAAATTTGGCTCATATATTCTACGTTGAAACGTAAAAAGTCAATCAATTCACAGGCAGCATCAATTTCTGCTTGATGAACCGTTTTTGATTGAGCAATCATTGTTGCAGCGTTGATTTTTGCACGGTAAGGTCCTGCAATTAATTCTGCTGCTTTCAAAAATATTGCCGCTCTTTGTTCCCATGCCATACTTGCCCATTGTTCACGTGCTTTTAAAGCAACATCAATAGCTTTTTGAGCATGTGTTTTATCTCCCACGTGATACTGACCTACAACATGTTGATGATCATGAGGAGGTGTCATATTACGAGTGTTTCCTGTTCTTACTTCTTCTCCTCCAATATACATCGGAACATCAACATTCCCGTTAAAAAACTCTTTGTATTGTTTTGCAATTTCTTCACGCTCTGGTGAGTTTGGTGCGTATCCCTTAACTGGCTCATTTACAGCCACAGGAACATTAAAAAAACCTTTACCCATTTTATATTTATTTTTATATTATTTTTTCGAGTTGTAAAAGTACAATTTTTATATTTATTTATAAACTCATCTTATCAGTATTTTTAAACAGAGTTTTATAAACTACTTATTATGATTTAGTTATCTATATTTTTAATATTTTCAGAAGATAAATCATTATAAATAATTTGATATTGTTTCAGTTTATCATCTATGACATCAATGACTTTATTTAAATTTTCTGTTGATGCTTTTTTAATTCTAATTTTTAAATTTTTATTGAAAAAATAATCAAAGTAAATACCTTCATTTACAACCTTATATATGGAATCATTTATTTTTTCGAAATTACTATTTTCTAAATCCGTAGGATTTAATTTTTGAATCATTTTGTTGTTTCCTCTTGTGTCTTCAACGAAACCACATGAGTGAATAGGTAAAATAATATCTATTTTTCGTATTGGATAGGTTTCCAAATCTTGCAAAAAGTTTTGTAATAAATCAACATCTAAAATTTGTTTATGGTCTTTTTTGCCAAATGTAGAATAATTTGTGTAACATGTTAAGTAAACTTTTTTTACAGGTGGAACTCCAGTTCGTTTGCTTAATTTCACGTGATGAAGCTTGATTACAACAGACACTTTCTTTGATGTTATTTTTTGTAATTCTTCTAAAAATAAAAAATAATTCATCACAGAACCTACTGTCCAATTGCAATCAATTTGTAGTTCATCATAATTTTTTAAGCCGATTTCATTGGTTTTTTCCTGAATTTTATCATTAATTTTTTGTGCTAAAATTTTTACCTTTTCAGAACTGATAAAGAAAAAAACTTTATTCTTTATTTTTATGACAGGAACAACTTGTTTATCAAAATGTATAGTTCCTTTAATTGATTTTGTGAATTCTAACTTATTATGTTTATTATCAACATCAAAATAATGTAAATACAATTTGTCTGTGTTTTTTAAAGCATTGTTTTCATCTTCATTGAATTCGAGTTTTTCTTTTGAAAAATAGAAATTATGCTTGTGTTTTTCCTTTGTACAAGAACTAATTATCAGAATAAGTATTAGAACAATTTTTTTCATTTTGTGTATTTTTAATCATTAAAACCGAAATGAAATATAGCATCTCCCATGTTGATAATTGGAAAATAATTTTTTGAAACAATATATCCATCTTTTGGAGCTTTTATTTTTGTGTTTGTCTCTCCATAGGTGTCCATAATATTCCCTATTACTTGCCCTTTTTTTACAAATGCACCATTTTCGATATCAGAATTAAAAATTCCCGCAACTTTTGCCCGTATCCACCTACGATTTTTTATTTCAATAGTTTCTTTAGCTGGTTGAATTTCTACGCTGTCCAAAATCATTTCAAAGAAACGTAAAACTCGGAGCGTTCCTTGTATTCCTTCATTAATTGCAAATTCATCTAAACGCAATGATTCCCCACCTTCATAAACAATCACAGGAATATTATATTTAAAACATTCATTTCTAAATGATTTAGGAATTCTTTTTGATGTAAATTGCATCGGAGCTTTAAAAATATTTGCTAGTTTATGAGCCTTTTCATCTCCTTCGGTGTAGCGGATTTGTGGATAATTGCTGCGTTGTCCGCCACCTGTATGAAAATCAATCGCAAAATTGACATTTAAACTGATTTCTTGTATTAAATAATAAGCTAATCGACTTGCCAAAGAGCCTGATTTTGAACCAGGGAAACTACGATTTACATCTTTTCCGTGTAATTCTCTCGACAAACTCAAAAAGCCAAAAATATTCAGTAAAGGTACAACAATTACGCACCCTTTTTGTATTTTATAACGTTTGTCGATAAGCATTCGGCGTACAATTTCAACACTATTTATTTCATCGCCGTGCAATCCACCTTGCAATAAAACGGTTGGACCTTCCTCGTAGCCATTAAAAACATACACAGGAATTTCAATTAGAGTTCCTGTTGGCAATCTATCCAACGGAATTTTAATTAATTTTGATTCGCCTAATTGTACTTTTTCGCCTCGTATTTCTACTACTTTATTTTTGAAATCTTTGAACATTTGAATTCGATGTATTTAATGATGCGTTCTGCAACATTTATGTTTGTAAACTCTTCAATTCCTTGCAGTCCCGGAGTAGAATTGACCTCTAATAATAATGGTCCTTGTTTGGCATTAATCAAGTCAACACCAGCAACGCCCAAACCAAGCGCTTTTGATGCTCTTATTGCCATTGTTTTTTCCATTTCGGTAAGTTTTATTCGTTCTCCGCTACCTCCTCTATGGATATTTGATCTAAAATCTGTTTCTAAACCCTTGCGTTTCATTGCGGAAATCACTCTATTCCCAGCAACAATAACACGAATATCTTCTGCTTTACTTTCTTTTATAAATTCTTGAAGTAAAATACTTTTATTCATGCTTTGCATGGTGTCAATTATTGATTTTGCTGATTTGCTCGTTTCGGCAAGCATAACGCCCATTCCTTGCGTTCCTTCTTGTAGTTTTATGATTACAGGAGCGCCTCCCAAAAGTTCAATTTGTTCATCAATGGTATCAGGATTAACAGAAAGAACAGAATCAGGAATTGCAATATTTTGAGTATTCATTATTTGCAAGGTACGAGCTTTGTTTTGAGAACGTATAATTCCTAATGATGATGCGGTTGTAAAAACGCCATTCATTTCGAACTCTTTAACAATAGTTGCTCCGTGGCGTGTTGCTGAAACTCCGATTCTAGGAATGATAACATCAGGAAAGTCAATAATATTTTCTCCTTCATAGATAATTTCTGATTTCCCTTTACCAAGTTTAACCGTGCATAACATGTGATTTATAACTCTCACATTATGACCACGTTCCTCTGCTTCTGCAACAATTCGGTCGGTAGAATAAATGGCAGGGCTAACAGATAAAACAATAATATTCATAAATTACTTTTTCACAAATCTAATGAAAACATTATTTTTGAAAAAAAATAAATTTAATATTTTGGGAAAAATACAAATAAATAATATAAAATTATTTACAAATCATGGGTGCCTTGATGAAGAGGCAAAAATAGGGAGCGAGTATCGTGTTGATATTGAGGTAGATGCAGATTTAGAGAAATCAGCAAAAAGCGATAATTTAATGGATACGGTCGATTATGTTCATTTGAATAAAATTGTAAAAGAGGAGATGAGCATTCGTTCCGAATTGTTAGAACACGTTGCAAAACGTATCATAAACAGAATTTTTGATGAAATTTCATTGGTGGATTTTGCAAAAGTGGCGGTTGCAAAAATTAATCCTCCGATTGGTGGAAATGTTCAAGAAGTCGTTATTATTTTAGAAGAAAGTAGAAATAAATAAAAGATGAAATTATCGTTGTTTTACCTCGATAATATTTACAGGACATGCTTTTTTAGCTTCATTACAAGCTTCGAAAATAGTATCATCAGGTGATTTTATGGTGTGAAATCCTCGTTTTTCTCGTGAGCGAAGAAGAACAGATTTTCCATCTCTACGAGACATCTGGAAATTTAAGGGAGCTAATTCGACACAATAATTACAGCCGATACATTTATTTCTTTGTAAGGTTACTATTACCATATTATTATTTTAAAAAACGTAGAGACTTAGCTAAGTCTCTACAAATTAGCAGTTAGATGTAAACTGATTATCAAATTCTGTTTTTATAATTTTATATAATTTATCTGATGGACGAATTCTAAAATCAGTTTTAAAGGTAATTTCATCGCCTTTTACTGCTTTTTCCGATGGAACATCTTCAACATACATACTTTTTAATTCCATTTCTTTTGCTCCTGTTGTAGGTCCTGTAATTAAAATAGTATCGCCGACACTAACATCGTAGGCTTCAATTTTAAATTGTCCGATTTCAGCCTTTGGGAAATAATGCACTCCTTTTCCGATATATACTTTTTTCTGTGTAGCATGTGACCCTGGTTCTTTACTCCATTCGCCTAATTTTTGTCCTAAATAATAACCGCTCCAAAACCCTCTATTATACACTTTTTCAAGTTCTTGCATCCAACCGATTACCTTTTCTTTATTGTAAGTTCCGTTGTAAATGCTATCAATCGCATCTCGGTAACATTTGATGACATTTGCCACGTATTCAGGTGCTCGTCCTCGTCCTTCAATTTTTAAAACCTTAATTCCTGCATCGGCAATTTGGTCTAAAAAGTCAATGGTACATAAATCTTTTGGCGACATAATATACTCATTATCTAACTCCATTTCAAAGCCTGATTCTTGGTCAATAACCGTATATTTTTTTCGGCAATTTTGCTTACACGCTCCTCTGTTTGCAGATGAATTATGTGAATGTAAACTCATATAACATTTCCCTGAAACAGCCATACATAACGCCCCGTGTCCGAAAATTTCAATTTCAATTAATCGTCCTGATGGTCCTTTAATTTGTTGTTTTTCAATTTCTTCGGTAATCTTTTTAACTTGTCGCAAACTTAATTCCCTACTCAATACGATTGTATCTGCAAACATCGCA
>PDWI01019438.1_pt1 | contig 16770 bp, 14 predicted proteins | sample 1430891 | NCBI WGS metagenome assembly PDWI01 (sample SAMN01162508, study PRJNA174530) | Oral metagenome, whole genome shotgun sequencing project. | biome: Marine environment; feature: Marine mammal; material: Swab sample of the gingival sulcus; isolation source: swab sample of gingival sulcus...
GGCCCGCGACCGCCTCGCCCACGCCGGCGGCCACAACGCTGCGTCGGTGGGTATCGAGGTCGTGAATCCCTGCTACTCCAGGCAGGGCTAGAACCGGACGCAGCGTACCGGGAAGCCAAGGCTCGCGCCGTTGGCGCCCGCCGCAACATCGACGTCGCTGACATCATCGAAGCCGGTCGCAGGACCGCGAAGGAGTTGTAGCCCTCATGGAACCGAGCGCATTCGCAACCGTCGCAGAGTTTCTCAAGGCCACCGGTCCCTACGGTCTGATCACCAACAGCGAATGGGGCTATACGCAGCACATCATGCGCTACGCCTTCGACGGCTTCCTGCCGGGGGAGATGACCTGGCATGAGCTCTTCGACGTGGTGATCGTCAGCGCGCGCAAGCCGGCGTTTTTCACCAGCCAAAACCCGCTCTTCGAGGTCGTCGACCGCGATCGCGGCCTCCTCGAGCCCGTCCTCGGCGGCCTCGAGGATGGCGGCATCTACCTCGGCGGCTCGGCGGCCCAGGTCGAGGATCGCCTTGGCATCCCGCCCGAGCAGATCCTCTACGTCGGCGACCACCTCTTTTCAGACGTCCACGTCTCGAAAAACACCCTGCGCTGGCGCACGGCGCTGATCGTCCGCGAGCTCGAAGAGGAGCTCGCAGCGCTGATGGCCTCCGAAGACCAGCGCGCCGAGCTGCGCAAGCTGATGAGCGAGAAATCCGTGCTCGAGCGGCAGCACTGCGCGCTACGCTTGGCGCTGCTGCGTAAGCAGCATAAGTACGACGACCACATCGCCGCGCACTACGGCGCGCAGATCCCGCGGGCGGCGGAGGCCAAGGGAAGCGCCCACAAGCTCCGAGAGCAGCTGGCCACGCTCAAGGAGGCGCTGGTTGCCCTCGACGAGCGGATCAGCCCGCTGGCGAAGGCCGCCGCCGAGGTCTCGAACCCGCGCTGGGGCCTCTTGATGCGGGCGGGCAACGACAAGAGCCTCTTTGCCCGCGGCGTCGAAAAGAGCGCCGACCTCTACTTGTCGCGAGTCTCCAACTTCCTCTACCTCACGCCTTACGCGTATCTGCGCGCGCCAGCCGGCAGCCTGCCTCACGATCCGGGCGATTTGGCGAGGTAGCGCTCGGCTCACTCGAGACGCTCTCTCTGTCAGAGGGAGCGAGCCGACCCGCGCGCGAGCCACCGCCACGATAGACACAGGCTTCGAAGCACCCCTACGAATGCCTCCTGTCGCCGGCCACAGCCCTGCCGGTCGCTTTCTCTGCCTCCGAGATTTCGCCAGACCCAAAGGAGTACGAACGTGTCGCTTCTCCGTTGAGCTCGGAACAGCCTACCCCAGTCCTACCGAAGTGCCTGGGAGGCCTCGCGGGCGCCCGCGCCGCCGCCGCAGGCCATGCACGCGGCGCAGGTTCCCTCCGCCACGCATCGGCGATAAGGTGCGCCCCACGATGATCGACGCCACAGCCGAAGACACGAACACGCCCCCCGCCCCCAGAGCCGTCAGCCCCTCCGGAGCCGTCAGACCTGGAGCTGTCAGCCCCGATCGCCCTGATCCCGACTTCGCTGCGCTCCTGGCCCGCGATCTCGAGCTCCCCAAGCCCGGCGTCGAGGCCGTGCTGGCGCTCTTCGCCGACAAGGCGACGGTCCCCTTCATCGCGCGCTATCGCAAAGAGGCCACCGGTGGCCTCGACGAGGTGCAGATCCGCGCGATTGAGGAGCGCCACGCCTACCGACTCGAGCTCGAAGGCCGCCGCAGCACGGTGCTCTCGACCATCGCCGCGCAAGGCAAGCTCAGCGCCGAGCTGAAGGCGCGGATCCTCGCCTGCGACGCCAAGACCGAGCTCGAGGACCTCTACCTCCCCTTCAAGCCCAAGCGCCGGACCCGCGCGATGATGGCTCGCGAGAAGGGCCTCGAGCCCCTCGCCGAGCGAATCCTCGCCCAGGCCAAAGAGGGCCACCCGGAGGCCGACGCCGCGGCCTTCGTCAGCGCGGACGAGGGCGTGAAGGACGTCGCGGCGGCGCTCGCTGGCGCCCGCGACATCGTCGCCGAGGTGGTCGCCGAGACCGCCGAGTTGCGCGCGATGGTGCGGCGCTTCGTCGCCGAGACCGGCGCCTTCACCGCCGAGCCGACCAAGGCGGCCAAGGAGCAGCGGACCAAGTTCGAGCAGTACTACGACTTCTCCGAGCCGATCCGCACGATCCCCTCACATCGGTTCTTGGCGCTGCGCCGCGGCGAGCGGGAGAAGATGCTGCGGGTCAAGGTCGACTGTGACGAGACGCAGATCGTACCGCGGATCGAGCACAAGGTCGGCCTCGACGCCGGCTCCCCCTGGGCCGGTGAGCTGCGCGAGGCGGTGGCCGACAGCTACCGCCGGCTGCTCTCGGCGGCGATTGAGAACGACATGCGCCTCGAGCTGAAGCAGCGCTCCGATGAGGCGGCCGTGGAGGTCTTCGCCCAGAACCTCCGCGCGCTGCTGCTGGCGGCGCCGCTGGGTGCGAAGGCGGTCGTCGGCATCGACCCGGGGCTACGCACCGGCTGCAAATGCGCCGCCGTCGACACCACGGGGCGCTACCTCGACACCACCACGGTCTACCTGGCGCGGGGCGCCGAGCAGGCGGAGAGGGCCGAGAAGACGCTGCTCGGCTTCATCGAGCGCCACCAGCCAGCGGCGGTCGCCGTCGGCAACGGCACCGGCGGTCGCGAGACCGAGGCCGTGGTGCGCAAGCTGCTCGAGGCCGAAACGAGACAAGACGTGGTCTGTGTGCAGGTCAACGAGGCCGGCGCCAGCGTCTACAGCGCCTCCGACGTCGCCCGCGAGGAGTTTCCCGATCTCGACCTCACCGTGCGCGGCGCGATCTCGATCGCTCGGCGCCTACAAGACCCGCTGGCCGAGCTGGTCAAGATCGAGCCCAAGTCGATCGGCGTGGGGCAGTACCAGCACGATGTGCATCAGCCGCTCTTGACCCGCAAGCTCGGCGAGGTCGTCGAGAGCTGCGTCAACCAGGTCGGCGTCGAGCTGAACACCGCCAGCGCGCCGCTCTTGGCGCAGGTCGCCGGCATCGGCCCCAAGCTGGCGCAGAAGGTCGTAGCGCATCGCGAGGAGCAGGGCGCCTTCGTCTCGCGCAAGCAGCTGCTGAAGGTCTCCGGGCTTGGCCCAAGGGCCTTCGAGCAGGCGGCCGGGTTTCTGCGGATCCGCAACGCGAAAAACCCGCTCGACGCCTCGGCGGTGCACCCGGAGCGCTATGGGCTGGTCGAGGAGATCGCCAAGGACCTCGGCGTGGGGGTCGAGGCGCTGGTCGGCGACGAGGCGCTGGCCTCACGGATCGAGATCAACCGCTATGTCGGCGGCGACGTCGGTGAGCCGACGCTGCGCGACATCGTCGCCGAGCTGAAGAAGCCCGGCCGCGACCCCCGCGCCAGCTTCGAGCCCCCGAGCTTCCGAGACGACGTCAACGAGCTCGAGGACCTGCAGGTGGGGATGGAGCTCGAGGGCGTGGTGACCAACGTGACAAACTTTGGCGCCTTCGTCGACGTGGGCGTCCACCAAGACGGGCTGGTGCATATCTCCCAGCTGGCCGATCGCTTCGTCAACGATCCGCATGAGGTCGTCAAGGCCGGCGACAAGCTGAAGGTCCGGGTGCTCGAGGTCGACCTCGAGCGGCGGCGCATCTCGCTGTCGGCGCGCTCCGGCGAGAGGCCGAAGCGCCATGAGGATAGCCGCGGCAGAGGTGGCAGCGACCGCGGACCACGCCCGGATCGTCGCGGCGGTGGTCAGAGTCGGGGTGGGGGTCAAGGTCGGGGCGGCGGTCCAGGTCGGGGCGGCGCGGGTCGCGGTAGTGCTCAGGGGCGAGGGGAGCGCAGCGGCGGGGGCAGCAGCTTCTCCAACAACCCCTTCGCGCGGCTCCTCGGCGACAAGCAAGGCAAGACGTAGCGGAGCAAGACGTAGCGGAGCAAGACGTAGCGGAGCAAGACGTAGCGGAGCAAGACGTAGCGGAGCAAGACGTAGCGGAGCAAGACGTGAGCAAGACGTAGCGGAGCAAGACGTAGCCGGGCGCCCTTCAATCCAAGAGCGAGTAGAAGACCTCGGGACGCTGGCGCTCGACTTCAGCCTCGACGGCGAGGGCGACGCGGACCATGGTCGCCTCGTCCCAATGGGCCGCTATCAGCTGCAGGCCCAAGGGCAGCCCACCCTCGTAGCCCACGGGCAACGACATCGCGGGCTGACCAGAGAGGTTCGCGGCGAATGAAAACGCCGTGTTCGCCTCGAGCACGGCGTCGTCAGAGAGCCCGGCCTTCAGCGCGTCGGGGGGGATCGGCGGCGCCGCGCCGGCGGCGGCGGGGGTCGCCAGCACGTCGATCGACTCGGCGCCGATGAACAGGCGCACCAGCTCATCGTGGATCAAGGTGCGCAGCCGCTGAGCGCGGACGTAGTCGACCGCCGGCACCTGCGAGGCCATCTCCAAAAGCAGCCGGGTGTCAGCGCCGTAGTCACGCTGGTGTTCCCGCCGATGCTCGTACTGGGCGGCGGCCAGCTCGACGCCGATGGTCAGGTATTGCACCGGCGCGTGGTGTTCGAGGTGGCGGATCTCCACCGGCACACGAACGGCGCCCAGCGCCTCGAGGCGGCTCATCGCGGCCTCGCAGGCCTCGCGCATCGCGGGATCGGCGCGCTGGGCCCAGTGTTCGCACCACCCCACGCGTAGCCCGCTGATCGACTCCCGCGCGGCGTCTGCTCCGGCGGCGACGAGCTCGGCCAGCGAGAGAGGGGGCTGGTTGAGGGTCGTTGGATCGGCCGGGTCTTCGCCAGCCATCAGCTCCAGCGCGAACGCCGCGTCGCTGACCGACCCCGCCAGGGGCCCGATGTGGGCGACCGACCAGCAGAGCGCCGCCGCGCCGACCTCTGAGACGCGCCCGTAGGTGCCCTTGATCCCCGTCACCCCACAGAGCGTCGAGGGGATGCGGACCGAGCCGCCGCCGTCGGCCCCGAGCGCGACCGGGCAGAGCCCCGCCGCCACCGCGACGCCCGTTCCGCTCGAGGAGCCGCCGGTCATATGCCCCGGGTTGTAGGGGTTTCGGGCGGCGCCATGGTGCGGGTTGATCCCCGTCACGCCGAGGCCGATCTCCTGCATATTCGTCTTGCCGATCAGCAGCGCGCCGGCCTCGCGCAGCCGGGCGACCGCCGCGGCGTCGACCTTCGCCGGCTCGCGATGACCGAGAAAGCGGGTGCCGACGCTCGTGGGGTAGCCGCGCTGGTCGACCTCATCCTTCACCGCGACAGGCACGCCATCGAGCCGAGACAGCGGCTTGCCCTCGGCGTGGCGCGTGGCCGAGGCCTCCGCCTGCTCCAACACGTCGCGCTGTGACTGTTTGATGAAGACGCGTAGCGGCGGCTCGCGGCGCTCGGATTCGGCGGTGGCAGAGAGCATCCGCTGGGCCACGTCCAACGGCGTCGTCCGACCGCTGGCGTAGGCGTCGGCGTAGTCAGAGACCGATGGGAACCGAAAGCTCATCGGCGCACCTCGCCCTCTCTCCCGTCGTCGAGCATGAGCGGCCGCGGCGCCGCCCCGCCGAGGTGGACCGGCCGGTAGGGGGGCGTATGCTCCGGGATGTCGACGTCATGGATGGCGCTCAAGCCGACCTGCCGTGTCGCCATGCGGTAGAGCACACTGCCAGGCCCCGGGGTCTCCATTAGCCGCGCCGCGATCTGGAGCGCGAAGCCCGTCATGCGCTGCCGCTTCTTCTGCTCGCTCACATCAACCTCCTGCGTCCAACGAGAGCCGATCTGTAACCCGCGCCTACCTCGAGAGCAAAGGCCCTGCTCTCGAGGCTCGATCGATGGCACAATCGGAGCATGATGAACACCTCTACGAGACTCCTCTGGGCGCTGCTCATCCCGCTCCTCGCGCTGACAACCGCTTGCGGCGCCCGCAGCAAGAGTCGCGCCTCGGACCTCGGCAGCGCACGCCTCGACGGCCCGCAGATTCGTCTCGACGGCCCACAGATTCGTCTCGACGGCCCGCAGATTCGTCTCGACGGGCCGACACCGCCGCCCCTGGATCAAGCCATCCCGCCGCTCGACGGCCCGGGCATCAAAGACGGCCCGCAGAACTGCTCGAACAAGACGGGCGCGCCCTGCAGCAGCGCCACGAGCTGCTGCGCGGGTCTCTCCTGCGTCCCCATCTATACCGGCGCCCAGATCTGCGCGCCGAGCTGCACACCCGACGACCCGCACACGCCGCTGGTCAACGAGGACACCTGCAAGTCCAACTATGCGTGCGCCAACGTCTCGCTGAGCGGGTTCCAGTTCGCCTGTCTGCCCAAATGCGATCCGACGCTGGGCAAGAACGACTGCGAGACCGGCATCTCCTGCGATCCGCGGACCAACCAGCTGACCTTCGAGCTTCAGAGCGCCTTCTGCGCCGGGGTCGCCTGCACGAGCAACAACGACTGCCCCATCCGCAGCGCCGTCGTCTGTCAGGTCGGCGGCCCCAACACCTGCGCCGCTCAGGGACCAAGCCGCTATTGTGCGCCAGACGAGCGCGGCGCGACTAGCGGCCCTGGGCACTGCGCGACGCCCGGCAACTGCGATCTGAAAAGCGGCCTCTGCGCCCCCCACAAACAGGGCAAGCCAAGCGCGAAGATCGGCGATCCGTGCAAGAACGACCGGGACTGCGGCGGCAGGATGCGTTGCCTGATGGAGCAGGCCGACGCCAGCGGGCGCCTGGTACAGCGCAACGGCTACTGCACGATCGACGGCTGCGCGTTCGCCAGCACGCTCAAGGAGCGCTCCTGCCCTAGCAACGCCACCTGCCAGCTGCTCTATCCGGGCGGTCGCTGCTTCCTCACGTGTGACCACCAGAAGGCCGCCAGCTGCCGCGGCTACGCCCCCGACCAGCTCGGCGACTACGAATGCTACGCCTGGAACAACCTTGTCATGGGCGGAAACAAGCCGATCGCCTCCCACGCTACCTGCGAGCCTGCGCTCTACAGCTGTGACTTCTTCGCCACCTCGGGGCTCGACTGCAGCGCGCTCGGTTTGCAGAACAACCCGACCAACATGCGCTGCCGCGACCCGCAGACCAACGCCGCCCTGCCGCCCGGCTCCTTCGGCGGCGTCTGCCTCGATGACACCAGCAGCTGAGTCATCCTTGGCGGGAGCTCCTTTGATAGGGACCCACTACAGATAGGGCCCGCAGATCACGCTAAAGCCGTAATAGCAGCCCGGCCCCTTGTACTTCTTCTTCTGCTCGCTGCCCCAGGCCGACGGGATCTCGCTGCTCAAGTAGTCCTTGCACCGGGTCTTGTACTTCGACCCCGTACCGCTGCCGGTGTAGTAGCAGCTGCTGCAATCCTTACGCAGCTTCGGCGTGCCGTTATCGCACTCGTAGAGCTTCTTGCCGTCGCACTCGAAGTGCAGGTTCTTCACCGTGCGGCCGTCGATGACGCACGACCCCGAGGGCGTGCCGCCGTCGGGCTTGGCGCTGCTAGCGGCGCACTTTTTGACGGTCATCCCCTCTACGGTGGTCTCCTCGCACCTGCCGCTCTGGCACTCCGCGTCGCTAGCGCAGTCGGCGCCGTTGGCCTTCTTGTCAGGGTTGATGCACACGTTGGATCGACAGGTCAGCCCAGTCAGGCAAACGCCGCCGTTGCACACGCACCCCTCCTCGCCCGGTGTGCACGCTGAGTTGTCCGTATCATCACTGCAAGCAGCACAAGCGAGTACAGCCAGTGCGCTCAAGATGCAGAACCATCTCCTCATGGAACGCCTCCTTCGGCCTTTTCCCTGGCTCACCATGCAACCGTAGGACCACCATCGGCGCCCCTCGTTTTTGGCGCTATTTCGAGGGGGTTCGGCGCCCACTGGCGTCTCTCCGAGACACCAGGTGCAGAGATCTGCACTCAGCTGCAAGCTGGTGCAGACCCCTGCACCGACCTATCCCACAGCTCGCCCCGCAGCCCCGCAGCGCAGGCGTTTCTAGCAGAGCGCATTGGGCTAGCTCGCCGTCTCGGTCTCTGGCGGCAGCTCGACCTCGGGGACATAGAAGCGGCGCAAGAAGGTCACGTTGCGCTCACCGTAGAGAATGTTGGCGACACGGTCGCCCTCGGCGATGAAGCAGCGCTCGAACCAGCAGACCACCGGCGCCGTGCGGTCGACCCGCCCGGTGGTCTCGTAGTTCGCGCAGCCGCACCAATGCATGCAGCGCGGCCGCAGCGCGCAGCTGGTGCATTCGTCGTCGGGCTCGTTCTTGCCGGCGACCAGCGCGTCGCGCTTCTCGATGTCGAGGCCGTCGTCGACGTTGCCGATGCAGACGTCCGCGGCGTTATCCTCGCAGACCAGCCGATCGCAGGGGTAGATGTTGCCCAGCGGCGAGATCGCGATCTCCTGCTGGCCAAACTTGCAGAGGTCGCTCCTCTGATAGCCCTTGGCCAGGTGGGTCACGATCTTGCCGTTGAGCGGATCGAGGCGCATATCCTTATGGGCGCGAAAGTGGGCGATGTAGCGATCGCCGAGCTGGCGCAACGCCGTCTCAAAGCGCTCACAGGCCGCGTCGTCCCAGCCCCCCGCGTAGTTCGGCGAAAACTGCAGGTGGCGGATCCCCAGCGCGCGCACGGCCTCGAAGCTGTCGGCGAGGTGCTCGGCGTTCTTGGGGTCGACCACGGCGACGACGCGCACGTCGATGCCCTTGCTCACCAGCCGCTCGATGCCGTTGGCGACCTCGTCATAAGACGACGCTCCGCCCTTCTTCGGCCGCGTCGCGTCCTGCGCTGCGCGGTTGCCGTCGAGGCTGACCTGGACCCTGAAGCCGTGGCGAGCGAGCAGCTCGAGGCGCGCATCGTCGGTGAGGGTGCCGTTGGTCGCCACGGCGAAAAAGACCTTCGCCTTGCGCGCCTCGGCGCGGGCCTTGGCGTGGGTCGCGACGCGATCCATCAGCTCGGCCTCGAGCAGCGGTTCGCCGCCGAAGAAGGAGATCTGCATCGCCGGAACCATCGCCAGGTCGAAGCCGAGCTCGATCGCCTTCTCGGCGACCTCGAAGGGCATCCGACGGTCGAACTTCTCGCCAGTGTAACAGTACGTGCAGCGCAGGTTGCACGCGTGGTTCACGAAGAGCGTCAGCTTCATAGTGAAGCCACCCTATCAGCGGTGAGGCATCGAGCCGAGCGGCGAGGGGCCGCCTTCGAGCATCAGGCCGATCACCTTGTGGCGATCGGTCCTACTTGTCGCTGTTGACCGACGCGTCGGGCGTCGGCTTGTCAACCTGGGCATCGGGCATCGGCGCGCTGCCGCCGATGCCGCCGAGATCGGATTCGACGCGGGCGTCGGGCATCGGCGGCTCGCCGTCGACCGGTTTGGATCGTCGGCTGTCGATCGTCGCGTCGGGCATCGGGGCGACCCCCGCGGGACCCATCCCCAGGTCGGGCTTGCTGCTGACCACGCGCTCCCCACCGCAGGCCGAGAGCCCGGCGGCCAGCGTTCCGGCGCCGAGAACAGCCAGGCCGAGCTTGGAGAGGAAGGCTCGACGGCTCTTGTCGAAGCCTTCGAGGGTCGGGTACTTCGGGTCGGCGGGTGAATGGGGGTTGTCGGCCTGTCTTGGGGCTGCGACCTGCGACCTGAATCCGCGCTTGCTCATTGGTCTCTCCCGAGTGTGGGCTTAAGATTCCGCCCGCCTGATAAGCAGCTATCGGGCCAGCCACCACGATAGCGTTGCCAAAAGGATATCAGAGGCTTGGAACGTTCCGAAGGCCCCCTGCGCCACATATCCCAGCCGATGACACACCAAGACCCTCAGATTTCTAACACCGAAGCTATGGCGTCGGGTTCTCCTTGGTGGAGGTGAGCCACCGTCGCCATAGTCGCCCGACCCTGCCGCCGCGGCGAGGGTCGCGAGCAGAGAGCTATCGATGTAGCCCTTGTGGAGGCGACCGCTTCGATCGCGGCGATCATCATCCCTTGCCGGCTTTGCACGGCCTCGACGAAGGTCGTCGCCGAGAGCAGCGAGGCGTTGGTGCCGGTGTCGAGCCAGGCCGTACCCCGTCCGAGCTGCCGTGCGTCGAGGCGTCCGGCGGCGAGGTCGTGGCGCCTCCCGCAGGCCGGCCAGCATCAGCGTGGCCAGGGGGTAACAGACCATCGGCTTGTCGTAGACCGGCAGGAGCTGCTTGGAGACAGCGACGGTCAGCGGATAGAGGCGACACCCCCGCCCCTCAAGCGAGGACAATGCCCTTCATGCGCTCACCTCGAGCCCCAGCGGATCCCCTGCTCGGGGCCGTCGAAGGGCTGAAGCTCGTGGAAGCTCCAGACGTCGGCGGGCAGCTGCTGGCGCAGCTCGTCGTACCAGAGCCGGTCGTGGGTCAGCAGCAAGAGCTGCCGCGCGGCGAAGCGCTCGGCGAGTATCGCCACCAGCGCCGCCCGATGCTCGCGGTCGAGGCTGACCACCACATCGTCGAGCACCAGCGGCCGATCGCTCCGATCTTGCGACGCCATGGCGAGGAAGATGCAGAGGCCGAGGCTGTTGCGATGCCCCTCCGAGAGGGTCAGCCGCGGCGAGGCTTGCTCCACGCCGAAAAACGAGAGCGCGATGTCGATCGCCTTGTCGGTGCCCTCGGGCATATGCAGCCGGATGCCCTCGATCGCCTCTCCTGGGTGGAGCGTCGACCACATCTGGCTGATGTCGGCGCTGATCGCGTCGCGTCGAGGGTGCGCTGGTCGTCGAGCAGCTTGCTGACCTCTGGCGGGGCGTTCTCCGCCTGGGCGGCGGCAGCCTTGCTGAGCGGCGAGAGGGTCTCGAGCAGCGCCGCGAGGGCGCTCTCCTCGGCGCCGCCGCGCAGCCCCTCGACGTCCACCGCCTCGAGCGCGTCGATCGCGGCCTGTATGCCGCGCTCGCGGAGTAGCCACTCACGGGCCAGCGAGGTGCTCTCGCCGCGCATCAGCGCCACGGCGTCGGCCAGCTGCGCCAGCGCGCGCTTCCAGCCGCGATGCGCCTCGCTCTGCGCCTCCAGCCGCTCGCGCTCGCCCTCGACATGCGCCAGCAGCTCGCCGGCGAGGATCGTCCGCCCGCAGGCTGGGCAAGGCAGCGCCGTGCTGGCGTCCACGTCGGCGCAGAGGCGCTGGGTCTTGGCCAGGATCTCGAGCACCTCGCTGGCGATCCCGGGCCCCGAGGCGGCGAAGCGCGCCGCCGCCGAGCGCACCTCCCCTACGGCGGCGGCGAGGTCGACCTCGCCGAGGCGCCGCAGCGCCGCGTGGAGCCGCTGCTCGTCGCTCTGGCTCGCCACGCGACGGGTCAAGGCGCGACCCAGCTCGGGAAGGTCGGCGACCACGGCGCCCTTCGGCGGGCGACCGCAATACTCGACGACCAGCTCCTCGAGCATCCCGCAGATTCGGGCGTCGTCGACCCCCGCGAAGACCTGCTGGCGCAGATCGTTGATTCGCACGAGCTGGCCTTGGCGGCTCTTGATCGCGCCGGCCTTCTCGATCGCCTTTCCCAGCTTCCGCAGGTTGTCGGCGGCCTGCTCCAGCTCAGCCAGGCCGAGCAGCGGCAGGAGCGCCGAGTATTTGTTGGTCTTGGTGACGTGGATGAAGCGCGCGACCTCGTCTTGACGCAGCACCACGCAGCCGTAGTCCCACCCTTGGAGCCGGCTGACCGCGTCGCCGCTGGGCACGAACTGACCGCTCTTGGCGATGGTGGTGCTCAGCCTGGCGCCGTCGGCGAAGCTCAGCTCATAGCCCGCGACCTCCCCGTCGGGGCAGTGCGTGTTGACCACGCCGAGCTTCTGGTTCTGGCCGCTGTACTCGTGCGAGAGGTGTTGGATCTTCCCCGCACAGAGGGCGTGCTCGACAGCGTCGACGAAGGACGATTTTCCGGCGCCGTTGGGCCCGTAGACCACGGCCGAGCGGCCGCCGAGGGGCAGCGCGACCTCCGCGGCGGCCCCTCGAAACCAGCGCAGCTGCAGCCGCTCGAGGCGCTCGCTCGGCCCCGCGGAGCTCGCAGCCTTGGTCGAAGCCTTCGCCATCAGCCCGCCCCCCCGCCGCTGGCCGGGCCAGACCCCAAGCCCTCCTCGGCGCCTTGGCTCATCGCCTCGAGCAGCTCGCCAGCGAGCTGCCCGAGCGCCCGCGATGTCTGCGGCTTGTCGCAAAACGTCCCGGCCAGACGGTCACGCAGCCGCTGCACCACCGCCTCGGGCAGCGCACCACCGGCGGAGGCCCGCTCGACCGCGGCATCGACCCACTCTCGCGCTGTCATCTCTCGCATCGGCCGACAGTACCGCGACCGAGCCTCGAGCGTCAGCCCCCACCATAGCGGGCCCCGTAGGGCGCTCAGCCGAAGGGCCGCTGACCTGCCGTCGGATCGCCTCGTGGCCGGCGACGTTGGGGTGGATACCGTGGTCTTGCGGCAGAGCGTCGGATCGCTGCCGTCGCAGTAGGGGTCTTGCGGGTAGGGGTCGTTGGAGCCGTGACTCGAGAACGCCTGCCGGAGGTCGAGGACGTCGACGCTGGCGTACGCCGCCTCGAGCGCCGGATCTGCAGACCGCGGGCTTTCACACCAGCGCCTTGCCGAGGATCGGGCCGAGCAGCCGCAGCGAGCCGCAGAAGCTGTCCAGCGGCTCGTCGGCGGGCACCGTGTACTGTGGTCGTCGGTCATATGGTAGACCTTCAGCGCCACAAGGGAGAGCCAGAGCGCCGATGAAGAGGGCGCCGCGCGCCCGCGATGACACCTCGCGTCGGTCTTCTCAGCTCGGCAGCGCCGCGCACGCAACACTCGCGACGCGCCGCCGATAAGGGCGCATGACTCGCCGACACCTCGTCGCGCTCACCTCGATCGTCGCCGCGCTGGTCGCCGCGGCGCTCTGGCATGCGCGCCCGCCGCAGCCTGGCGAGAGCACGCCCTGCCCTCACCCCTATCTGCTGGCCGAGCGTGGCCGTTGGCCGATCTTGGTCTGCGCCGACGTGCCCGAGCTCAGCGCCGCGGAGCTTTTGCGCAGGGCCGACCACGCCTGCGCCGAGGGGACGACCGGGCATTCGAAGAGCCCGCAGACGCTGCGAGTTCCGCGGGCTCAGCAGCTGCGTGTGGGGGCCGACTGCGCGTTGGTCCGCGAGCCGATCCCCGGCGAGCGGCGGCTCTTGCTCGGCCTGATGATCGACGTCAACCGTGCCACCATCGCCGAGCTCGAGGCGCTGCCCCGCATCGGCCCCGCCCTCGCCCGCCGCATCACCCGGGAGCGCTCGCGAGGGGGTGCCTTTCGCGACCTCGCCGCCCTCGCCCGGCGGGTGCGCGGCATCGGGGTAAAGACCGTGGCCCGGCTGCGCGGGCTGGCGATGGCGGGCGCGAGAGCGCTGACCAGCGTACCGGACCGAGCGGCGCGGGGGAGGCGGAATCGCCGCGTAGGAGCGAGAAGGGCACGTGCTGGTAGCACGCAACCGACGAGCGACCAACCTACCTCCCGTCGCCGCGCTTGTCTTCGAAATCACAGCGCTTGTCAGCGCTCTAGGGCTCGGCCTTCACCTCGGCCTCGATCCAGCGCAGGTACTCGGGGTGGCCGGCGATGATCGGCAGGGCGATCACCTCGGGGACATCATGAGGGTGCAGCTCGACCACGGCGGCGCGTAGCGCCTCGAAGCCGTCACCCCGCGTCTTGATCACCAGCAGCGACTCGGGGTCGTCGCAGACCTCGCCCTTCCACTGATAGAAGGAGCGGACGCCCTCCAGGATGTTGACGCAGGCCGCCAGGCGCCGCTCCACCAGCGCCTCGGCCAGCTGGGGCGCCTGCTGCGGTGGCGCCGTGACGTAGACCACCAGGTGCTTGCCTTCGCTCATCAGATCCCTCACCTTTTGCCCGCGCGATGAACATCTTCGCCTCGTCGCGGCAGCGGCACAACCTCGATACAGCGCACCTCGATACAGCGCACCTCGATACAGCGCACCTCGATACAGCAACCTCGATAGTGGGCGGAGAAGAAGTACCGATGTTGATTGTACATAAATTCGGCGGCACCTCCGTCGGCAGCGTGGAGCGGATCCAAGCCGTGGCCGCGCGGCTCCTGAAGCGCCAGCGCGCCGGAGACAAGGTCTGCGTGGTCGTCTCGGCGATGGCCGGTGAGACCAACCGGCTCATCGCGCTCGCCGAAGAGATCGGCGGGCTGCGCGATCACCGCGAGCTCGACGTGCTGTTGGCCAGCGGCGAGCAGGTCTCCATCGCCCTGCTCTCGATGGCGATCAACGCCGCGGGGGGCAAGGCGACGTCGCTTCTGGCCCACCAGCTGCGCGTCCGCACCGACTCGGCCTTCTCGCGGGCGCGGATCCAAGACATGGACGCCAAGCGGCTGCGCTACCTCCTCGACGAGGGCCGCATCCCGGTGATCGCGGGCTTTCAGGGGGTCGACGACGAGGGCAACATCACGACCCTCGGCCGCGGGGGCTCCGACACCTCCGCCGTCGCCGTCGCCGCGGCGCTGCGGATCGACGACCAGCGGCGGCCCGAGGCGGAGCGCGAGGGCGTCTGTTGCGAGATCTACACCGACGTCGACGGGGTCTACACCACCGACCCCAACATCTGCCCCGAGGCGCGAAAGATCCCGCGGATCACCTTCGAGGAGATGATGGAGCTGGCCTCCCTCGGGGCCAAGGTGCTGCAGATCCGCTCGGTCGAGATCGCCAGCGCCCACGACGTCCCGATTCATGTGCGCTCGAGCTTTGATCAGGAGGAAGGAACGATGGTCGTCAACGGAGACGCGGCGCTCGAGAAGATCGTCGTCACCGGCGTCAGCCTCGACCGTGACCAGGCGCGGATCACCCTGCGCCATCTGCCCATGGGCCCCAAGCTCCAGGCCGAGGTCTTCTCGCCGCTGGGCGCCGCTGGCCTCGTAATCGACGTGATCGTGCAAAACCCGCCGGTCGAGGGGAAGACCAGCATCTCCTTCACCCTGCCGCGCACGGCGCTAGCGCAGGGCCTCGAGCTCGTCAAGCCGCTTGCAGACAAGCTCGGCGCCGATGACGTGCTCTCCGACGACGACATCGCCAAGGTCTCGATCGTCGGCGTGGGGATGCGCAGCCACTCGGGCGTCGCGCAGCGGATGTTCGAGACCCTCGCCGAAGAGGGCATCGAGGTGCTGATGATCACCACCAGCGAGATCAAAGTCTCCTGCGTGATCCCGCGCCGCTATGGCGAGCTGGCCGTCCGCGCGCTGCACAAGGCCTTCGGTCTGCACGAGCCCAATGGACAAGGCTAAGAGCACTAAGAGCACCCCTTCAAATGTCTCCCGTCGCCGGGCGCCGCACTGCCGGCCGCTTTCTAGGCCTCAGAGAGCTCGCCAGACCACCCGTATGGCTCATGTCTTCGGCTACGAAATCGGCTCGGCAGCTCAGCACCCGGCTCCGTCCCGAATGTATGGGGGTGCCCCTAAGACATCGAGGCCTACGTGGCGAGGTGGGCGTGACCTCGCGGCCGGCGTGGCGCGCGAGCTCGTCGCGACCCACGGCTCACCGCTCTTCGTCTATCGTCCAGAGGTCGTCGAGGCGCGCGTGGGCGCGCTTCGCGCGGCCCTCGGCGAGCTGCCGCTGACGCTGCGTTACGCGGTCAAGGCCAACCCCTGCCCTGCCCTCCTCCAGGCGCTGCGGCGAGACGCCGACAGAGGCCTCGACGGGCTGGATGTGGCGTCGGCTGGAGAGCTGCGCGCCGGAATCCAGGCTGGCTTCGGCGGCGACTCGATCGCGCTGGCTGGCCCGGGCAAGAGCGCCGATGAGCACCGCGCCGCCCTAGACGCGGGCGCCGCGATCAGCGTCGAGTCACTCCTCGAGCTCGAGCGGCTGCTCGGCCTGGTCGGAAAACGCGACGGAAAACGCCCAAAGCCGAGGCTGAGGCTGCGCGTCAACCCTCGCGAGATGATCCACGCCTACGGGCTCCGCACCGGCGGCGGCGCGAGCCCCTTCGGCATCGACGAAGAGCTGCTCCCTCAGGCCGCGGCGATGCTCGCGACGAGCGATGGGGGTAAGAGCGTCGAGTTCGAGGGGATCCACGTCCACGCCGGCAGCCAATGCTTCTCCGCGGCCGCGCTGGCCCGCAGCTTCACTCAGACGCTCGCCATCGCCCGCCGCTTCGAGCAGCGAGCAGGTCTGCGCTGTCGGGTCGTCAACCTCGGCGGCGGCCTCGGCCACGGCAGCTGGTATGGCGCCAACGCCATCGACCTCGACGACCTCGGCGCGCGACTCCGGAGGCGCTGGGCCGAGCACCTCGGCGCGCTCGGTGAAGCCGCGCCCCCGTTGCCGTTGGAGCGCGAGCGACGCCTCGAGCTCGAACCCGGCCGCTGGCTCGTCGGCCCCGCCGGCAGCTACCTCTGCCGCGTCCTCGATGTGAAGGTCTCGCGGGGCCAGCGCTTCGTCGTCGTCGACGGCGGGATGCACCAGCTCTTCGCCGCCACCGGCGTCTACGGCCCTACCCCGGCGCGCCCGCCGCTGCTCCGCACCCTCGGCGACGAGACGGACGGGCGCGAGCTGGAGCGCTGCGCTGTCGTGGGCCGCCTCTGCACCCCACTCGACCGCCTCGCCGCGGACGTCCAGCTCCCCGAGCCCCGCGTCGGCGACCTCCTCTGCTTCGACGAGGTCGGCGCCTACGGCCCCAGCGCCAGCCCCGAGCGCTTTCTCTCCCATCCTGGCGCGACGGAGGTCGTCATCTAGCAGCTCGTCCTCTAGAGCGCTGATCAGCTTACCGGACCGAGCTGCGCGAAGGATGCGGAATCACGGCGTAGGAGCGAGGAGGGCGCCTGCTGGTAGCAAGGAACCGACGA
>PDWI01005275.1_pt1 | contig 16766 bp, 14 predicted proteins | sample 1430891 | NCBI WGS metagenome assembly PDWI01 (sample SAMN01162508, study PRJNA174530) | Oral metagenome, whole genome shotgun sequencing project. | biome: Marine environment; feature: Marine mammal; material: Swab sample of the gingival sulcus; isolation source: swab sample of gingival sulcus...
AATCATTAAAAGTTGGAATGCTTGGCTATGAAATATGTTATGAAAATAATAAGGTAGAAACACTAAGTGAAAAATATCTAAACGAACTCAAAAATTAATTTAATATTTTCAGGCATATTTCTTTTGCACCATTAAAAAGGCAAGACTTTTGTTTTCCAAGGGGTTTAAACCCCTTGGAAAGCGGAAGAAAAATAGCTTTAAGCTCATTTGAGGATCAATAAGCAACGATAGTTGAGCGATGGAAAGATAGAGACACAGTATGTTCGCTCTCGACCTTTTTAGCTAAGAGCTTACACCGGACTTAAACCTGTTTATCGAAATAAATACAAAAGGCAAGATGTAAAGCGGCAGCAATACACACCATGCCCAAGAGGGCAGATAAGCGCCCGGAAAATCGCTGATGTAGAAAAACGGCATTGTGCCAACTGCAAGCAAGGTGTTGTAAACTCTTCTTTTCCATGAAGGTTCGAGACATATCATCGCAACAAAAATATATATTGTAATGCCCGACAAATACCAAGGAGCTAAAGTGAGTAAGATATTTTCGATGAATTCATACGGAAAATGAAGCTTAGCAAACACGGAAATTGCTCCGAGCTGAAACACAAAGAGAGAAAACAATGCCATAAGTCCGTAAAAAAGCATGATTGCGACAATTTCCGTTTCTTTCATCGGAAGATGCAGCGTCAGTTTTATGCGTTTTTGAATTATTTCGGGGATAAACTGCGCAAGCCCTAATCCTAATCCTGCAAAAGGAGCAAAATATTTCAGGTCGCGAAACATAAACTGATTGCGGTTTACAATCACGTCCCACAGGTGTTCCATGCCGGCAAACCTTATCGAGCGGTTCAGTTTCAAGAAAATATAAACCAACAACAACACGCCTGTCATGGCGATACAAAGTGTTGCTATCTTGGTTTTTTTCCATTCTTTGTATAAAAGTGCTTTTCTCATAGTCTTTAGTATTTCCCTGTCAGTCCGATGAATGCCTCTTCGAGTGTGAGTTTTTCGTGCCTGATGTTTGGCGTTTCAATGCCTGTTGTGTTTAACAATTTTTCCAGTTCTTTGGGCGGAAGAAACGAATACAGTTCGGTTTTTCCTTTTATGCTCACAGGATTATAAATGTTTTTTATACGATTAATTTCTTCGGGTGCTTTGCCGTCGAAGCAGTATTTGTTGAATGTTTTCAGTAGTTCATCAACCGGTTTTTGCAGCATTATTCCTCCGTAATCCAAAATCAGGCAATCGTCAATCAGTCGTTCCATGTCTTGAATAATGTGCGATGTTACGAAAATAGTTTTGTTTTCGCTTTTGACATATTCGCTCAAAAAATCGACAAATAGCATTCTGTATCCGGGATCCAGTCCCATTGAAAAATCGTCAAGGATCAAAAGTTCGGCATCTTGTGCTAAAATCAGTGCCAAAGCTATCTGTGAGCGTTGTCCGCACGACATTTGCGAAAGTTTCTGTTTCTTGTCAATTTTCAGCAGATTTATCAGCTCAAGATAGATGTTTTTTTTCCATCTTGGGTAGAATGCAGAATAAAAATTCTCGATTTCAGTAACATTCATAAACGGATATTGCACATGTCCTTCGATGAGCAATCCTATTTTTTGTTTTGTTGTTGGCGAAAGTTCCGATGCGTTTTCGCCAAAGATAAGACACGTGCCGGATACCGGTTTTAAATATCCGTTCAGTATGTTTATGGTTGTGGTTTTTCCCGTGCCGTTTTTTCCCAGCAATCCCAATGTTCGTCCTTTCGGAATATTGAAATTCAGGTTCTTATAAATACAGCGTTTGCCGTAGTAGTGGGTCAGGTTTTTACACTCTACTATAATTTCGTTCATGTAATTTGAAGTTGCATTTTTTCTGATTCTTTTGTATCGTAAAAACGATTCGTCGTACAATCGTCTTAAAACACAAGACCTAAAGCAGGTAAAATAATATTTATTGCTTTGTCTTTTAAGACGTAATACCTTGAAAAAGAAGTTTGTAAATACATTCCCATTTTGTCGTTAAAACGTCTTGCGTATCGAAGCGATAAATGTAGTAAAATTTTGTCAGAGCTTATGTAATTAAAATTAGGAACAACAAGTGTTTCGTTGCAGGTTTTGGCGGCTAAATTGCTTGTATTTATTTCTTTGTCGGCACAATAGAAAAAGGCTGTTCGGCATTTTGCCCCGATTTCTGCTTTTGCAAACTGTTTGTTAAATCCGTAAAACAGGCTTACGTTCAGTATTTTATATTTTTGAATTGCATAAGGCAAATTGTGTGCAATGTAATACTGTTCTTCGTCAGAGAAAAGGTTTATATTCGTACCAAATTCAAGGCTTTTGTTTGTTTTCTTGCGCGAAACAATGCCGGCAAGACCTGCTTTTTTCAGCTTGCGCGTATATTTTTGCTGCTTGCTTAATACTATTCCGTTGAGGTCGTAATTGTATTCCGTTCCCTTGTTTTCCTGTTGCGAAGCATATATTTTGCAGCTTATTTTCTTTTGTTTGCTTTTCCATTGATAACCTACTTCGCTGTTTATTTTTTCCTTATCAAGGCAGTGTATAATGTCTGCAATGCTGTTGGTGAGTTCCATCTCTCCGGTTTTGTATCCGAATGTTCCGAAAAAACCGTTGTTTTTGTCTGAAATAAATTGGAAGGCGTATTTTTGTGTGTTTTCATCAAAATAGTTGGCAGCCGAAGCGTTGTCTTTGATAACCGAAGAAAATCGTCTGTCGCTTATTCCCATGCCTCGCAAGTAATAGATTTTTATTCCCGATCCCGGACGAAAAACCTTTATATGTTGCTGTTGTTGATATTTGTTTATGGCAAAATGTATTCCCACACGGTATGTTCCGAGAGCCAAACTTGTGCCTATGCTTAGTTTCAGGTCGGAGATGTCGTTTTTCGGACGCGGATCTAACTTCCTGTATTCCATGCCTGCCCGATAGTCGCTTCTTATGCCGAAAGAAAAGCGTCCTATATGCCTTGAATAAGCTCCGGAAAACAAATAATGCTCAAAGTGCAAATTTCCGCCCATTGTATCTGCAACAATATAAGGATACAGGCGTTCGGTGTCGCTTGTTGTGTTCCAGCGTAGGTTTTCGTTTTTTCCGTTTTGGTAAGAGGCTTTGCCCCATACTATTGATTTGTCTTTTTTTATAATTGATTCGGCATTAAAATGATAACTATCCTGTTTGTTTCCTTTTGTGATATTGTACAATCCCTTGAAATGTTCTTTTTTTCTGAAAATACAAACATCGGCGTAAGAGCTGTCGGCAGAATAGTGCAAAAGGGACGGATTGGCAAGAATTTCTGTCATTTGCCTGTTTTGCTCCGATGCCATAAAATGGGCATTTAGGTTTTGTTGCGCATACATCTTGAACACAAGCGATGTAAGAATAGAAAAAATAAGAACGTGTTTCATTTGTTTATATTTTATGAGCGATAAGTGATTAGCGATAAACGATATTTTTTACCTTTTAACTTTTCATTTAAAGTTACTTATCAATCTTCCTTTCTGCCTTTTTAAGGGGATATTTTTTTCCCTTTTTCTTCTGTCTTCCGACCGAAAAAATCAATTTATTGCATTTTTGCAAAAGAAATTTCTGCAAATTTAGTGATTATAAATTGATTTTGTGATTACTCTACAAAACATTTTTCTGAATATTACCGCAATGACAGTTAAAAGATAAGGGCTAAAAGCAAAAAAACAGAGAAAGATTTGCTAAATCTTAAAGATTTGGCAAATATTTTGAATTAAACATAAAGTGTCAAAGAATATATGTTATATTTTGCAAAAAACAAAGCTCAACAACAAACAATATATATCTTTGTAAGAAAATTTTTATATAAAATTTTAAATGAGTTCGAAATAAATTATGGATATATAACTTGGTAAAAAGATGTTTAAAAGAATATTTTTTTTTCTATTCTTATTTTTTATAGAATCTTGTAATCATAAAGGTGTTGCTCCTTGCTCTCCGACTAAAATAGATATAATTAAAGTTAACGAAAGTGTGAATTGCGATGATTTTAAATTCAAATTAAAGAACATTGATTACAAAGAAATAAAAATAATAGATAATACAAATGACTATAATTATTATGTATCAGATAATTGTGATATAGATATTGATTTTGATTTATATACTGTAATTTTAGGTTATTTTTATAGACATAAAAAAAGTTTTTCAATAAATTATAATATGTATTTTTTGCCTTGTAGTTTATCTGATGATTATCACTTAAACATTAAAGTAAAAGAGACAGCTGAATCAATTGAACAGCCATGGCAGCATGCAACCGAATATTTACTAATAATATCAAAATTGGATATTGAAACTATAAGCGTTATTTATAGTATAACAAGTAATTATTAAAATCTCAACATTGAATTTTATAAATATGCTTACTCTACACAACTATAAAAAAGATAGAACATAATGTGCTTATACCAAAAGCAATGCAGATATAAAATAAGCTTACAAAAAAAATGTCGTGTAGAGTAAAAATTTATTACTAACTTTATCTCCGTTAAAATTATTTGCAAAACAGTATGTATCAATAAAGCTTATGATAAAAATTCATGTAAGTGCCATTTTTTTTATGCTGATATTTCTTTTGAGCATACACTCTTATTGTTTTGCTAACGAGCAGATTGACAGTCTTCTTCAAGCCTCGAAACGTCAGATGGCAGATACCTCTAAAGTGAATATCTACAATACTATTACTGCCGAATTGATAAGTGTAAATACGGATAGTGCCATTTTTTATAACCATGAAGCCTTGAAGCTGGCAAAAAAAACGAAGTACAGACGCGGGCTTGCTTTTGCCCAAACGTATCGAGCCGTCATTTTAACGAATCAGGGCGACTATCCGCAGGCATTGGAATACAACGACTCGGCATTGCGTCTGTTTTCGCAAATAAAATACCCAAAAGGAATTGCAAAAGTGTATTTCAATATAGCGAATATCAGGGCTTATCAGAGCGAACTTGATACGGCACTGTCTTTTTATTTTCGCTCGATTGATATATGCAAGAAAATCAACAACAAAAAAGGCTTGTCAGACGCATACAACAATGCCGGCATCATGTACGAATGGCTCGGATACTATCCAAAGGCAATTGAATATTACCAAAAAAGCATTACAATTAGAGAAAAAATTGAAGATAAAATCGGTATTGCCGACTGCCTGAATAATATAGGTGATATTCACGAGGTTCAGGGCGAATACGACGAGGCTTTGGTAAAATATCAGCGGAGTTTAGACCTCAGAAAAGAGCTTGATGACCAAGTGGGAATGGCATATTGTTATATGAATATCGGAACAATAATGTTTCATAAAAGGCAGGATGCAAAAGCCTTAGATTTTTTCAATAGAGCTTTGGATATTCGCAAAAAAATAGATAATAAAATCGGAATGTCTTTCACAATTAATGGAATAGCTTCGGTTTATGCCAAACAAGAAAACTACGCAAAAGCGATTGAACTTTTTAAACAAAGCCTAAAACTTGATTTGGAATTGGACGCGAAAAGCGGAGTGGCATGGAACAATCTTGAACTTTCAAAAATATACCTGAAAGTAAACGACTTAAATAAGGCAACAAAGCATATCAAACGTGTTGAAAAAATAATTTCAGGATTTCAAGAGAAACGATTGGTTGCCGAAACCAACAAAGTATTGTCCGAACTCTATGCCAAAAAGTTTGACTACCGGAGAGCTTATACGTATTTTGTGAAATATAAGGCAGAAGCCGACTCTTTGTTGAACGAAACAAACATCAAAAAAATAGCAAACCTGAAATCGGAATACAAGTATGAAAAAGAAAAGCAAAAATTAATACACGAACAGGAAAAGGAAAATGCAATCAAGGAAGAGAAAATTAAACGTCAAAAGAATTTAAAAAGAATGTTCATACTGATTAGTTTCCTTCTGATTCTATTCCTTATTTTCATTCTCTATGCGTATTTCATAAAAAGGAAAAAAAACAAGGAACTAAAGCAGAAGAACGACAAAATATCGCAACAATCGAATAAGATTTTAGCCCAGCGTAATGATATTGCCTTGAAAAATGCAACTTTAATGCAGCAAAAAGAGGAAATCCTTGCCCAGCGTGACGAAATAGATCGACAACGCCAAGATATTTTAGACAGTATAATCTATGGAAAGCGCATTCAAGACTCTGTTTTGCAAAGTCGTGAACAATTGTGCGAAATATTTTGCAATTATTTTATTTTGTTTAGACCCAAAGATATTGTCAGTGGCGATTTTTTTTGGATGAAAAAGCTTGGCGACAAATTGATTGTTGCGGTTGTTGATTGTACCGGACACGGCGTTCCGGGAGCTTTTATTAGTATGCTTGGCGTAACCTTCCTTAATGATATGATTGCCAATGAAAATTTTAAGGATTCGGGCGAGAAATTGAATTATCTTCGCAATCGGATAAAATCGGCATTGAATCACGGACTTGATGAAAAAAGTTTGCGCGACGGATTAGATATTGCACTCTGTGTTATTGATACAAAATCGCTAAAAGCCCAATTTTCAGGAGCAAACAACTCAATGTATCTTGTACGGAAAAGAGACGATGCCGTCAATTTGCCCGATACTAAAACAAAAGTAGTCAAAGACACAACAAACATGTTGGTCGAATTTTGTGCCGACAAACAACCTGTTGCGATTCATATCAAAGAACGAGATTTTTCGACGCATCATATCGACTTGCAAGAAGGAGATAAGATTTATCTGTTTTCGGACGGCTTTATGGATCAACCCGGAGGGAAAAACGGACGAAGGTATCAAAGCAAGCGATTTAAACAATTGTTGTTAGAGGTGAGCAACAAGCCTATCCAAAAGCAAGAAGTCTTGCTGGAAAATGCAATAACCGACTGGCGAGAGTCTCGTTCGCAAATTGACGACATACTTGTGCTTGGCTTGCAAATATGATTTTTTTTGTACATTTGCAGTCTGCAATCCGAAAAAGTAGCCCAAATTTCAGGAAATACTTTATTGGTATGCCTTTTGACAAGCATTTTGAGCCTTGGAAGACAATATTTTAAACATAAACATATAAACGTAATAAAAAGAGAATATGAGTTTATTCAAATCAATGGACGTAGAAAATGAAGAAGGAAAATCAAGCAAAAATTTTGCAGAAGTAGATGAAAAAGTAAAATGCTTGATTATCGGGAGCGGTCCGGCAGGATATACCGCAGCCATTTATGCAGCACGAGCAAATCTGAAACCTGTTCTTATTCAAGGTCTTCAGCCCGGCGGACAGCTGACCACGACCACAGAAATAGAAAATTTTCCCGGCTATCCGGAAGGTACCGACGGAAACTCGATGATGGAAGATTTGAAAAAACAAGCCGAAAGGTTTGGAACAGACGTGCGTTGGGGATTGGCAACAAAGGTTGATTTTTCAAAACAAGCCCACAAGGTAATGATAGACGATAAGCATGTAATTGAGGCAGATACCGTAATCATAGCAACCGGAGCAACTGCAAAATATTTGGGGCTTGAGTCGGAAAGCAAATATCAAGGTTCGGGAGTTTCGGCTTGTGCAACATGCGATGGTTTTTTCTATCGCAATAAAACGGTTGCCGTTGTTGGCGGCGGCGATACCGCATGTGAAGAAGCAACATATCTGGCAGGACTTTGCAAAAAAGTATATGTAATTGTCAGAAAAGACTATTTGCGCGCATCAAAAGCAATGCAAAAACGTGTTGAAAATACCGAAAATATCGAAGTGCTTTACAAAAGAAACACAAAAGAACTGTTTGGCGACAATGTTGTTGAAGGAGCTGTTTTGATCAAAAATCTGGGAGAAGAAAACGAAAGTGAAGAAAAAATTACAATAGACGGCTTCTTCCTGGCAATAGGACATACTCCTAATACGGAAATTTTCAAAGAATTTGTTGAAACAGACGAAAACGGTTACATTGTAACAAAGCCCGATTCGTCAAAAACCAATATTCCGGGCGTATTTGCCTGTGGCGACGTGCAAGATCACTCTTATCGACAAGCCATTACTGCTGCCGGTTCGGGCTGTATGGCTGCCTTAGATGCCGAAAGGTATTTGGGCGCTCTCGAAGGATAAGTTACTTCCTTTCAGACAAAAACAAACAAAGTGGCAATCTCAAGCACACAAACTTGGAATTGCCACTTTTTCTGCCCGCATTTTTTTTAATGAAGTTTTGAGCCAATCAGGTTAATAAATTCAGAACGAGTTTCTTCTTTCAAAAACTGCCCGGTGAAAGCAGAAGTTGTGGTAATCGAGTTTTGTTTCTGCACTCCGCGCATGACCATACATAGGTGTTGCGCCTCGATTACAACACCAACGCCAATCGGCGACAATGTTTCTTGGATACAATCGCGTATTTCGACAGTCAGACGCTCCTGAATTTGCAGTCTGCGGGCATAGGCTTCGACAACTCTTGCAATTTTACTCAAGCCGGTAATTTTCTTGTCCGGAATATAAGCAACGTGCGCTCTGCCTAAAAACGGAATCATATGATGTTCGCACATCGAATGCAATTCTATGTCTTTCACAATGATCATGTGTCTGTAATCTTCGGTGAAAATGGCACTTTCGATTATCTTTTTCGGTTCGAGCGAGTATCCGTGCGTGAAAAATTGCATGGCTTTGGCTACACGCAAAGGCGTTTTTATAAGCCCTTCTCTTTCTACATCTTCGCCAATTAGTCCTAAAATTTCACGATAGTGATATTCTAACTTCTTTGTTCTTTCGGATTCCCAATGTTCTATTTTTGAATATCCGGTTTCTTCGGATAAGTTTTTTTTTACATCCATCTATTTTTCTTGTTTTATGTTTTATTTAAACTAAAATCTGCAAATTTTGCTTTAAAAATATTATTCTCCATAATATTCAACTGAGTTGTTTTCTGTTTCAACAAGTTTTATGCAATGCAAGTCGGCATCTAACAATTTCACTTCCTGTTCCAGTTCGTTCCAGATTGCCATAACAATATTTTCGGTAGAAGTTATTTTATTACTCAGAAAATCAACCTCCTCATTTATGTTTTTGTGGTCTAATTTAAAGATGATTTTTTTTCGTATCAATCGGCTTAAATCTTTCAAATTTACAACAAAACCGGTTTCCTGATTCACTTTCCCCTTCACCGTAACAAAAAGTTGATAATTATGCCCGTGCCATTTTGGGTTTGAGCATAATCCAAAAACTTCTTTATTTTTTTCCTCACTCCAATCTTCTCGGAAAAGCCTGTGTGCCGAACAAAACTTTTCTCGACGAGTTACATAAACCATAATAAAAAAGATTAAAATTTTCAATTTGAAACAGAGCGTTTGAATACAATTTGTATATTGCCTTTTGATTCTAAACTGCAAAAATATAACATTTTTCAGCAAGCAACTAATTTTTTATTCATTTAGCCTAAAGACAATACTTATGCGTATTTTATTTGTTTCGGCAACTGAGCTTGAAATATCTCATTTGATAAATGATAAGCCGTTTTTGTTGAATAAAAACAAGAAAATATACAAATATAAAAATAGATTTCATGATTTTGAAATTTTAATTACAGGCATTGGCTCTGTATTTACAACTTACAAACTGACCCGTTTATTGCAAACTTCTTCGTTTGATTTGGCAATAAATACAGGAATTTGCGGAACATTTAATCCCGATTTGCCAATAGGCAGCCTTGTAAATATCACAAACGATCAATTTGCCGATTTGGGAATCGAAAGTGAAAATGACTTTCAAAGCTTGTTTGAAAAGAATTTTTTAGACTGCAACGAATTTCCCTTTGTGCAAGGCGCATTAAATCCCCATGCTCGTGTTCCCGATTTTCTTGAGCCGGTAAAAAAATTGTACAAAGCCAAAGGCATCACCGTCAATACAACACACGGAAATCAGATTAGGATAAAGGAAATAAAACAAAAATTTGGCGCAGACACGGAAAGTATGGAAGGAGCTGCTTTTTTCTACGTTTGTATGATGGAAAAACTGCCTTGCATACAAATACGGAGCTTGTCAAACAGGGTTGAAACAAGAGACGCGTCGCGATGGAATATCCCGCTTGCCATACAAAACCTGAACAAGTTTTTTCTGAATCTAATATAAGACATGAAACGCCCATGACTGCAAAAAAGACACACAACGGAATGATTATAAGTATGGAAGTTAAGCGAAAACCTTTGGCGTAAGCAAATCACCCATCACTAATCACTCATAAAATATAAGGCATGAAAAATGATTTTAAACGCCCCCGAAACAATAACAAAAAAATATTCGATTGAACATAAAATGGTGAAAAACAAATATAAAGAAGAAAAAAAAGAAAGAAGCACAAGCTAAGCATTTTATTTTCAATATTGTAATTTTGCTTTTTAAAACTATTATATTACTTTTGCAGAGTGAAAAGAATAGGGGACGGGAAAATCCCCTATTTTACTAATTCAAAGAATAGTAGCAATATTTGCATTATTCACTATCAGGATTATTTTTTATGATAAATATTGATAAAATACGAGATATTGTAACACAATTTGTAAAAGATAGAGATTTATTTATTGTTGATATAAAAGCTGATAATGCAAATCGGGTTTTGATAGTAATTGACAGTGATACAAAGGTTTCGATTTCAGATTGCGTAAGTTTAAGCCGAAATATCGAGAAAGAATTTGACAGAGAAGAGGAAGATTTTGAGCTGGAAGTAAGCTCAGCCGGTATTACATCACCGCTTTTACAAGAAAGACAGTATCAGAAAAATATAGGAAACCAATTAGAGATTCTGACCCAAGAGGGGCAAAAACTAAAAGTTGTATTAGAATCTGTAAATAAGGAAGGTATTGTTGTTACAAAAAAACATTTTATCAAAGAAGAGGGACGAAAAAAGAAAAAATTGGTTTTGCTTGAAGAAAAAATCCCGTTTGATAAAATCAAAACAGCCAAACTGCTACTTTCATTCAAGTAATTTTGTATAACAGACGGTAAAATGGAAAATTTGAATTTAATAGATACTTTTTTGGAATTCAAAGAACTGAAAAACATTGATCGCCCTACAATGATGCGAGTCTTGGAAGATGTTTTCAGGGCATCTTTAATAAAAAAGTTCGGTACAGCAGAGAATTTCGATATTATTATCAATATCGACAAAGGCGACTTTGAGATTTGGAGAAACCGAACAGTGGTGGAAGACGGCGAAGTGGAAGACCCTAATTTGGAAATTTCGCTCTCGGAAGCAAGACTTGTAGATGAAGACTATGAAATAGATGAGGAAGTTACCGATGAGGTAAAATTAGAGGATTTCGGACGCAGAGCCATTCTTGCCCTCAGGCAAAACCTGACATCAAGAATTTTGGAATTGGAAAAAGACAGCATATATACAAAATATAAGGATCAAGTCGGGAATATCATCACAGGCGAAGTGTATCAAGTTTGGAAAAAAGAGATTTTGATTCTTGACGATGAAGGAAACGAACTTTTGCTGCCCAAGACAGAACAAATTCCATCAGACTATTTTAGAAAAGGCGACACACTCAGGGCTGCGGTTATCAAGGTGGAGATGAAAAATAATAATCCGGTCATTATTCTTTCGCGAACATCACCGGTATTTCTTGAGCGTTTGTTTGAACTCGAAGTTCCGGAAATATACGACGGCTTGATAACGATAAAAAAAATTGTCCGCGTTGCCGGAGAGCGCGCAAAAGTAGCCGTTGAATCGTATGACGACAGAATAGATCCTGTAGGAGCATGTGTTGGCATGAAAGGCTCGCGCATTCATGGAATCGTCAGAGAACTTAGGAACGAAAATATTGATGTAATCAATTACACCACAAACACCCTGTTGTATATACAACGTTCATTAAATCCTGCGCAGATAAATTCGATCAAGATTTTTGAAGAAGATAAAAAAGCGGAAGTGCTCCTTAACCCGAACGAAGTTTCAAAAGCAATAGGCAAAGGAGGATTAAATATCAAGCTGGCAAGCCAACTGACAGGATACGAAATTGAGGTTTATCGAGACGTAGAAGACGATGATGAAGATGTTGATATTGATGAATTTTCAGATGAGATTGACGAATGGATTTTAGATGAACTGCGAGCAATCGGTTGCGATACGGCAAAAAGTGTGCTTCGCTTGTCGGCGACAGAATTAGAGAAAAGAACCGATTTGGAAGTAGAAACAATAAACGATATTATAAAAATATTTAAAGCAGAATTTGAATAGATTGCAGCATACGAAGTTTCGTTGATTGAAATTTTGTCGTTTTTTTCTATTTTGAAGTTCAACAAGGAAATTTTACAAAAAAAGTGTGGAATAAAGGTTTGAAGATCAAGCATATTCTTTTATTTTTTATTAAATTGGTGAGGTTTAATATGACAGTTAAAAAAGAAAAAAGATTAAGTAAATTAGCAAGGGAGTTTAATCTTGGAATATCCACGATTGTGGACTTTCTAAAGAAAAAGGGCTTTGAGGTAGATTCAAACCCTAACACGAAAGTTTCTGCTGAGTGTTACAAAGCTCTTTTAAAGGAGTATAGTTCTCAGATTTCAGTAAAAAAAGAATCAGAAAAGCTTAATCTAAACAAAAATAGGAACAAGAAAGAAACGCTCTCGGTTGAGGATATGGTTCCTGATAACAAAAAAAATGAAGAAAAAACAAGCGAAGATGTAGTTATTATCAAAGATAATAGCGGCAAGAAAACCCATGCAAAAGAAACAAGTTCAAAGAAAGAAGAGAAAAAAGAAGAGAAAAAAGTAGAGACGAAGGAAGAGAAGAAAGATCTTAATTTGAATGTGAATGTGGTGGGGAAAATAAACCTTGAAAATCTTAACCCTAAGACCAGACCTGATAAAAAAGAAAAAAAAGGGACAGAAAAAATTAAGGAAAAGCCTCATGAGCCTAAAGTTGCTAAGGAGATTCTTGAAAAAAAGACAAAAACAAATCCGAAAGAAAATAAAAAAGAGGAAAAAGCAACGATAAAAGACGAAAAAGAAAAGGTTTTGGAGAAAAAAGAAAAAAAATCTCAGGTTGTTGAGCAAAAAGAAAAACTCACCAAAAAAACTGTTGAAACAACCCCAAAAGCTAAAACTGTCGAAGAGAAAAAACTTGTTGTCAAAGAAAAAAAAGAAAAAACAGATAAAAAAGAAACGGCTGAAAGCAATAAAAAGGAAGATGAGGAGAACGATAAAGTATATAAAACAGGAACAAAAATAGAGACAGACATTAAAGTAATAGGTCGGATAGACTTAGACTCGCTGAACCAAAAAACCCGCCCTCCGAAAAAAACCAGAAAGCAAAAAGAAGAAGAAAGACGGAAAAAAGAAAGAGCACGTGTTCAGGATGTTCAAAGAAGAAAACAAGAACAGATCAAGAAAATTGAGGCGAAAATTAAAAATCCGGACACTTTGACCAAAGAAGAACTTGAACACTATAAGACAGAAGTTAAAAAACTTTCCGGACCAACCGTTGTGGGAAGAATAGACCTTCCTGATGATAAAAATAAGCGAAAAAATGCCTCGACAGGTGGTTCGGATAAAAGAAATAAGAAAAAGCGCAGAAAAAGAATCACAAAAGACCCTGTTTCAGTCAAAGATGAAGTTAAAAGCGGAGGCGGAAAGAAAGACAAAGCAAACGACGACCCAAGAGAACGAAAAAAAGCACAACGAACAAACCGAAAAAACAAAAAAATACAGAAAAAAGAGGTAAGCGAGGAAGATGTACAAAAGCAAATAAAAGAAACACTCCAACGTTTGACTTCCTCGAAACAAAAAAGCAAAGGCGCGAAACACAGAAGATTGAAGCGCGAATATATCCGCGAAAAGAAACTCGAAGAGGTTGAACAACGAGAAAAAGAAAAGAACATTCTTAAAGTTACCGAGTTTGTAACAGTCAGTGAGTTGGCTTCGATGATGGACGTTCCTGCCACAGACGTAATTTCAACCTGCATGACCTTAGGATTGTTTGTTGGAATCAATCAGCGTCTTGATGCAGAAACGATTTCCCTTGTTTCGGAAGAGTTTGGCTATGAAATAGAATTTGTAAGTGTCGAATTGCAAGAGGCAATACTCGAAGAGGAAGACAAGGAAGAAGATCTGCAAGCACGTCCGCCGATTGTTACAGTCATGGGACATGTTGATCACGGAAAAACATCACTTCTTGACTACATACGCAATACAAACGTAATCGGAGGCGAAGCCGGAGGAATCACCCAACATATCGGCGCGTACAGAGTGAGTCTTGAAGGCGGAAAAGTCATAACATTTTTGGATACTCCGGGACACAAAGCATTTACGGCAATGCGCGCTCGCGGAGCGCAAGTAACCGACGTGGTTATTATTGTGGTTGCTGCCGACGATAGCGTGATGCCGCAAACCGTTGAAGCAATCAATCACGCACAAGCTGCCGGCGTACCCATTATTTTTGCGATAAACAAAATAGACAAACCCAATGCTATTCCTGAAAAAATCAAGGAAGAATTAGCAAAAATGAATTTCCTTGTCGAAGAATGGGGCGGAAAATACCAATCGCAAGATATTTCGGCAAAAAAAGGCTTGTACATTGATGAGCTGCTTGAAAAAGTTCTGCTCGAAGCCGAAATGCTTGAACTAAAAGGAAACCCTACAAAGAGAGCTGTTGGAACTGTCATAGAATCAACCCTTGACAAAGGACGCGGCTATGTGGCTACGCTGCTTGTTCAATCAGGAAAAATGGAAGTGGGCGATTTTATTCTTGCCGGCTGCGCAACAGGTCGTATAAAAGCAATGTACAACGAACGCAACCAAAGGATTGAAAAAGCAGGTCCGTCCGAACCGGTATTGATTCTGGGCTTAGACGGCGCACCACAGGCAGGCGACAAATTCCATGTGATGCCCGACGAACGCGAAGCAAAAGACTTGGCAAACAAACGCCTGCAATTGCAGCGCGAACAAGGATTGCGCGCACAAAAACACATTACTCTTGACGAAATCGGCAGACGAATTGCTATCGGAAACTTCAAAGAGCTGAACGTAATTGTCAAAGGAGATGTGATTGGTACTGTCGAAGCACTTTCCGATTCGTTGATAAAGCTCTCGACCGAACAGATTCAAGTGAATGTTATCCACAAAGCCGTCGGGCAAATTGTAGAAAGCGATATTATGCTCGCCACGGCTTCAAACGCAATTGTTATCGGATTTCAGGTTCGCCCGTCGATTGGCGCAAGAAAACTTGCAGAAACAGAAGGAATTGATATTCGTTTGTATTCCATTATTTATGATGCGATAAACGAAATAAAAGATGCAATGGAAGGAATGCTTTCGCCTGAAATCAAAGAAGAAATAAAAGGAACAGCCGAGATACTTGAAATATTTAAAATCACAAAAGTCGGCACTATTGCAGGCTGTATTGTGCGCGACGGAAAAATTACCCGAACAGCAAAAGTACGCGTCATTCGCGAAGGAATTGTCATTTATAGTGGCGAATTAGGCTCGTTGAAACGTTTTAAAGACGATGTCAAAGAGGTAAAAAGCGGTTTTGAGTGCGGCTTGAACATTGAACGATTCAACGACATAAAAGTCGGCGATTTGGTGGAAGCCTACGAAGAAACCGAAGTGAAACGACGTTTGCAATAAAAAAATAAAGTCAAGTGTTTACGTCAGTTTGCCGGTTAGGTAGTAGCTTGTGAAACGAGCGGAGCGAGTGAAAAATGTTACCGGACAACCGGCAAATTGGCGTAGGCACTTAATCGTTAGCAGCAGAGTGGCTTTATTCTCATTTTTTACTTCGTAAAATACCTGTCATCGGTTCTATTATTCTTTGAAAAAAACTTATTTTTTCTGTGATTATTTCGGCTCGTACTTCGGTTGGCGATAATATCTTAATTTTGTTATCTTTTGTCGTTTCTAAACTTGTAGTAACATAAATTTTTGCAATAAAAAAACCTTTTTTATTTTGTATTTGTAATGTTTGCGGCAGAGTTTGTATTTTAGTTTCAATATTCTGATTATAAACATCTTGCACATTGCTAAAATATAAAATAACTTTGTTGCCCTGTTTTATTTTATCTTTTTCTATGGCGGGGATTGTGAGTTGAATAACTGTTGTGTCATTGTGCTGAGAAATCAAGGCGGTAGTTTTTACAGCATAGTCATATTTGAAAAAATAACTGCCAACTAAAAGTCCTGCAATTATCAAAAATATTACACTTATGCCCACTCGTATCACTCGCGGCGGAATTTGTCCGATAATGTTTCTTACTTTTTCGCTCCTTAATTCAATGTTATCTTCCATAATTACGTTCCAAGTTCAAGCTGATTTTTAACTAATTGATAATATGCACCTTTCTTTTGGGTGAGTTCTTTGTGAGTGCCTGTTTCTACAACTTTGCCGTCATCAAGAACTACGATTTGGTCGGCGTTTTTAACAGTACTCAAACGATGTGCTACAACGATTACTGTTTTTCCCTCATAGAATTTTTGCAAATTTTCTACAATTGCTTTTTCATTGTTGGCATCAAGCGAGTTGGTGGCTTCGTCGAAAAATAAAAAGTCGGGGTTTTTATAAACTGCTCGTGCTATCAAAACTCGCTGTTTTTGTCCTTGACTTAAATTTTGTCCTTCGTTTCCGATTACCGTATTGTAACGCAATGGCATTTGCATTATAAAGTCGTGAATATTAGCTATTTGCGAGGCTTTTTTGAGCCTTTCTTTGTCGATGTCTTCACTTTGAGCTATGTTTTTGGCTATGCTTTCCGAAAAAATAAATCCCTCTTGCATAACCGCTCCGCAGTTGTTTCGCCAC
>PDWI01006141.1_pt1 | contig 16766 bp, 13 predicted proteins | sample 1430891 | NCBI WGS metagenome assembly PDWI01 (sample SAMN01162508, study PRJNA174530) | Oral metagenome, whole genome shotgun sequencing project. | biome: Marine environment; feature: Marine mammal; material: Swab sample of the gingival sulcus; isolation source: swab sample of gingival sulcus...
ATACTTCCATCTTGCTGGAAGGTTCAATTCTCCTTTATTAATTATTGTTGAATTTAAAACTGTTGAGAATGGAACTTTTACCTTTGAGGTTTCGGGAATATACACAACATCACCGTCTTGGGGAACACGATTTTCTTCCCACGTTGACGGAGAGTTCCAGTTTAAATTTTGCCCTTCCTTTGCGTGAATTGTGATATTTAGGTTTTTTCCAAAACCAGTATAAGTTTCAAAAAGGTTCTTTGGAGAATTTGCCGAAGGCAAATTCTTCTCTTCTGCTTTTACTTCTTCTTTTTTATCTACTTTTTCTTCTTTCTTTTCTTCTTTTAATTCTAAAGGTTCTTGAACAGTTGTTTCAAGATTTAGTTCTTCTGTCGTTTCTTGTGTTTCTTCTGTTTGTTCGGGTTCTGTAATCTCTTCCACTTGCTTTTCTGCTTTTTCTTCTTCTGTTTCTTCAACTGGTGTTTCTGGATTTTGTTCTTCTGAGTTTTCTGTTGGATTTTCTGTTTCTTGATTTTCTGAAGGGGTTTCTGGGTCTTGCTGGGCAGGTTTTGCCTTCGGCAAAACCTGCATTTCTTCTGCTTGTTCAATTTCTGCTTCTGCTTGCATCTGTGCTTCCTCTGTTTCCCCTTGATTAGTTTCTATTTCTGCTTCTTCTATTTCTTGTTCTTGTTCTTGTTCAATACTTTCTATATCCTCAACTACATTTTCTTCTTCTACAACATCTTCTTGAACATTTTTATTTTCAATCAAATTTTGAATATCATCTGAAATCTCACTATCTACTTGATTTTGGTTTATACTTTCTTGATGATCAAAATTAGAAAAAACACCGTTTTGTTCATTTGTATTTTCAGGTAACAAACCAGTTGTATCAGCAGATACAATGCTTGTCAAAAATACAATTACTAACAAAAATGGTGCTTTTTTCATAATTATTAAATTAAACTAAATATTATTTTAGTTGCTTATAATTATAATATATTGTTTAAAAAAAACAATAGGATATAAATCAACAGAATCTTTATTACATTGGATTGTGTTCAAAAATTATTTAGTTCAAGTCCTGTTAATCGCGGTAAATATATATAAACTCAAATCTGTCGCTTTGAGTTTTTGTATTTTATGTCGTCAAAATTTGCTGCGCTCATTTTGACATGACTGGGGCTTTTAACGCAGTTCCGAGCACTTTTTCTGTTTGTGTTTAAAAAGTGCTTGGTCGAGTCCCTTAGATCGCGGCAAAATATATAAAAACCCGAAACATACACTTGAAATTCTATTTTGCGCTAAGGGACTCGGTCAACACCGACGAAAAATATATTCGCTTCGCTCATTATTTTTCAGTCGCCTTGACCAGTTCGCCCCGCCGTTTTCGTTCAAACACAAGAACACAGAATGAAAACATGGCTGGGGCTTTTTTCGAGTCCCTTCGATCGCGGCAAAATACGAAAAAACCCAAAGCATGCGCTTTGGGTTTTTGTATTTTGCGCAGAAGGACTCGCCCGCCAGTTTCGCATTCGCTCGTTTTCGCTAAGAACTCGCCGGCCCGCCGCTTGTCGTTTTTTTCTCGGACGCAACCACGCAGAGAAAAAAACAGGACTGCGCTTTTTTCGAGTCCCTTCGATCGCGGCAAAATACGAAAAAACCCAAAGCATGCGCTTTGGGTTTTTGTATTTTGCGCGCGTGACAGGCGGGTGCTCTAACCAGTTGAGCTACGATCGCGTATGATCGAATATATTTTTACATCTTCTTTGATGGCGATCTTTAATGCACCCGCCTGGACGGGCACTCGCTGAGTTACTCTTCCTGAGTTAAGCTACGATCGCTTAATCTAACTCTAAATATATTTTTACATCTTCTTTGATGAAGAACTGATATTATCAGTTTTTGTGTCGAAGGGCAGATTTGAACTGCCGACCTCAGCGTTATGAGTGCTGCGTTCTAACCAACTGAACTACTCCGACATGAAGTCTTCTTCGACTTTTTGCTTATTAGCAAATATTTATCTAAATTTAAACAAATATTTGCTAACAAGTACTTGTTGCGGAGGCCAGAATCGAACTGACTTCTGGAGGTTATGAGCCTCCCGAGATACCATTTCTCTACTCCGCTTTAAAAAAATGTAAAAAGATTATATCAGAAATTACTTTTTTTGCAAGAAATTTTGATAATGATTTTACACATTTTTATTTTTAAAAATTATTTTTCACTTTGGTAAAACACCAATGCCACTATTCCAAAAATTAAACCAAAAAAGATATTTGTAAATCTTTCTAAATCTAAAACCATAAATAGATTTTGAACCAAACCATAAACAAGAAAAATTGACGCTATTAAAGCTGAAATAATAAAAATTGATTTGTTCTTGTAAAAATTAAATCTTTCTTCCATTTTTTCTTTAACTTGATTTTCAACATCATCAATTTTTTTTAAAGCCATTGAAACTACTCCTTTTTTCAGAAAAAAAGTTGCTGTTTCAAAAAACTTTTCCTCTAAACTTTTGAAAAAACTTTCTTTGAAACTTTTTTTGTCACTTGCTTTTGTTTTTTCTGCTTTCTTTTCTTTCTTACTTTCTTTTTCTTTCCTTTCTTTTTTTTGTTTTTTTTCTTCTTTTATTGCTTTTGCATCTTTTGCAATTTCTTTTACTTTTTCTGTTTCTTTTAAATTATCTTTTTTATTTTTTGTTTCTTTTGTTTTTTCCATAAAACTATTATATAATGTTGTTATGGAAACACAAAATCAAAATGCGGATAACTTTCAAAATCAAAAAGTTAGTGTACAAGAAATTGAACAAAAAGAAAAGAAAAAAGACAAAAGAAAAACTAGTTTAGAGATTTTCTTAATCGGCTGGGCAGGAACACTTTTAATTGTTGTAGCGTATTCACTAAACTCACTTGGGTATTTACCGAGTACAAATATCGCCTACCCTATTTTAAACCTGTTTGGTGCGTTCTTTTTAGCAATCAGGGTTTATTCAGATAGAAACTGGTCAAATTTACTTTTAGAAGTTTTCTGGGCAGCCATTGCCGTTTTGAGTATTTTAAAATATTTTCATTTTATGTAAAGATAAAAAGTTGTTAAAACAACTTTTTTTTAATTATCTTTAAAAACTTTGTTTTAAATTCTAAATAATTTTTGTCTTTTAGTATTTCAGAAAGAATAATAAAAATTAGAACAAAAACAATTCCTGACAACATAAGTTCCAAAAAGAAAGTTAAAAATGAATTTTCTTTTGGAATGGCTACAAGATCAAAAACAATTTTTGAACCTAAAGCTGAAAAAAGTGAAATGAAAAACTTTTTTATAAGCATTGTGTTTTTGAACAAAGAAAAATCCGTAGTTGATTTTTTGAAAAAATATATAGTTACAAAAGTTCCCAAAATCACAGCCAAAGAATAAGATACAGCAAGTTTTGTAATATTTTGATATTGATTTTCAAAAGGAATATCTTTGATAAAAGAATACAAAAAGTCTAAATTCAAAGCTGGAAAAATAAAATAGAAAATTGAAAATAGAAAAAAGACAACTGACAGATTTGCCAAAAGTGGCAAATAAGTTTTTCCCATTGCATAGAAAACTCGAACAGTCATTACCGTCAGAGCCTTAAACAAAATAGCAAAAGACATCACAGAAACTATAAAAGCTGTTGTGTTGATTTGGACAAAACCAAATTTTTCAGAACCCAAAAGAAAACCAACCACAGGTACTGAAAAAAATAAAAAATAAAATGAAACTGGAAATCCAAAAAATAAAATTCTTGAATTTACATCACGCACCATTTCTTTGAAGTCATCAATTTTATTTTCAGTAAATTTCAAAGAAAGTTTTGGAAAAACTGCAATTGAATATGAAATTGCAATAATTCCAATTGGCACAAGAAAAATATTGATCGCAAAAGTAAACAAAGTTACAACTCCCTCTCCGTAATTTGTAGCCATGGCGATCAAAAAAACTAAAATCAAATCAGCAACAGCAAGAGCGACTGAACGTGGTACTGAAAGTTTTAAAATAGTTTTTAGTTCTTTAAAGTTAAAAAATGAAACTTTTTGAGGTAAAAGTTTTTGCTCGATAATTGACGGGAGTTGTAAAAGAAAATACAAAGATGCCCCAAAAACAACTCCGAAAATAACTCCAAAAAATCCAAAAATTGGATATAAAAACAAAACTGACAGAATAATTGAAATATTGTAAAAAACTCCAGTTATAGCCATTGGGATAAATAAGTTTTGTCTTTGGTTTTGAGCAATAAAAATATTTGCAATACCCATAAAAAACGGAGATAAAAGTATTATTCTTGAAAACAAAACTAGTTTTTCAATTTGTTCTGCGTTAAATCCAGTAAAGATTTTTGGCGCAATATAAGGCATCAATGCAAATACTAGCAAAGCCAAAACGATGATGATGCTTGAGAAAGTGAAAAAAGTTTTTTCGATAAAAAGTTTTAAATTTTCAAAACTTTTCTTTTCTTCTTTGTTAAAAAAAGGTATTAAAACAAAAGCTGAAATCAAAGATCCAGTTGTTAAAAACAAAATATCTGGGATTTTAAAAGAAGCATAATAAATATCTAAAATCTCCCCTGCTCCAAAAGTTGTAGAAAAAATCTTGTCACGAACAACAGCTAACAGGTTTGAACTTAAAGTAAAAATTGTCATAACAAGTGCAGTTGATCCGATTTGATTAGTTTTGATTTTTAATAATTTAAACATAACAATATTTTAGCATATTTTAAATATTTTTATATGTTATTTGTATGAAAAAGCACGGCCGACGAAGTCGGCCGTGCTTTTTGATTGATAAACTTTAATTTTTTATTATTTTAATTCTTTTTTCTAAAATTAAAGTAAAATAAAATTGAAATTAATGTTGCTCCTGCAATATCTAACAACATATCTTTTTGTGCATCCCAAATATCTCCTTGTGAACCTAAAAAGTTTTCTGCTTGATCAGCTCCAAAAGAAACTGCGTAAATCATTTCTATAACTTCATATAAAGCTGCCCAAAAACCTAAAGCAAAAATTCCAAAAATAATTGCTACAAAAATATTTTTAATATATTTTTTTCTTAAAACAAGTTCAGCAATTGGATATGCAAAAACTCCGATTAAAAAGTGTCCGATTCTGTCAAAATTATTTCTTCCTTCAGGAAAAATAAAATCAAAATTTAAATTGTTTATCATTGCGTTAAAAGTTTCAAAAGGCACTTTTTCAAAAGTATAATGCCCGCCAATTGTATGATAACACAAAAACAAAGCCATTAAAAAATATGAGGTGTTGGAAAATCTAAACTTTTTGTAAGTAAAAACTAAAATTAAAACTGTGATTAAAACTGGTAAATTTTCAGCCCACCAAGTTGGTCTGTCTGTTGGGTTAAATGCCAAAACAGCAAACAAAACCAAATACACACTTAGCAATGCGTGTGGAAAATAATTTTTTATTATATTCATATTGTTTATTTTAACATTTTTTGAAAATAAAAAAACCAAAAAGTTTTAAAACTTTTGGTTTTTTATTTTAATTAAAGTTTTGATTTTACAAATCTAAAAAGTAGTTTTAAAATTTTAAATCCAATCAACAAAATAATCAAATAGAAAATGTAAATTGGAAGTTTTGCAACAAAATTTAAAATCTCAGAATATAAATCTTTCAAATTATTTTTCAAATTTTCAAAAGCAATTTTGATTTCTGTTGTTGGAGACCAAACTTCCCCTTCTATTTTTTTGTCAACAACTGAAATAAGTTCAATATCTAAAGTAGAAAATGAAACTTGTTGATCTAAGTTTTTAAATGAAATTTCAAGTCTTTCAATTTCATTTCGAACCTTGTTCAAAGCATTTGTTACTTTCAAAATATCTTCAATTTTAACTGCTTTTTTCATAATTTGACGATATTGCTCTTCTTCAGTTTTTTTGTTTTTAATTCTTAACTCCAAGTCGGTGTATCTTTTTGTCACATCTTGCAGAGAAATATTTTCAGAATTTACTTTTTCAACTCCTTTTTGGCTTTTTACTTCTTGATTTACATTGTAAAAAGTTTTGTTTGGAACTTTTGCTGTAATGTTAAGTCTTTTTTCATAAGAATAATTATTTGCCCTTATGTTTGAAATATAACCACTGTTTTTTGCAACAATATCTTCAATGTTTTTTCTTGAATCAGATAAGTTTTTTACTGTTAAACTTAAATTTGCATTTTTAATTACTTTTCTGTTTTCTAAATACGAAGCAGCATCAGATCCAGAAACTTTTTCTGCAAAATTTTGAGTATAAGCTTTTTCTTCTACCATATCCATTTCCATATCACTTTCAACCAACCCTCCTGGATAACCTTGAGCAGTTTTATGCCCTCTTGTAGAATCAATAGCATACATTTCTTTATTTTTTTCTGAAAATAAAGAGAAAATAACTGCAACAATGACCAAAACCACAAAACCTGCGATAATATTTTTTTTATTTTGTAATATTTTATTATATATATTTTTTATTTTTTCCATATATAAATATTATATCATAAAGTATTTAAAAACAAGGACGAAATTTTGGAAGAATTTTGGCAAGAAAAAAACCAACGTTGTTGGTTTTTGTTTTTGCCAAAATTCTTCCAAAATTTCGTCCTTGCTTTAACTCTTTTTCCTTTTTGAATAACCACCTTTCTTTTCAGAAAAAATTTGTTTACCTGTTTTTTTTCCAGAAGAATTTTTTCTTCCACTACCTCTGTTTCCTCCTCCGCTTCTTTTATATCTTCCTGAACCTCCTGAACCACCTCTTCTACCTCTTCCACCTCCTCTGCCTCCACGACCACCAAAACTTTTTCTAGATTCTGTATATTCAAAATCTCCTTTTTCTTCAAAAACTAAACTTTCAAGTTTGTTTGAAATAATTTTTTCAATAAGTTCTTCTTTTGAAATATCTTCAAATTTTTCTAAAACATCTTTTACAATATTTTTATATTCTTTTGAAACTTTTTGCTTTGAAATATTTTCTACCCAAACTTTTATTTGTTCTCTTGCAATATCTTCTTTTTTTGGAGCTTCAATTTGCTCAAAATTTATTCCAAGTTTTTTTTCAATAAAACTCAAAGCCCTTTTTTCTCTATTTGAAATCAAACAAATAGAATCTCCTGTTTTTCCAGCTCTTGCAGTTCGCCCACTTCTGTGGGTATAGTAAGAAATATCATCAGGAATATTTAAATGGAAAACAAAGTTTACGTTATCAACATCAAGCCCTCTGGCTGCAACGTCTGTTGCTACAAGTAACTGAAGTTGTCCGTCTTTAAATCTTTTCATTACTCTGTCTCTTTGTCCTTGAGATAAATCTCCATGAAGTGCATCTACTTTATATTTTTTGTCTAAAAAGTTTTCTGTGATAGATTGTGCCTCTCTTTTAGTTCGACAAAATACTACTCCTTTCATGCCTTCGTGTAAATCAACAAATCTTTTCAAAACAACAATTTGATCTCTTTTGTTAATAATTACATATTTGTGAGTAATGTTTTCGTTGGCTGTATTTTTTTCTCCTACTTCAACTTCAACTGGTTTTGTCATGTATTTGTTAACAATACTTCTGATTTCTTTTGGCATTGTTGCTGAAAACAACCAAGTTTTATAATCTGTTTTAATATTTGATAAAATACTGTCAATATCGTCTTTGAATCCCATATTCAACATTTCATCTGCTTCATCCAAAACAATGTGTTTTACATCATCTAAAATAACTTTTTTTCTTTTAATTAAGTCTAAAAGCCTCCCTGGAGTTGCGATGATTACATGTTGCGGGTTTTTCAATGCTTTAATTTGTCGATTTATATCTTCTCCACCATAAACCGCTAAAACATTTAATTTACCTTTGTATTTTGCAAATAAAACTAATTGTTCTGCAATTTGTCTTCCAAGCTCACGAGTTGGAGCAATCACAAGTGCTTGTGTTTGGTTTTGTTTAATGTCTATTTTTTCTAGAAGTGGCAAACCAAAAGCCGCAGTTTTACCTGTTCCTGTTTGTGCCAAACCTATAAAATCCACATCTTTTTTTAATAAAATTGGGATTGATTCTTCTTGAATCCCACTGGCTTTTTCAAAGCCTAAATCGTTAAGTGATTTTAATAATTCATCACTTAATTTTAATTTCTTAAATTCTGTCATAATTGTTTAAAATATTAAAAGTAACTTTGAAATTTAATATTTTAATATATAAGTTAGTTTTAAAATTTTGTCAATTATATCACAAATACAAAATAAAAAAAGACAAATTTTTATTAAATTTATCTTTTTTAATATTTTAATAACTGTCAATTACAGTAATACCATTTCCATAGTAACCACCATTATAAATTGGCTCGTAATAATATCCTCCTTGTTGCGCCAAAAGTTGTCTTAACATTGACATTAATATTTCAAGTTTTCTTTCAAGCTCTTCTCTTGTATAACCTCCGTAATAATCATCGTCGTCGTCATAATCATCGTCTGTTCTAAAGTGTTCTACATCTCCTGAGACGATATCATCGTTTTCATCTTCGGCACAGGCTCTGTAATAATATTTTTCATTTTCATCTAAACCTGTTACTTTTTCTTCAAAATATTCACCGTCATCATATCTTCCTGAAACTTTTTCTTTTAAATCAGAGTCAGAACACGAAGGAGTATGGTCATCATTGTCAATTACAAACCACACTTTTACATCATTTCCTTCTGTTACTTTCCCTTTCAAAGTTGCTTTTGTTTCTGAAATATTTTTAGCATCTTTTGTTACAACTTCTACATTTTCATCGTTGTTATTATCACTGTCTGTTCTAAAGTGTTCTACATCTCCTGAAACAATGTCATCATTTTCGTCTTCTGCACAAGCTCTGTAATAATATTTTTCATCCTCATCTAAACCTGTCACTCTTTCTTCAAAATAATCACCGTCATCATATCTCCCTGAAACAGATTCTTTTAAATCAGAATCAGAACATGATGGAGTATGGTCATCTTTATCAATAACAAACCACACTTTTACATCATTTCCTTCTGTTACTTTCCCTTTCAAAGTTGCTTTTGTTTCTGAAATATCTTCAGTATCTTTTGTTTTTACATTTACATAATCTGAACTTGCATTTACAACACCTGTTAAACCAAGTGTTAATGCAACAAAAATTAATGTTAATTTATTTATATTTTTCATAATTTTAATTTTTTATAAAAAGCTCTACGGCTTAATTTTATTATACATCTTTTTTAAAATAATGCAAGTTTTAAAAGTCAAAAAAGCCAAATTTTGCGAAGCAAAATTTGGCTTTCCAAACCCCTAAAAAACTTTTTTAAGTTTTATAATTTCACTTTCAACTTCAAGCTCTTTGTTTTTCAAACCTTTTATTTTCTCCCCCATTGCCAACACTTTATTTCTTGAAAAAATAGCTATAATATCATCTTCTTTAAAATCTAAAAATTTATCTAACTGTTTTGGATTTGTTAAATTTTTAATCCTTACTGGGTTTCCCGACAATATATATTTTTTCGAAGCAGAGTTTACAGAAATTTTTTTAATCTTATCTTCTCTTTTTAAAAAATATCTAATTGAATAAAAATATTTTTGAATAGTTATAAAATGAAATAAAGCCTTAAAAATATTTCCATTTTTAATAGCTAAAACTTTCTTTTCAAATTCATTTGTTGTAATATGGTTTGATTTCTTTTTTGAAAAAATAGAAACGGAAACTCGGTCAAGTTCTCCCATCGAAGAATTTATTTTCATTTTCTCTCCTAAGTCAGAAACTAACTTTCTAATATACGTTCCTTTTTGAACAGCACAAAAAACTCTAGCACTCCTTTTGTTTTCAGCAAAATCCAAAACTTTTAAATCATAAACCTCCCTTTCTCGAACTTGCCTTTTGACAGCTGACTTTACTGGTGGCAATTGATTAATTTTTCCTAAAAAAGTTTTTAAATTTTTTCGAAAAAAATCTTCCCCAACTTCTTTGTGAAATAAAAACTCTGCAATATATTGCTTTTCTGAAAGTAAAAGATATTCTAAAACTTTTGTTCCACTTCCCAACCCCAAAACCAAAATCCCTGTAACTTTCGGATCAAGAGTTCCAGAATGCCCCACCTTTATTTTTTTATTTAAAGTTTGACTTAAACTTTTTCGCACTTGAAAAACTTCATCAAAAGAAGTTACACCTTGCTTTTTGTTTACAACCAAAAGAGATTTAGAAACTTTTTTTTCTAATTTTTTCAACAAAAATTTTCTTAACATGTTTTCATTGTAACACACACTTTTAAAAACAAAATTACATACAAATCTCGCCCTCTCCTAAACAAACATCATTTTGATAAAATACCAAAATCTGCCCTGCTGAAACTGCTGTTTGAGGTTTTTCAAAAATAACTTTATATTTATTCTCACTTATTTTTTCAATTTTTGAGTCAACCACTTTCCCTCGATATCGTATCATGGTTTGATAAGTTCGTGAATAATCAAAATCATCAATTGAAATAAAATTTATATTTTGAATAAATATTTCTTTTTGTTCCAAAACTTTTTGATCATTTTCCTCTGTATCACTTCTCTTTTCATCTCTTGGTGCAATAGTAATAGTATTTTTCTGCATGTCCTTTGCTACCACAAACATTTTAGGCGTATTTGGAGTTTTATATTCTTTTGCAATATCAAAACCATGTCGCTCACCAATTGTATAAAAAACGGCTCCCGTGTGAGTTCCAATCACTTCACCTTTCAAATTCAAAACATTTCCTTTCTTTTCAGGAATATAGTTTTTTAAAAACTCTCGCATATTTACTTTTCCCACAAAACACAAGCCTTGAGAATCTTTCTTTTTCGCCGTTAACAAATTGTGCTTTTGAGCAATTTCTCGAACCTCTTTTTTTTCTAAATTTCCAATTGGAAACAAAGCTTTTGAAAGTTGTTCTTGGTTAATAGATGACAAAAAATACGACTGGTCTTTGTTTTGATCTTTTCCCCGTTTTAGTTCAAAAACTTTTTTTTCTTGATTATAAACATTTTGAGCATAGTGCCCCATTGCCACAAAATCAGCAACGTGTTTCAAAGCATTTTCTAAAAATGCCCCAAATTTAATAAACTTGTTACAAAAAACATCAGGGTTTGGAGTAAGTCCTTTTTTATAGTAAGAAATCATATAGTCAAAAATATTTTTCTTATATTCTTTTTCTAAATTCAAAAAAACAAATGGAATACCAAGCTGCCTTGCTACTTTTTTAGCATCAAGGGCTTCATTTCGCCAACAAAAAGTTACAATTTCAGGTTGATAAACTTTGATAAAAACTCCCACTGTATTGTATTTTTCCTTTACAAGCAGTGCTGAAACCGAAGAGTCAACCCCACCTGAAAGTCCTACAAAAACCGTTTTTTTTTCTTTATCAAATTTCCAAAAAAATTTTCTTAAAGGAATAAAAAAAGGAGAATAAAAAAAGGCAATATAAAAAATATGTATTGTTTTTAAAATACATTTTATTTTCTTTCTTAAACCTTTTTTCTCTAAACATCTTTTCATTTTTCTTATTATAACATTTAAAAAAATATTTTAAACAAAATTAAAATTTTACCAAATATTTTATTATTAAATTTTATTTTCAAAATCTTTTTGGTTTAAAATTTCAGTTCCAAACTCTTTAGCTTTTTTCAGTTTTGAGCCCGCGTTTTCTCCCACAATTAAAATATCTGTATTTTTAGAAATCGAAGAAACATTTTTCCCGCCATTTTCTTTAACTATTTTTTTAATTTCATCACGAGAAAAGTTATCAAAACTTCCTGTGATTAAAACTTTTTTATTTGTAAAATATGAATTTGTTTTTACTTCATTTTCATATTTTAAAACTTTCACTCTTTGCTCCAAATGTTCTAAAATATCTAAATTATGTTTATTATTAAAAAAATCATAAATGTTTTGAGCCATAATTTCTCCTATTCCTTCAATATTTTCTAGTTTTTCTTTGGTAGTTTTTTTCAAATTTTTTAAAGTTTTAAATTCTTGAGCTAACAAGAAAGCAGTTTCTTCCCCCACTTCACTTATTCCAAGAGAAATCAAAAACCTTTCAAAAGATATTTTTCTTTTCTCATTTATAGCTTTTAAAATATTCTCAGCTGATTTTTCTCCAAACCCTTCCAAAACTTCAATATCTGATTTTTCCAAATCATAAATATCATAAAAATTTGAAATCAGACCTTTTTTAAAAAAAGTTTCAATATTTTTAATTCCAAGTTCTTTAATATCAAAAGCTTTTTTAGAAACAGCATGAGCAATTCTTCTGATTCTAATTTCTTCTGAATCAAGCACTTTACATCTGTATGCTACTTGCCCATCAACTTTTTCAATTTCTCCATTTCCCCCACAACCATCAACTCTTTTTGGAAACAAAAAAGGCTTTGAGTCTTTTGGTCTCATTTCTTTTAGAACTTTTACAATTTTAGGAATAATATCTCCCGCCTTATAAACCACAACCGTGTCACCCACACGAACATCAAGCCTTTTGATTTCATCTTCATTATGTAAAGTCGATCTTGTCACAGTTGTTCCAGCTAAAGAAACTGGATCCAAAATTGCAACTGGAGTAATAAGCCCTGTTCTTCCCACTTGCAAAATAATATCTTTGACAACCGAAGTTTTTTCTTCTGCTGGAAACTTTAAAGCAATAGCATATCGCGGTGCTTTTCCTGTATACCCCAAAACTTTTTGTTGTTCTTTTTTATTAACTTTCAAAACAATCCCGTCGATCCAATAATTATATTTTTCTCTTTTTTTATCTTGCTTTTTGTAAAAACTCATTGCTTCTTTTAAGTTTTTAGCCAAACTGTTGTTCTGATTAACCACAAAACCAAGCTTTTTTAAAAGCTCTGCTTCTTCTTTTTGAGTTTGCACTTCAAAATCTTTATCGATTTGTGCAATATCATAAATAAAAACATCAAGTTTTCTTTCAGCAACAATTCTAGAATCAAGCTGTCGCAAAGTTCCGGCTGCTAAATTTCGCGGGTTTGCGTAAAGTTCTTGCTTGTTTTTCTTTTGTTCTTTGTTCACCCTTTCGAAATTTTCCTTGGAAATATAAACTTCTCCTTCAAAAATCCCAGAAACTTTTTTTTGTAAAACCAAAGGAACAGATGAAATTGTTTTTACATTTTCTGTTACATCTTCCCCTACTTTTCCATCACCTCTGGTTGCTGCTTTTTCCAAAATACCGTTTTGATATTCTAAAATAATTTTCAACCCATCAATTTTAAGTTCACAAAAATACTCCAAATCATTTTTCAAATTATTTTTAAAGTCAAAAGATTTTTTTTCTAAAATATTTAAATTTCGTTGTTGCCAATTTTCTAAATCTTCTTTTGAAAAGGCATCATTAAAAGACCATTGAGCAACTTTGTGTTTAACTTTTGCAAAACCTTCTTGAACCTTTCCCGAAACTCTTTGAGTAGGACTGTCTTTGGTTACAAGTTCAGGGTATTTTTGTTCAAGTTTAAATAGTTCATCTTTTAAAGAATCAAGTGCTTGTTCTGAAATTTCAGACTTATTTTCAACATGATATAAATGTCTGTGATAGTTTATAGTTTTTTTCAAAACATCAATTCTTTTTTTAGCTTCATTCATAATAGATATTATAACAAAAAAACCTAAACAAAAAAATTGACATTTAAATAAAATGATTTATAATTAAAAAATATTTCTTTCATCAAAAACCGGAGATTAAAATGAATATTTATGCTCAAAAAGGAACTGAGGTTGTTTATGTTGGAACTGAAGGGGTCCACCTCACCGAAGAACAAAAAAATTCTGCAGAAAAAAACCTGAAAAAAGGTTATTTTTACACAATTGAAACAACCGAAGTTCTTGCTTGGGAAACTCGGGTTCATCTACAGGAGTTCCCGGGTATATATTTTAACTCACTGGTTTTTGAATAGTGAGTTAAAAAACAAAAAGCGAGACTTTTTAGTCCTCGCTTTTTCTATTTGCTTTTTGGAAATTCTTTAATATACAAATCTTGTTTTGTATATGGAATTTCAATATTTTCTTGATTAAAAGTATTGTAAATTTTTGTATTTAAAGCTGATTTTACTTTACCTCTAAACGCAGGCTCTTTTAAAGCAATATACAAGTTAAAATCCAAAGATGATGCTCCCATATTTGAAAATCTAATCACAGGATCAATTTCCAAATCTCTAAACTCTTCAAACTCTTTGTCCTCAACAATTTTCAAAACAACATCTTGAGCTTTTTGAATATCTTCTCCGTAAGCAATTGAAAACGGTACTGCTAAACGAAAACTCTCTCCTTCACCTTGAGATTCATTTACAATTTTTGAATTTCCAATCACAGAGTTTGGAATCGAAATTTCTGTTTTCAAGGCTGTCAAAATTCTTGTGCTTCTCATTCCAATACTTGTTACTTTTCCTCTTTCACCTGAGCCTAAAATAACATAGTCTCCTACCCTGTAAGGTTTGTCTGCAATAATGAAAATTCCTGAAAATAAATTTGAAATAGTATCTTTAGCAGCAAACGAAACAGCAAGCCCCAAAACTCCAAAAGAAGCAATAAATGCTGTCATGTCAACTAACCAAACTGATGAGAAAATTATATAAAGTCCTATTGTATAAATTAAAAATACAAATAAATTTCTAAAAAGTACAATGGTTTGAGCGTTGATAATTTTAACTCTTCTGCTTTTTGATAAAATTTCAACTATAATTTTTGAAATTTTAGCCAAAACAACAGTCCAGCCAAACAAAAATAATGTTATTACAATTCTTGATATATATGGCCAAAAAGTGTGTTTTCCCAAAAATAAAAACAACAAAACCCAAAAACCAACAAATAAAACAGTGTTGAAAATCGGCCCTTCTATTCTTTCTAAAATTTTATCATCATAATCTGTTTTTGTTTTTTGAGTAAATGTTCTGAAAACTTTTGAAAAAATATATTTAATCACAAAAGCTGAAATAACAGTCAGAGCAACAAACATCAAAACGTATATCAACTGATCGTCTAAAAAAGTATTGTTAAAAAATTGATCAAAAAAGTTGTTGATTTTTTCTAATTTTATAGTTTTTTCCATATTTTATATATTATTTTTTATCCTTTTTAATGTTTCGTCACGACCCAAAATTTCAGAAATTGTAAATGGATCTGGAGACCTTTGAAGTCCTGAAAGTAAAGTTCTGAACGGGTGAAGCACTTCTCCCCTTCCAACTTCTGCTGTCCAGTCCCACAAAAACTCTTTTAAATACTCTTTGTTCCAGTTTTCTTCTGAAACATCTTCAAGTTTTTTTAAAAGCAATTTTAACTTTTCTTGTGAACTTTCAAGTGTTCCGTCTTTAAAAATCAACATTTCTTTTTCAAAATCTGGATTTTCAAAAAAGTAATCAAATTCTTTTTCTTTTTCCAAATCTCTAATTTCTGAAAATTTTGAAATTCTTTCTTTGATCACATAATTTACAATTTTATCAAATTTTTCAGCATCGTTTTGAAATTTTTCTTTTAAATTTTCTGAACAAAATTCCAAAACATTCTTTTTGTACTCTTCATTGTCCATTTCCACAAGCCATTTTTTGTTTATATCATCAAGTTTTTGATAAGAAAACATTGCTGGAGATTTTGAAACATCTTCAATTCTAAACTCTTCAATAAGTTCATCTATTGAAAACTTTTCTTTTTCACTCCCGTTTTGTGGGTGCCACCCAAGCAAAGCTAAGTAATTGACCACACCTTCTTTTACATAACCAAGTTCTTTAAAACCTTTCCATGTTACAGCTCCGTGTCTTTTTGAAAGTTTTTTCTTATCTTCTCCTACAATTAAAGGTAAATGAGCATAAGTTGGCACATTTCCACCAAGCGCTTCAATTAACAAAATTTGTCTTGGAGTTGATGTGATATGATCTTCTCCTCTGATAATATCAGTAACCCCCATATCAATATCATCAACAACCACTGTTAAATGATAAAGTGGAGAATTTATATTTCTTGCAATTACAAAATCTCCAAAATCTGTTGTGTCAATTTCAATTTTTCCACGAATTTTATCTTCAAAAACAACTTTCTTATTTGGATTTCTGAAACGAATCACTTTACCACCTCCGTCTTTTGATTCTTCAGCCTCAAAAGCTTTGTCATTTCTAATTAAAGTTTCAATAGCATCTTGGTAAAATTCAAGTCTATCTGTTTGTCTGAAAGGTCCACGGTCGTACTTAATCCCAAGCTCATCTAGTGTTTCAATAGCAATTTGCTCGTATTCTTTTTTAGAACGTTCTGTGTCGGTATCTTCAAATCTTAAAACTTTATCTCCTTTTTTTTGTTCTGCAAAAATAAAGTTAAAAAGCATTGTTCTTACATTTCCAATATGTAAATTCCCCGTTGGAGATGGTGGATATCTTACAATTGTTTTATTTAAATTTTCTTCTGACATATAAAGTATTATATCATATTTTCAATTTTAAAAACATTTTTCAAATCAAAAACAACATTAACAGGCAAGGCCTGTTAACGTTTAGTTTTGTGGGAAAAATGAATTAAAGAAAAAACAAAAAAGCCAAGGCTTTTTTGTTTCTTTTTTCTGTTTTCTAGTTAGCACCTTCTGTTAAATAAGTTCCATTGTCCAGTGTTACAGAATCATGACAACCAAGAAGTTCGTTCATCCATCGCTCTGAAGATTGGTAAAATCTTCCTGAAGGTCTTTGCATTCCCCATGGTTTTAGAACTTCCTTTGAATGTTTTGTTTGCCAAGCTTGTACAGCTTTGTGTGTTTGTGTTCCAAAGATTCCGTCTGTTGGTCCTGGGTTG
>PDWI01007065.1_pt1 | contig 16758 bp, 17 predicted proteins | sample 1430891 | NCBI WGS metagenome assembly PDWI01 (sample SAMN01162508, study PRJNA174530) | Oral metagenome, whole genome shotgun sequencing project. | biome: Marine environment; feature: Marine mammal; material: Swab sample of the gingival sulcus; isolation source: swab sample of gingival sulcus...
TAAAAAATATTTAAAATATATAGAAAATTCATTAACTTATGATTTTTCTAATGGAATTATTGAAGGAATTAATAGAAGTATTAAAGTACAAAAACATATAGCATACGGCTATAAAAGTTTTTTTAATTTTAGAAATAGAATTTTAACTAAAGCAAACTTAATCGTATAAAAATAAATTTAGATATATATCTTATATCTAAATCTACTTAAAAATTTATTTAATTTTTTAGAAATACTTGTTGTAATTCATCTTTTTATTTATTATATAAATCTTTTTTTATCTGAGTTGTACTTATTTCAGGTGTTCTTGGTAAATAAACTACTTCACAATATTCTTTTAAAAAATCGAATTTACCTTCCCAATCATTTCCCATAACAAATGTATCAATTTTAAATTCTTTTACATCTTCAATTTTTTGTTCCCAATTATTCTCTGGAATAACTAAATCAACATATCTAATTGCTTCTAATAACATTTTTCTTTTTTCATAAGAGAAATAACATTTTTTTTGTTTCATTTCCCAATTAAATTCATCTGTTGATAAAACAACAACTAAGTAATCTCCTAATTCTTTCGCTCTTCTTAATAAATTTATATGACCATAATGTAATAAATCAAAAGTCCCATAGGTAATTATTTTTTTCATCCATTTTTCCTCCTTAAATATATCTTTTTTATTTTTTTTATATTATTTTTAATATCTAATTTATTAAATATTTCTATAAATTGTTTATCTTTTATTAAAAATAGTAAAAAAGAATACAATAAAAAACAACATATAAACACTACTATTGAATAGGCTATACTATCCATATTTTTATGACTTATTACGTATTTTATCATAAAAAAAGTTAAAGATAAAATTAAATATTTATAATATTCTAATTTAAATATATCTACTCTTATTTTTAGTTCTTTTTTTATATAGATATATGCTAATATAACTAAAATTATTTCTGCTAACATCGTTGTAAATATTGCACTTGAAGCAGAAAAATAATTTCCTTTTATTAAGAGGAATTTAAATAATAAATTAAATAAACCACTTATTAAAGAAATTATAACTACTATTTTTTCTTTCTGACTAATAAAAATAACATTTTTTACTAAAACTGCAGCACAAACTGCTATAGGTAGTCTAATAGAAAATATTTTAACTACCATTTCTGCTGATATATATTCTATTCCTCCCCAAAATAAAACAATCTCTCTACTTAAAATAAACATTCCTACACTTATTGGGAATATTATAATAAATAGAAATCCCAATGTTCTATTTAAAAGAATTTCAAAATTTTCTTTTTGATTTTTTCCATGATAATAAGATAGTCTAGGTATTGTTACAGTTATAAGTGACATTATAACTATCATTAAAATATACATAGTTTTTTGAGCAATTCCGTAAAGGGCAACTTCCTTAATGTTAGGAGCATAAAATCCTAAAGTTATTAAATCTAGCTTAGTATACAAAATATTTATATTTGAAATTAGTACAACTGCCCCTAATGGTACTAAATATTTTTTTAAATTTAGGTTATTAAAACTAAGTTTTATATATTTTCTTATATATATAAAACTTATAATATTATTTAGAAAAATAAAAATATTCATCAAAAATAAATACTTATAATAATCATTACTTTGTTTTATAAAAATAAAAATAAAAATTAAATTTAACACTTTTACCAGTATTGTTTTTTGAGATATAAATTTATAATTTTCAAATGCTTCATTTATCCATTCTATATAAAAAATATATGAAATTATCTGTATAGAATTTAACAAAAGCATATTCTTTAATAAAGTATTACTACTAAACTTGTAATATATATATCCTAGATAGATTATCGATACACAAAAACTACTTATAACCGATATTATAAATAATTCTGTAAAAAGTTTATTTCTTTCTTCTTCTTTTTCTCTTACACGAGCAATTTCTCTTAATCCATAAGTATATACTCCAAATCCAGCAAATATAAAAAAATAATTTCCTAATGAAGAAGAAAAGTCTATATTTCCCATTATATCTGGAGTAAAAAGTCTATAAATATATGGTATAAAAATCAAAGGTAATAATAATCTTAAAAAATCTAACAAAAATTTATATACAGCATTTTTTAATATAGAGTTATTCATTTTCTATCTTATCACTTTTTAAATTATATTTATAAACTAAATGACCTACTCTTTTCTCTTCTGGTGGTAATTTCATGTAATCTCCATATCGTAATGTTAAATACTCATGAATATATTTAGTAATGGGAAAAAAACTATCTTCAAATTCTACAACTTGTAAGTCTTCTACTATTTTTTTTTCTAATTTTAATATTTCTGGAAATACAAGTGGAATAGAATACTTTTTATTATTTTTATTAAAAGAGTTTAAAACTTTATCTATTTGGTTAATTAATTTTTTTTGAGGATATAAAAATAGTAAATAATACAAAAGTTTTCTTACTACAGAAACTAATTTCCATTTAATTGTTCCATCATCTTTTAAAAATCTATTAGGTATCATTTTATAGCCATATATTTTAGATAATAATCTAAAATCTTTTATTGATTTATCATCTTCATCTGTACAATAATCATATGGAAATATATCAACCCATATTCCTTGTGGTATATCTATATTTTTCCATGCCCAAGACATATATAGAGTATTTTTTTTCATAACTTTAGCAAACAAATGAGGACATTTTTTTTCTGTTTCAAGACTTTGTAAAAAATAATTTTCTGTTAATTCTAATGGAGCTATTTTTATAAATTTATTATAATTTTCTCTAGTCATTCCAATATCAATATCATCATCCCAAGGAATAAATCCTTTATGTCTTACAGCTCCCAATGCAGTTCCACAATCTAAAAAATATTTAATATCATGCTTTTGACAAACTCTATCTATTTCTTTTAAAATATCTAATTCTATTAATTGTATTTTTCTCAAATCGCTTTGCATTATTTTATCCCCCTATATTCTAAAATCTCCCCAAATTCTAATATATCTGCAATATACTTAGACGCAAAACCATCTCCATATGGATTACTTGCTTTTGACATTTTTTCATATTCCTCTTTATTTTCTAGTAAAATTTTAAAGTTTTGATAAATAGTTTCTTCATCTGTTCCAACTAATTTTAAAGTTCCTGCTTCTATACCCTCAGGTCTCTCTGTTGTATCTCTCATAACAAGTACAGGTTTTCCTAAAGAAGGAGCTTCTTCTTGAATTCCTCCTGAATCGGTTAAAATCAAATAGGATTTTTCCATGATATTATGACAATCGAAAACTTCAATTGGATCTATTATATGTATTCTATCAAAATCTCCCAATTCTTCTTCTGCAGCTTTTCTAACAATTGGATTCATATGAATAGGATACAATGCCTTTACATCTGGAAATTCTTCCATGACTCTACGAATAGCTTTAAACATGTTATGCATAGGTTGACCTAGATTTTCTCTACGATGAGCTGTAATAAAAATTAAACGACTATCTCTAGCCCACTCCAATTCTTTATGAGTATAATTCTTTTTTACTGTTGTTTTTAATGCATCAATTACTGTATTTCCAGTAATCCAAATTTTCTTCTCACTTTTTCCTTCTTTTAAAAGATTTTTTTTTGCTTTTTTTGTTGGAGCAAAATTATAATTTGCAATAATTGATACGGCTTGCCTATTAAATTCTTCAGGATAAGGTGAATAGATATTATTAGTCCTTAAACCAGCTTCTACATGACCAACTGGAATTTGTAAGTAAAAACATGCTAAAGAAGTTACAAAAGTAGTTGAGGTATCCCCATGTACTAAAACTATATCTGGTTTTTCTTTTTCAAGAATTTTTTTTATTTTTTCTAATATATTTGTTGTAATATCAAATAAAGTTTGCTTATCTTTCATAATAGAAAGATCATAATCTGGTGTGACATTAAACGTATTCAATACTTGATCTAACATTTGTCTATGTTGACCTGTAACACAGACTAATGTCTTTATATTTTTTCTAGTTTTTAACTCATTTACCAATGGACACATTTTTATTGCTTCTGGTCTAGTACCAAATACTAACATTACTTTCATTTTTATTCCTCCATTTCTTTAAAACCAATTAAATAAATAATTTCTATAAGGTATCAAAGTTTGTCCCCCTTTAGTTAAAATATAGTATAAACTTCCTAAAGAATACATAAAATAAAAAGATACAAACATTAATTTAAAAAAGTTTTCTTTAATAATTTTACTAATATAAACAACTAATGCTAAATAAAATATTCTAAAATACAATTGAAATCTAAATAAAATAGGAATTTGATTTGACACTCTATATAAAATTAGAAAAAAGATACTAAATATAATTACTTCTTTTCCATATTTAAATTTTTTAATAATTTTTTTTCTATTCCAAATTCCTATGAAAACTAATAAACTTTTTTCTATTAATTGTATATTCATTCCATCCCCCTTAAAAGAAGCTATTTTATAAGAATATTTTAAAAGTCTTGTTTCAATTATTGGTAAGTATTCAGCCAATATTTTTAATATTTTTAATAAAAAATCATATCTAATTATAATCAGAATTATTATTAGAAAGAGTATTAATTTTTTTCTGCCTAATTTTAAAAATTTTTTTGTGCAAAACTCATTTATCAGTAATGGAATCAATATACAAATAATCCCTGTTTTATGAAAAACAAAAGATAATATACTAAAAATTAAAAATCCTAATATTTTTTTACGAATATAAAATAGTGTTGCAATTAAAAATAAACCTATTGCAATTAAATTTCTAAATGGACAATCTAGAAACAAATATATTCCTAATTGAATATAAAATAGTAAGTATAAAAAATTATCATTTACATTTAACTCATCTATTATCTTATAAAAAAAATAAAAAATAAATATTTTAGTTATAACATAGTATGTCCCGAAATTAAAAAGAAATTTTAATATCAATGTATAGTATAAAAATCCTTTTTCATACATAAAAGAGTTTATATTTGACAAATTAAAATAGTTATATATATATTTATAATTAGAAATATCACTTCCTAAATCCTTTGAAAAAATAAAAAAAATTCCTAGTCCTATAAAGATTAACTTATTTATTTTTTGATTTTTATTAAAAAAAACTCCTAAAAATAAAAAAAACAGAATGACATAATATATCATAATATTATCTCTCTTTCTTTTAATAATTTCTCTATTTCGTTAACTACTTTTAGTATATTATTTTTTTCTAATTTTTCAATTTTATTTTTTAATTCCAATGTATTTTTCTTATATAAATAATAATTATCTTTTAATTCTAAAATTAAGTCTTTAAAATTTTCTCCTGATACTCCAATTTTATACTCATCTATAAAATGTTTTAAAGGTTTATTTTTATAAGCTAGTACTGGTAATTCTTCATATGCATACTCATAAATTTTTCCTGAAGCACAGTATTTCGTATTCAAATTTACTATTTCATAACCAACATAACCAATATCCATATTCTTTAAAAGATATTTTAATTCTTCCAAATTTACTTTATCAATAAAATGTATTTTTCCTTTTTTTTCATTTGAAAAAGTCATTTTTTTATTATTTCCTACAAAGTAAATTTCAACCATATCTAAATCTAAAATTGTGTTTATTAATTTATTTTCACTAGGTGTATTCTGAAAACCTCCTGTTGCTACAATTTTAAATTTATTATTTTTTAAATAATTATATTTTTTTTCAAAATCTAAATATTTTTTTGCATCTGATAATTTTCTAATATTTTCAAATACAATAGGGAAATATTTTAAATTATAATAATTTTTAACTATTTTTGCTCTATAAGAATTTGCTACTATAATTGCATCAGCTCTTTTTATCATTGCACTCTCAAATATGCACCCTAATTTTGATTTTAATGTATGTTGGTCTTTAAAGAAATACATTTCTCTACAATCTTGAATAATAAACTTAGGTTTTTTTAAAAAAGTAAATAAAAAAGCAAAAGGAATTACAGCACGATTATCTATAACTAAATAATCTGGTTTTTCTATCAAAAATAACAATTTATACAGAAATTTTAAAATACCTGTACTTTTTTTATCATATATTTTTACAATTCCTATTTTTTCAAAAACTTTATATAATTCTTTTAAACGTCCATCTTTTTCTATATCACTAAAAGATAATAGAAGTATTTTTTTTTCTTTATTATCCATACTTTTATTAACCTCTTTTCATCTCCAAAGTAGAAAACTCTTTAAACTCATCAAACTTAATAGGCATTCCTGTTTTTTGTGATTTATATGCTGCTAAAATTATTTTTACAGCATTCATTCCATCAACTCCACTAACTAATGGCTCTCTATCTTTTTCTAATGCCTCAATAAAATCTTCATATAAAGCAGCATGTCCATAACCATAAACTGAATTAGGGTCTCCTGAATCTATTTTTAAAAATTCTTCTTCTAAATCCCCTTCAATTCTCCAAGTATTTATTTTATTTACAGCCATTCCGCCTATAACAACTGTTCCTTTCTCTCCCGTTATAGTTAATGTTTCTTCAAGATTTTTAGGGTAAATTACAGCACTACCTTCTATTGTAGTGATTTTCCCAGATTTATATCTTATCAAAATAACCCCATAATCTTCTGCTTCAATATTTCTAATATAATTAGATGTTTGAGCATAAACTGTATCTATTTCATCATTCATCATCCAATTTATTAAATCAATATTATGAATACATTGATTCATTAAAGTTCCACCATCTAACTTCCAAGTTCCTCTCCATGGTGCTTGAAGATAATAGTTATCATCTCTAGTCCATAAAATTCTAGCCATTCCATTAAATATTTTTCCCATTCTATTTTCGCTTATGGCTTTTTTCAAAAGTTGAATAGGATAGTTAAATCTATTTTGATGACTTGCTGATAATTTTAATCCTTTTTCTTTTGCCTTATCAACTAATTTTTGTGCTCCTTGAATTGACATTGCAATTGGTTTTTCTATTATTAAATTTATATTATTTTCTAAACAATATAAACCTATTTCTTCATGGTATCCACTTTCAGTTGAAATAATAATAATATCTAATTTTTCTTTTGAAATCATTTCTTTATAATCAATATATTTAGAAATGCTTTTTTTATTTTCTGATTTTTTAAAATAAGTTTCTTCTGTCTTAAACATTTTATCTTCAATTAAATCACATAAAGCAACTAAGTTCATTTTTTTTGAGTTGTTATATATTCCCTCTGCTATTTTATGTGATATTCTTCCACAACCAATTATTGCAACTTTATACATCTTATTTATCCTCCTATTTTTAATAAATTTTTAAAAATTTTTAAAAATTTTGAATGTTCTATTGCAAAATTTCCTGTCACAATTTCATTATCAGCAACATCTTTGGTTACAACTGAACCCATACTCACTTTTGAATTTTCTCCTAATTTTAGTCCATTTTTCACAGTACAATTAGGACCTAAATAAGAATTTTTACCTATTCTTACTCTACCGCCAACCCAAGTTCCTCCAACAATAAATGAATTTTCTCCGATTTTTACATCATGTGCAACATAAACTAAATTATCAATTTTTACATTTTTTCCTATTTCCGTATTTGAAAATACTCCCTTATCTATGCAAGTATTATTTTGAATTTCTACACTCTCACTTATTATAACTCCACCTGCAAATTTAATTGATAAAACTTCATCTTCAAATTTACTGAATTCAAAACCATTTCCACCAAGTCTTGCTCCTGCTCTTATTATAGAATTTTTCTTTACCGTAGTATTTGGATAAATTGTAACATTATCTTCTATTATCACATTATCTTCTATTATTACATTATACTTTCCTATACTCACATTTTTAGATATTGTTGCCTTATCTGAAATTAAATTTTCATTTTTATCAAAATAAAAATTTTCATCTACTAATTTATTATGCAATTCAAAAAAAGATTTCCTTGGATTATCAACTACTAATAAACCATAATCTAACTTTTTTAATTCTTCTGCTATTTCTTGTGTTGTTATTATAGATGAAATAGTTTTATTTTTTTTTATTTCATCTAAATATTTTAAATCATTCAAAAAAGTTAAAAATTTTTTTTCTCCATATTCTTCCGCAGTCAATCCAAGCCAATCAAATTCACTATCTTTTAAAATTTTGCCAAAATTTAATTCTGATAATTTCACATTTATACCTCTTTAATTATATTTTTTGTAATAACTCTTTTTTATACTTTGTAATCTTTTTTATATTATCTAATGTATCAGACATTTCACTTGCTAAAATCATATCATTTTCAATCGATTTAACAATATTTGTTGACATTCCTAACTTAGTATTTTTACCTATTTTTAATGCATTTTTTATAGAAGAATTCATTCCTATATAAGTTTCTTTTCCTATTTCTGTACTTCCTCCTATAATTGTTCCTGCAATTACTAAACTTCCTTTCCCCAATTTTACATTATGTGCAACATGAACATGATCATCTACTTTTACATATTCTTCTACAACCGTAGGTTCTATCGTTCCACTACAAATAGTTGTCAAAGCTCCTATTTCTACATTATTTTGTATTTTAACACCACCTATATGGGGGATCCTAAAATTATTTCCTTCATTATCTTTTTCTATTCCAAAACCTTCTCCACCTATAACAGAGTTTTCTCTAATATAACAATTTTCTCCTATTTCTACATTATCTCCTATTTTTACACCTGTCTTTATAATTGAATTATCTCCTATTTCTACATTATCTCCTATTTTTACAAAAGGTTCAATTATTACATTATTCCCTTTTTTAAAATTTTCTCCATAATAATAACCATCTTTAAAATAAATATTAGTTTTTTTATTATTTTTATTTAAAATTTCTGCCATTAATTTAGCATATTTAAATCTAGGATTTTTATCATAAATAACTAAATTATATTTCTTGTACTTTTCAGAATCTAAACTATCTAAAATAATTAATATTGAATTTTTTATATTTTCTAATTTATCTAAAAGTTCTTGTGAATTTTTTTTTAAAAATATAATTGTATTATTTTTTGGATTAGATATTGTTGAAGCATTGTAAATTTCAAAATTATATTTCTTATCTAGTTCATTTACATTAAAAATAAATTTTTTATTTATATTCATTTAACACCTCTTTTGGAATAACACTTTTTAAATCACGAAAATTATCATCTATATTATCATATCTATCTAAAACTGATTCTTTTAAAAAATTTTCTAATTTATCTTTTAATGTTTCTTCTTTATCTGTGTACCAAAAAGCATGAGTCAAAATATGAAGTTGTTTATATTTATCTGAATCTATAACCTCTTCAGCATTTTCTCTCCATTGCATTCTAGAATCTGAAATATATTTAAACTCATTAAAAAATTTTTTTTGATATGAATTTACTACATTAGGAATCTCTAAATCCAATTCTAAAAAATCTTTTGAAGGTCTATGCATTGAAACAACATCTACTTTAAATCCTAATATTTTAGTTAAAAGTTCTATCTCATAAGTCACATATTTAATATAATCTTCTTTTGATTTTAACTTATATTTAACTTCATCAAAATGAAGTCCTATCTTTCCTCCTAAATTTTTTATTTGATTTAAAATATTTAAAGATTTTTTAGAATTCACATTATAAAAATCTGTACTTAATAACACAAAATAATAGCCTGACACTCCTAATTGATTTTCAAGTTTAGCTAACTTTAACGCTCTCTCTAATGACATATCTATGTCATGTCTTAAAATAACTACTTTTTTAAAATTTGTATAATTTTTATAATCAGTAAAACTATAATTATTTTCTTTTAATAAATTAATCATATTTCTATAGGCATCATATGTAAACTTCATCTATTTGCTCCTTTTTGATAAAGTTTCTTCTATTACTCTATCTAATTTTTTTGATAATACTTTCATTGAAAAAAACTCCTCAGCCAATTTTCTAGAATTTTTTTCTATTTCTAATCTATCTGCTTCTGATAAGTTAATTATTTTATCCATAGCTTTTAAATATTCCTCTAAATTTTCAGGAAGAATAGTTAATCCACATCCATTTTTTTGAATATAATCGTATTCAGTTTTACAAGATAATAAAATTATTTTCGATGCCGCTAAATACTCAAATAACTTATTAGGACTTATTCCATATTTATATAAACCAGTTTCTTTTGTAGGTAATATTAAACAATCAGCTTCTTTTAATAATGCTGGAACTTCATCTTTTTCTACACTATTATAAAATTTAACATTACTTAAATTATTTTGTTCTACATATTTTAAATATTTATTTTTTAAAGGACCTTCTCCTACAAAATTAAAAACAATATTATCATCATTTTTTATTTTTTTAGCTACTTCAAAAATAATCTCAAGAGCATTTGCTGTCCCTATACTTCCTGTGTATAAAAAATTAAATTTATTTTTATCAAATTGGTACTTAGATTCTTTTTGACTATTTTCATCAAATTTAGTCAAATCTATTCCATTCGATATCCATATAGCTTTATCTTCTTTAACTCCTTTTTCTTTAAAGACTTCTATTCCAGGCATAAGACCTATAATCTTATCTGCTTTTTTATATAAAAGTTTTTCAATGTATTCAAATATCTTATATATAAGATTATTCTTAGTCATCGCTCCCATCTCTACCCAAGTATCAGGCCATAAATCTCTTATTTCTAAAAGAAATGGAACCTTATATTTTTTAGCCAAATATAAAGAAATTAATCCATTGAAAGGGTGAGGGCATGAACAATATATTATATCTGGTTTATTTTCTATTTTTTTTTCATAAAAAAATACTTTTATCATAAACTCAATCATTGATATTATTCTTTTTATATTTCCATTGTAAGATAATCCATTTAAAATATGATAATTTATTCCTGAGTAATTTTCTACTCTAAACTTTTCATTTTTATTCAATATTTGATTTTTTCTATCATGAACAAAACTTCCACAAATAATATCAATCCCATAACCATCTTTTACTAACTCTTTACATAAATCATAGTGTCTTCTCCAATTACTTGTTCCAGGTGGATAACTATGATTATTTATCAACCAAATATTTTTCATATTTACTCCCATTTTTATTTCCTTAAAATCGTAACAATATATTCTTTTTCTTCTTGAGTTAATTCTGGATCTACAGGAATTGCAAAAGTTCTTTTTGATAAATACTCTGCATTTGGTAAATTTCCTTCTTTATATCCCAAATTTTTATAAACTTTTTGTAAATGTAATGGCACTGGATAATAAACTCCATATCCTATATTCGCCTCACTTAATTTTTTAGTTATTTCTTCCCTATTTTCACTTTGTAAGATGTACATATGATAAACATTCTTATTTTCTTCATTTAATTTCATAAATTTAAATTCAGCATTTTTTAATTGTTCATCATAAAATTTTGCATTTTCTATTCTTTTATTATTCCATTCATCTAAATACTTAAATTTAATAGATAAAATTCCTGCATGTAATTCATCTAGTCTTGAATTATGTCCTATTAAATAATTATAATATTTTTTAGGATTATAAACTGTATCATTAGTACAATTATCTGCTTCCACTTCTTCATCAATATTATTTAATAAATTATATGCTTTCTCTCCATTAACTCCACTTCCATGTGCCTTTAATGCTCTACATATAGTTGCTAATGCTTCACTATTTGTAGTTATAAGTCCTCCATCTCCATAAGTTCCTAAATTTTTTGTAGGAAAAAATGAAAAACAAGCTATATCTCCTAAGCCACCTATCATTTGATTTTTATACTTTGCTCCTATTGCTTGACAAGCATCTTCTATTACAAATAAATTATTTTTCTTTGCAATTTCATTTATCTTATCCATATCAGCTGGTGTACCAAATATATGAACTGGCATTATTGCTTTAGTTTTTTCTGTTATAGCTTCTTCTATTTTATTTACATCTATATTAAAATCTTCTAAGCTTACATCTACAAATACAGGTTTTGCTCCTACAAACGATATTGCTTCTGCTGTAGCAAAAAAAGTAAATGGAGAAGTTATTACTTCATCTCCTTCTTTTATTCCTAATGCTTTTAAAGTTATTACTAAGGCATCTGTACCATTTGCAACTCCAATAGCGTATTTTACTCCTAAATATTTTGCTAAGTCTTCTTCCAATTTTTTTGTATATGTTCCGTTTATATAATTTCCACTTTCTAAAATTTCTAAAACAACTTCACTTATCTCTTTTTTTAAATAACTATATTGTTTTTTTAAATTTAACAAAGGTATATTCATGCTACAACTCCTTTTTTATAATCTCCAGTAATCATAATTTTCTTCAGCAACTTGTTTATCAAAAATAGATTTAACATCTACTAATACTGGTTTTTCATATTCTTTTTTATAATATTTTTTTAATAAATTTACATCTAGTTCTCTATACTCTTTATGACCTACTGCAACAATTACTGCATCCATATTTTTTATATTTTTTATATCTTCTAAATCTATATTATATTCTTCTTTAGCATCTAACTTATCAGCCTCTGGGTCAACTACATGAACATTAGCACCGTACTCTTTTAACTCTAAAATTATATCGTTTACTTTTGAATTTCTAAGATCTGGACAATTTTCTTTAAATGTTAATCCCATAACTAAAATATTTGCTCCCTTTACTCTAATATTTGCATGAATTAAATTTTTAATTGTTTTCTCAGCAACAAATTTTGCCATTCCATCATTTATTCTTCTTCCAGCTAAAATAACTTGTGCATGATAATCCAGTTCTGATGCCTTATTAGCTAAATAATATGGGTCAACACCTATGCAATGTCCTCCAACAAGTCCCGGTCTATAAGGTAAGAAATTCCATTTTGTCCCTGCTGCTTCTAAAACTTCTAATGTATCTATATTCATTCTATCAAATATCATAGAAAGTTCATTTACAAAAGCAATATTGATATCTCTTTGTGAATTTTCTATAACTTTTGCTGCCTCTGCAACTTTAATTGATGATGCTTTATGTATTCCAGCTTTAATTATACTTCCATATACTTCTGCTATAATATCTCCACTTTCTTTATCCATACCTGAAGTTATTTTAACTATTGTGGTAAGTGTATTGTGTTTATCTGCTGGATTTATTCTTTCAGGAGAGTATCCAATTTTAAAATCTTCTCCACATTTCATTCCTGATTCTTTTTCTAAAACTGGTAAACAAACTTCTTCTGTTGCTCCTGGGTATACAGTTGATTCATAAACAACAATAGCTCCCGTTGATAAATTTCTTCCTATTATCTCTGAAGAAGATATTAAAGGTCTTAAATCTGGCATCTTATTTTCCAAAACTGGTGTTGGAACCGCAACAATTATAAAATTTGCTTCTTTAATTCTGCTTTCATCACTTGTAAATTCAATATTTTTACAGTTTTTTACTCTTTCATCTCCAACTTCATTTGTTGGATCTTTTCCCTCTAAATATTTTTTTATTTTTTCTTTGTTTAAATCAAATCCTATTACATTGTTTCCGTTTTCTGCAAAAGTTATTGCAAGTGGTAAACCTACATACCCAAGTCCGATAACTCCTATTTTCATTTCTTTCATCTTAACCTCTCTTATATTTTTTTATAAAATTTCTCCTATTTTCTCACAAATATATTTAACATCCTCTTCACTTATCATATTATGAAATGGCAACGAAATTTCTGTTGTATACATATTATAAGCGTTTGGATAATCTTCTATTTTAAATCCAATATTTTTATAAGCAGTTAATAAAGGTAAAGGTTGAAAGTGAACATTAGTTGCTATTCCTTCTTCTTGAACTTTTTCTATCTTCCAAATCAAATTCTGGTAAAATAATGTTATCAATATTACTCAAATATTTTTTATACCATTCAACTATTTGAGTTTTTTTAGATAAAATTTCACTATCATATCTTCTAAGTTGTGCTAAACCAATAGCAGCCATTATATCTGTCATATTACATTTATATCCTGGCATAACTATATCATATTTCCACGCTCCAGCTTTCATTTTAGATAATGCATCTTTGTTTTGACCATGTAATGCAAGTAGCATTAATTCTTTATAGATTTTTTCATTATCAAAATTTGAATTTTCTTTCCAAGTTATTGCTCCGCCCTCAGCAGTAGTTAAATTTTTTACTGCATGAAATGAATATGTTGTAAAATCTGATACATTTCCAATTTTTTGGTTTTTATATTCTGCCCCAAAAGAGTGAGCAGCATCAGCTAAGACTAATATTCTTCCTAATTTTTCTTGGTAAGTATTTTTCTTTGGAGTAAACAAATCTTTTTTAGCCTCAACAATTTTAAATATTTCATCATAATCAGCAGGCATACCTGCAATATCAACTGGGATTATAACTTTAGTTTTAGAAGTAATTGCCTTTTCTATTTCATTTGGATTAATATTAAATTCATTTGGTTTAACATCAACTAATACTGGTGTAGCACCAACATGTAATATCACACTAGCAGTTGCTGTATAAGTATAAGCAGATGTTATTACTTCATCACCAGGACCAACATCAAATAATCTTAAAACTAATTCCATAGCTGCTGTTGCAGAATTTAAACAAACAGTTTTTGCAGAATTGCAATATTTTGAAATTTCTTCTTCAAATAATTTTGTCTTTGGTCCAGTTGTAATCCAACCCGATTTTAATGTATCTACTACTTCTTCAATTTCTTTTTCTGTTATATCTGGTGGTGAAAACTGTACTATTCTTTTGTTCATAGTATCCTCCTAAAAATTATTTTCTTTTTCTAATTTTACACCCATTATTTTAAATATAGTTAAAAATATTAGTTTTATATCTGTTATAATTCCAATTTCTTTTAAATATTTTTTATTCAATTCTATTTTATAGGGCATTATTTTTTTTATGTAAAATTCTTCTGGATTTTCTTGTTCTCCTAAAATTTCACTTTCATTTGAAAAATATATAGAAGCATAGTCTGTTATTCCTGCTCTTATTTTTAAAATTTCCTTCTGTTCATCCGTATATAAAGCAACATACTTAGGAACTTCTGGTCTAGGTCCAACAAAAGACATTTCCCCTTTTAAAATATTTATAAATTGAGGTAATTCATCTAATTTTGTTTTTCTTAGAAAAGAACCTATTTTAGTAATTCTATTGTCATTGCCTACTGTAATTTGTTTGTTTCCTTCTGTATTTTCTCTCATAGTTCTAAATTTATATATCTGAAACTCTTTTGAATCTTTTGTAATCCTAGTTTGTTTAAAAAATACACTTCCCTTTGAATCCAACTTTATTAAAATAGCTATAATTATTAAAAAAGGAGATAAAACTATTATTCCAAATATAGCAAAAAACAAATCAAAAATTCTTTTTAATAACATTTTTATATCTCTCCCTTAAAAGTCCCAATAATTTCTGCTAAAACTTTTTTCATATTTTTCTTATCATTATCTTTAACTAAATCTTCTAATTTTTCATAATAATTTTCAATATCAACATTAGATTTTTCATTTTCCATATTTGTTATAAATATTTTTTTATTTTTAGTTTTAGTTGAAGAATTTACATCATACAAAAGTTCTTCGTATAATTTTTCACCAGGTCTTAAACCTACTGTATCAATTCCAACATCTGAGCCAGATAACTTAATCATATTTTTAGCTAAATCATAAATTTTTATTGGCTCTCCCATATCAAGTATAAATATTTCTCCACCCTTACTAAAAGTCCCCGCTTGAATTACAAGTTGAGCTGCCTCTGGTATAGTCATAAAATATCTTGTTATCTCTTTATGGGTCAACGTTAAGTTTTTCCCTTCTTCTATAAGTTTTGAAAATATAGGAATAACTGAGCCGTTGCTTCCTAAAACATTTCCAAATCTAACTGCTGAAAATTTAGTTGAACTTTCTTTCTCACTAAATTTTTGGAATATCATTTCACAAACTCTTTTAGTTGCTCCCATAATATTTGTGGGATTAACTGCTTTATCCGTTGAAATTAAAATTGCTTCTTCAACTTTATATTTCAAACAACATTCTGCAATATTTTTAGTTCCAAAAACATTATTTTTAATTGCTTCTTCTGGGTTATGCTCCATAAGAGGTACATGCTTATGAGCTGCAGTGTGAAATAAAATATTTGGTTTATATTTTTCAAAAATAAATTCTAGTTTTTCTTTTTCTCTAACATTTGTAATTTCAGTAATAATTTCCAAATAAGGATACTGTCTTTTAATTTCTAACTCTAAGAAATAAGAAGAATTTTCATTTATTTCTATATTTACAATTTTTTTAGGATTAAATTTAGCAATTTGTCTGATAAGTTCAGAGCCTATGCTTCCTCCCCCACCAGTTACGAAAACTGTTTTACCTTCTATAAAGCCAACAACTTCTTTACTGTCAATTTTAATTTCTTCTCTACCCAATAAATCTTCTAATTTTACATTTCTAACTTGAGAAAGCAATTGATTATTTTCTATAAACTCATCTAAAAAATTTCTCTTGTCCTATTTCTGCCAACAGACGGCATACAAATTATTATTTTATTTACAGCCTTTTCCTTTAAAACTTCTTTTAAGTTTTCTAAATTTCCCAAAACTTTTAAACCATAAACTTTTGTATTTGTTTTTGTTTTATCATCATCAATAAAACCTACCACATTATATGAGAAATTTTTATTTATTCTAGTTTCTTTAACAAACGAAACACCAGCTTCTCCTGCTCCATAAACTAAAATATCTTCCTT
>PDWI01005279.1_pt1 | contig 16754 bp, 17 predicted proteins | sample 1430891 | NCBI WGS metagenome assembly PDWI01 (sample SAMN01162508, study PRJNA174530) | Oral metagenome, whole genome shotgun sequencing project. | biome: Marine environment; feature: Marine mammal; material: Swab sample of the gingival sulcus; isolation source: swab sample of gingival sulcus...
TCCTCCCAGAAGCTAGTATGGCTTTTTAGTTAGGTTTCGGTTAGATTTTTATGACGGAACGATGGGAGGGTGGGTTAGGTTTATTTTGAGTGAGAACGTCGTACTTGAAAAACAAGTGGCACGAGCGTATACTAAATAGCCGTGAAAAATACAGAAATGCTCAATCTGGACCCCGAGAAATATCAACACGAAAGACCGTTTGATGACGAGTCGATGCAAGCAGTTCGCTGGTCGTCGGCGATAGAGCCAGCGGATGAGATGTTCTGCCGTCTGAAGAAGAATCCGTCTGACGAAGCTGCTCGCGCCGCTCTCGATAACTACCGACACACGTGCGTCACGCTGCTCGGAGGTCAGCAGAAGCTCGAACGCTATGGCATCGAGTATCTGTTCCTTGATGATGCTGATCCAAACTTATGGGAATATGCCAAGTCAGTAGTCGAGCGAGTCGACGAGAAGCTACAGCAAGAGCACGGCGTATCATATAGAGCGCTATCTGATGAGACGTTACACGAAGCCGTCGATACTATATTTGGAGATGACATCCGAGCAATTATTGAGCGCGAGCAGCAACAGCAAGCCGCGGCGGGGTCAACGCCACCGACAGCGGAAGCTGCGGCTCGGCGGCCGTCTGATGAGGGGGATACAGAAGACGGATCGTCACAAGGTTCGTCGCCCCTCGAGCGCGTGTGAGAGCGTGATCTGATCGGCATACTCGAGATCGACGCCGACTGGAATGCCGCGTGCGAGGCGCGAGAGTTGAGTCTCGACGCCGGCCTCTTGGATTTGGCGCTGGATAAATAGTGCAGTTGACTCGCCTTCGACGCTAGCATTGGTCGCGATGATAACCTCGCGCACATCGTCGCGCTGCAGCCGCTCGAGCAACTCAGGGATATGCAGCTCGTCCGGCCCGATGCCGTCGATCGGCGAGATGACGCCACCAAGCACGTGGTAGGTGCCGTGGTATTTGCCAGTGCGCTCGAGGGCAACGATGTCGAGCGGTTCTTCGACGATCGCAACGGTCTGGCGATCGCGGTCGGTATTTGCGTAGAGCGGCGACACGTCTACGCCTGGGTCGATCAGTGCGAATGTTATCGGACAGACGGCGACGCCGGCTTTGAGGTGGTCGATAGCCCGAGCCAGTTCGTTGGTTTTGCGATCCTGCGCGCGCAGCAAATAGTAGGCGTAGCGCTCAGCTGTTCGCGCGCCAACACCAGGCAGCTGACCGAACGCATCGATCACGTCGAGCAATGCTTTTGGCAGTATCTGAGCCATTTCCCCAACTACTAACCGCTACCTACCGGCTACCAATTCCTATAGTCCCAGGTTGCCCAATCCGCCCATCAGCGGCTTCATCTTTTCGGCGGCGATTTCTTGGGCTTTGGCCATGCCGTCGCGGATGGCGGCTTCGATCCAGCCTTCGAGTTCTTCGATATTGTCGAGGTCGACATATTCTGGATCGATATCGATCGATTTGACCTTGAGCTCGCCGGTGATCTGGACAACGACCGCGCCGTCGCCGGCTTCGACCTCGATGATTTCTTTTTCGAGCGATTTTTGCGCTTTTCGTAGGTCGTTGAGCATCTTCATCTTGTCTAGTGCCATAGTATTCTCTCCTTATGATTTTCTATTAGTATACGTTACGAGGCGTTGTCTGTATAGAGGTAGAAGCGGTCGCTGTCGGTGTTGTACCGATTGGTCACGATACGTGATAGCTGCCGCGGCTGCACGGTGCGCGCTTCGCGCTGATCAATTGCCCCGCTCACGAGCTGGTAGGAGCCTGGTTCGTTGATTTTGTTTGTCAGTTTGAGGCGATCGTCGTGGGCGGCGAGCAATTCATAAAACTGCCGCTGGTCGTTGTGTACCGTCAAAAGCAACGGCCGCTCGGCGCTCGCCTCGAGGCGGGCGGCTTGTTCTCTGACGAGCCTGACGTCGTTGTCAAAGTGGCGGACAATTGTCGGGCCGTAGAAATACGCAGTGCCGTAGCGTGCCACGCCAGAAAAGGCTAGCCCGAGCACGACGAGGCTCAGCGGCAAAAGTCCGACGATGCGGGCGTAGGGGTTACGCGGAAAGAGCTTGTACCAATCGCGGATCAGGCTCATCATGCCAGTCGCGATCATGATGATCGAGAGTACGAACGCATAGGCGGCGTATTGCGGGTTGATGACAATAAACGGTACTAGCGTGACGAGCCAAAACCACGTGATGTAGCTACGCGCCGTGTATTTGATCTGCAAAAATCGGTACGACCCGATCAGCATGACCAGAAACGTGCCGATCGAAAAGATGGGCTGGACGATAGGACTCTCGCCCGCTGAGTGAAAGCCGACGTAGCTGCGCACCAGCTCGCGTGCGTTGTCGAGCAGCGGCGGCATCGTCGAGGGGATGCCTGCGAGATCCATCAGGACGCTCGGCTGCAAAAACGCAGCATATATCAGTGGCGCACTGAGTAGCAGTGCAGCAACGACGGCAGTCGCGACACGGCTCGGCTTGAGCCGCCGTACGACATACCGGATATGCGGGTGAAAAATCATCGTCGTGAGAATTGCTAGATTGAGGTACACGCCGAGCGGCGCGTAAAGGTTGAGCGCCAGCAGCGCAAAGGCCAGCAGTTTCCAGAGCAGGGCCGGTGCCTGGCGGCGCGATACAAACGTCGACGTCAGCAGCAGCCAGATCGCGGTGGTGATAGCGTAGATCAGCGGCGTGCCGTCCTGTGACACAAACAAAAACACCGGCGTGGTCGTCGCGATGAGTGTGGTGATGATAGCGATTCGCTGCGTGAACCACTCGCGCAGCAAAAAATACATGCCGATCACTGCAGCAGTGCCGAGGATGACAGACGGCAATTTGATACTCAGGATAGAAACTCCGAGAATGGCAATCGACGCAGTCTGCAACAGATAGTACGGTAGATTGATGACCGACGCAGGGTCAGGATCTTTGAAACTGAGGGCGCTGCTCGTCAGCGCAACATCGCGCTCAGCCTGCCGCAGCCCGTCCGGTACGTAGAGCGCAGCAAACACGAGCATCGCCGTGACGCCTACGATCAAGACGCCGATACCTATCGCATAGCGCCATCGATACAATACATAGTCTGTGATTTGTCGTACCATACGAGTAATACTATTGTACCATCTATATGCGCTATTTCGGCGCGTCTGATGCGACTTTTCGAGGCTGCGGCAGGGCCGCTGCGGCCATCGCGGCGTTTATTCGTGGCGTTTGTCGAGCGACATAAAACGTAGCCGCTCGGGGTGGAAGTAGAGCTGTACTTTGCCGACCGGGCCGTTTCGGTGTTTGGCGATGATCAGGTCGGTGATGTTTTGTACTTCCGGGTTGTCCGGCTCGTAGTAGCCTGGACGGTAGATAAAGCTGACGAGATCGGCGTCCTGCTCGATCGAACCAGACTCGCGCAGGTCGGCCAGCTGCGGGATCGGCGGCGTGCGGCTCTCGACTGAGCGCGAGAGCTGGCTGATCGCGATCAGTGGTACGTTGAGCTCGCGAGCGATGAGTTTGAGGCCGCGGCTGATTTCTGACACCTCCTGGACGCGGTTGCCGCTGTAGTCACCGCTAGATTGCAGCAGCTGGAGATAGTCGACGATGATCAATCCGAGCGGCTCTTCGTGGTGTTTGCGCCGTGCTTTGGTGCGCATCTCGAGCACGCTCAGGCCCGGCGTGTCATCGATGTAGATCGGGGCCTCGGCCATTTCGCCCATCGCGTCTGATAGTTTGGCGAAATCATCGTCTGATAGATTGCCGGTGCGGATATTCCAGCTATCGACGCCAGACGCGTCTGCGAGCATGCGATCGACCAGCTGCTCTTTGCTCATCTCGAGGCTAAAAAACAGCACGGATTGTTTGGCGATCGTCGCGACGTTGTAGGCGAGGTTGGTGACGAGGGTTGTGTTGTGCGTGACGATATGATCGTCGGTGATATAGAGCTGACTGAGGTGCGAGACGGTGATGCACTGCGTCTCGGTAGTGCGCGACGGTGTGATAGAAGCAAACGTTGGTTTTTTGCGGGTTTTGGTGGGGAGCGCACGGGCTTTTTTGCGGCGTAGCGAGAATAATCGCTCGGGATCGGCGATATTGATATTGACGACGAACGCTGGCCGACCGGTTTTTCGAACGCCGCCGTGCGTGTAGTGAGTGGTTTTGGCTCGTTTGCTCGCCCAGCCACCCAGCGAGCGAACTAGTTCGATGACATCGTCGGCTAGCTGCTCGCTACAAGATGTGAAGCGCATTGATTTGTGTGTTTCAACCCAGCCGTCGCCGTCGAGGATGCCTTGCAAGACAGCAATTCGGTCGGCTTTTGGAGCTTGCTTGTATATACGAGGAATGAATTTGTCGTAGCTATGAGCGGTGCATAGTCCGAGCTCTGATAGCGCAGTTCGCAGCGGTACGGGCTGGCGCGAGCCGCGGGTCCGCGCCTGTTCATGCATGACGATACGATAGTCGTGGCGTGTGATGTGATTGAGCTGGTACTCGCTACCGAGCTCTAGGCGCAAACGCTCGAGTATCTCCGGATCGCGAGTCGATACTTTTATGTTCGTCAGGTCGCCCTCGGCGAGTAGCAGGCCGAGTGTCCACGGTGTGATGGGTAGCTCGGCGGTTTCGCCAAAATCACCGCTCGGCATGTCGATCCAGAGACGTTTTTGGTAGCGCGCGCGTTTGAGCTTGTCGATAATTTCTAGAGTGGTGAGTGTACGCGGCGCATCCCAGCCGCGGTAGTGGACGCTCCAGAGGTGTTCGCCCGATGCCTCGGTGGTGCGCCCATCGCTGAATGTCACGCGATACACTTGCTCGCTGCCCTGCGGGAATAGGCCCGTGACTTGAGATGCGGCACCATCGGTCGAGGCGAGTGTGTCGCCGATCCGTAGCTGACCCATGGTCGTCCAGCCGCTAGTCGTGAGTATCTTGGCGTCGAGTGGCTGAGCCTTTCCCATCGCAGGCCTGGCAGCTAGTACGAACAAATCTGAGCGTTGCAAGCCGGCGGTCATGTTGTCGAGGTCGCGGTAGCCGGTGCGGACACCGCGCAGCTGGCCTTTGTTGCGATGGAGTTCCTCGATGCGGTCAAAACTGTCTGTCAGGATGCTTTCCAGGCTGATGAGGTCTTGTTTGAGGGATTGATCTGATACGCTGAATAGTTCGGCTTCGGCGCGCTCGAGTAGTTCGTTCGTCGTGGTGGCTTCGTCAAAGCCGAGCTCGGAGATGTCGGCGCTGGCTTTGATGAGGCGGCGGCGTACAGCGCTGCTCGCGACAATCTCGCCGTAGCTGCGCGCGTGAGCGGCGCTGGGGACGTAATTGGTCAGCTCGGTCAGAAATGCCGAGCCGCCGACTGTGCTGAGCTCGTCCTTTTTTTTCAGTTCGTCGGTGAGGGTTAGTAGGTCGACGGGCTTGTGTTTTTCGTACAAGCGCAGCATACCGCCAAAAATCACGCCGTGCTGCTTGTCGTAAAAGTCCTCGGCCTTGACGAGCTCAGCGACATCGGCGATCGTGTCTTCGTCTATCAAGCACGCGCCGAGCAGGCTTTTTTCGGCGTCGAGGTTGTGCGGCGGGATTTTTCCGGCCGCGACGTCTTTTTTATTCGCCATCTTGGTACTCCACTTGTTCTCCTCCTCCCATGATAGCAGCTACGTCGGCGAGCTGCGAGTCGGCGGGCGGGGCTTTGTCTGGCTTGATAACCACGGCGAGGTGGTCGGCGCCGATTTGCTGGAGGGCGGCATGGACTTTGGGCAGCTGTTTGGCATTGGAAAGCTGTTTGGCATTGAATTTGCTGCCGGCGTAGATAGTCAGCGTGTCATCGCTGCACGTGTGCGCGGCTTTGGCCAGGAGCGAGCGCAGCGCGATATCGTCGTGGGCGGCCTTGGTGAAGGCGTCCCAGTCAAACGAGCGGGTGTTTGACGATTTTTTGGTTTTTTTGGCTGGTTTGGATTTGGCGGGTTTGGGCTTGGCGGGCTTGGCGGCTGTGGCGGCTTCGGCTGGCGGCTGCGGCGGTGCCTCGCTAGGCGGCTGTGCGGCTGGATCAGCGGGCGGCTGCTCGCGCTCTGGCGGCGCGGCGGGTACAGGCGACGGAGTAGTCGGAATCTTTCGAGCCAGGATGGCGAGTAGTTTGATGTAGGGATGCGAACTGCTGGCGACGTCGAGCAGCGCATCGAGCAGTACGATATCGTCGGGGTGATCGGCGATATCGCGGTGGAGCTGGGCGATCAGTTGTTTGGCGAGCACGGCTGCCTGTACGCCATGCGCCTCGAGCTGGGCGAGCTCGGCGCTGAGCGCGCCTAGGTCGCCGCGGCGATAGAGCGTGAGCAGCCGCGAGACGGTATCGTCGCTGGTGATGCCGAGGGTTCGGGCTACGTCGGCCGGCTGGATCTCGCCGTCGGTCGCGTGGCGCAGCTGATCGAGCAGGCTGATGCTATCGCGAAAACTACCGCTGCCGTGCTGTGCGATCAGAGCGAGCGCGTCGTCATCGATAGCGATCGCTTCCTGGTCGGCGATTGTGCGCAGATGTGCTGCGATCGCAGACTGGCTGATAGCGCGAAAATTGAACCGTTGCACGCGGCTGATAATCGTTGCTGGCAGCTTGTCGGCATCGGTCGTAGCGAGGATAAACACGGCGTGGGCCGGCGGCTCCTCGAGCGTTTTGAGCAGTGCGTTGAACGCGGATTTGCTGAGCATGTGAACTTCATCGATGATATAGACTTTGTAGCGCGCGCTGCCTGGGGCGATGTGGACTTTTTCGCGTAGGCTGCGGATATCTTCGACGCTGTTGTTGCTGGCGGCATCGATCTCGATGATGTCGAGATGGACGGATTCGTCGTCATATGGCAGTTGGTTGATCTGGTGGGCGATGATGCGAGCAATCGATGTTTTGCCGACGCCGCGCGGTCCTGTCAGGAGGTAGGCGTGCGCGATGCGTCCAGCCGCAATCGCTGCCGAGAGCAGCGACGTGATGTGTTCCTGCCCGATGATCTCATCGAGCGTTCGCGACCGGTATTTGCGATACAGTGCTTGATTCATACTCCCCTTTTGCACTCTATTGTAGCGCATTTGCGCCTCGAGGTGCGTTGTAGTTTCTGTTATCTTGCCCTAGAACAACGACGCCTGCTGCGGCGGGAGGCTGATGGGTTCGATCGTACTGCTGAGTTCGACTGGATAGCCGATGAATTTTTTGAGATTGAGCGACAGCAGACGGCTGTCGTTTTTGGCGATAAGCTCAGTGCCGATGCAGCCGACGACATCGCCAGATATCATGGCGTCAGTGTTGCGGCTGACGACGTCGTCAAGCGGCGGCGGCGCGGTGAAAAAGTACGCGCTGTCGCAGTCGATAAACAACGTGTCGGCAAACGTCACACCCAGCGTGCTGCTGACGCGTTTGAGTGCAGCATCGAGTTGCTGCAGGGCGGCCTCTGTGCTGTATGAGCTTGCCCAGAGCGCGCGTTTTTTGCGGGCGCTCAAGTGCTCGTAGATACCGTCTAGCCGTGCGATGTCGGCTTCGTATTGGCGAGCGATCAATGCCGTCGGGAACGTTTCGAGTACCAGTGCAGCGCGTGCGCCCTGCTCGAGCAGACGAGATTGGCCGCGGCCAGCGAAGCTGATACCGACTTTGATGTGATCTGGTGCGAAGTATGCGAGATAGAGATAGTGCGGTTGATGATTGCGCTTGTCTTGTTGCTCGGAAACGGATTTGGCGTGATAAAACGCTGGATTGAAGCCGGTGCGCCGCTGGCAAGCTGGGCATTGCTCGTACTTCGCGTCGATCGCTGCCTGATCTGGGCAGCTGTGACGCTCGCCCGTCTCTAGATCATGCCAGCCGGTGCAATAGCGCTGCGCTGTGTCAAACGACAGTGTCAGCGGCGCGGCGTCGATGGTGCGGGGCGTCAGCTGACCGTCGTCAAAAAGCAGTGCTTGCGGCGTGTGGTCGCTAGTCCAGGCGATGTTCATGAGTAGTGTTGATGGCATACGAACAGAAAGATGGTTTTTTATTGCAGTAGGTTTGACTCGCGCGAGCTGAGGCAGCTAGAGCGCTGCTTCGACCGCCGCCCAGGTAGCTTCTGGGTCGTCTTCTGGAATGATGATAGTCACTTGATCGCCGATATTGAGCCGGAAATATGTCACGCTGGCGAGCAGGATGCGGTATTCGCGGCCGCTCGCTTCGACATAGTAGGCGCCGTCGTGCTGAGCAAGCGTGCCGATGATTTGTTTGCGCGGTACGGGGCCGATTTGCTTGTAGATGAAGCCGCCATCGTCGGCGATGGTGAGTTTGAGGATGTCGCCCTCGACTAGTTTTGACTTGCTGGCGTAGTTGGCTGGCACTGGGTAGGTTTTGCCGTCCGGTCCGGCCATGACTTGGCCGTCGAAGACGCCTTCGATGACTTTGCCGCTGACTTCTTCGCGCGGGCTGTGGGTGTTGGACACAACTGTGCCGTCGTCGCCAACGATGCTCATCAGCAATTCTTTGGCGGCTGCTAAATTGGTCTCAGCCTCGGTGATGAGTGAGGTGAGTCGTTTGATTTGTTTTTCTGGTAAATCAGACATTGCTCGCAGTTCCTTGTCTGTTTTTGGTGATATATAGCTCCAGTTGTACAGGACGCGCGAGTATAAGTCAACATTCGTGCGCCGTCAACCGCATTTTTGCGGGCTATTTCCACAAGATGATATGTGGTTGCGGCAAGATCGTTGTAAATTTTATGTTTGCGTACATGTTCACTAGCTGCTGCGCTGCTGACCGACCCAGACGCGAGTCGCACGCTCTACTGATCGAGATGGATAGAGCGGCGCATTTCTACCAGTGCCGAGAGCGACGACTCGCCCGCCCCGCCGGCTAGGGATTTGCATAAGCCCAGCGATCGCAACCAATGTAGTGGGCTCATAAGGCGGGACGGATTCGAGGTGGTTGTCCTGGCGATGGGTGTCGTACTCGTTGATCAGGCGCTCGACCTCGTCGTCTGATACGGTGTGGAGCTCGACGTTCGGATAGGCGCGGCACTGGTCGGGAGCGTACTTCGTGACGGCGCTGACGCAGGATCCGCCATAGCGGCGATTTGGCTGCGTAGCAGGGACGATATCGTCGAAATCTCGGTCAAGGCTGCGCGGTAGGCTGTCGCTGCCCGGAGCGATGACGGCGTGCACGTTGATGTCGCTGCGGCCGAGTGATTTGAGACGCATCAGGACGCCAGCGAGCAAACCGCCGCCGCCGACCGGCAAACAGAGGTCGCTGGTACGCGGTTCGAGCCGCAGTACATCGTCGACGACAGTTCCCTGCCCGCTGATGACGTCTGGGTCATCAAATGCGTGGATCAGCTGCCCGCTGCCAGGCTGTTCGTCGCTGTATGCTGTGGTCTCATTGAAATCACGGCCGACGAGCGTGGTTGCGACCTGGCCGTCGGGCCATAGCTGGCTGGCGGCGTGGCGTTTGTTGTCTGGTACGGTCGTCGGCATACGCACTTCGACAGGCATGTTGAGTGCACGCGCGGCGAGGATGAGGCCGCGCGCGTGATTGCCGGCGGAGTTGGTCCAGAGGCTGGCGGCGCCGTCTTGGCTGGCGCGTTCTGCGGCGTACATGGCGCCGCGCCATTTGAATGTGCCGGCGTGATTGTCGGTGAGATCGAGCACCGCATAGGTCGCCTTTGATCCAAGCTCAGCTGGCAAAAAAGGAAATTCTTCGTCGATTTCCTGCAGCCGCGTATGTTCGGCGGCTGTCGGGCGGTATGTATCGATGACAGCAATCGCCCGATCGCTCTCGGCTTGCATGCCGGCTGGCGAATTTTGGGTTGGTCGTTCGAGCGTGGATATAGACACAGCGATCTCCTTTTGTGTAGTGTGCGTACGGCAGCAAAAAACCCGAGCGGTGCTCGGGCGGCTGTCGTGATGTGATTGTGTTGTTATGTTGACGACAGACGAGCACCTCCGCGCGGGCGGCGAATGAGAATGCTGCTAATGATTAGTCGAGTCATCGCTCGTATCGTAGCACAATCGGTACATGCAGCACAAGCAAAACACCGCCCTTTGCGGGGCGGTGAATGCGGGTTGATACTACGGCCCGTATGAGTAGGTGCGAGACTAGACTAGCTCGACGGTTGCGCCAGCTTCTTCGAGCTGTGCTTTGGCGGCATCGGCCTCGTCTTTGCCGACGTTTTCTTTGACGTTGGCTGGTGCACCGTCGACGATGGCTTTGGCTTCGCCGAGGCCGAGGCCGGTGATTTCTTTGACTGCCTTGATGACGGCGACTTTTTGGGCGCCGGCATCGGCGAGTTTGACGGTGAATTCGCTTTTCTCGTCGGCAGCGTCAGCGCCAGCGTCACCGCCAGCAGCTGGGCCGGCAACAACTGCGGCAGCAGCGGCAGGTTCGATGCCGTATTCATCTTTGAGGATAGTTTTGAGTTCGTTGACTTCGAGTACCGTAAGCTTGGTGAGGCTTTCGGCGAGTTTTTTTACATCTGCCATGATAGATCTCCTTTGGCACGGGATTAGGGATTGAGTAGCCGCCGCTTGGGCTTGGCTATCAATCGTATTGGTTGGGTTGTGCGATTGTTTGCACGTGTGTAGGGCGAAGCTTGCAAACCAGCGATAGAACATTCATTCTGTCCGCCAGCGTGTCTACTGCCCTATGAAGCTTTGGCTTCGATGCCATCGAGCAACGCATGGAGGTTGCCAGATAGGCCGTTGGTGATGTCGTGTATCGGACTGAGCAGCTGCGCGATTGTCTCGGCGATGAGCTGTTCTTTGCTGCCGAGGCGTGCGAGCGCCGTGACTTCTTCGACGCTGAGCACAGCTGCTTCGGCGCTGATGGCGCCGACGAATTGCAGTGCGCTGTGGTCTTTTGCGAATTTGTCGAGTACTTGCGCTGGTGCGACTTCGTCGCTGTCGCTCATCGCGTAGAGGAGCTGGCCTTGGAGTACCGAGCTATCAACGTCTTTGAGCGCATCTGTCTGTGCGAGTGCGACGCGCATCAGGCGGTTTTTGACCACCTTGATGACGACACCAGCCTCGCGAGCGCTGGCGCGCAGTGCTTGCAGGTCGGCGACGCGCAAGCCATCGTAGCGCGCAAACACGGTCATCTTTGACGCGGCGAGCAAGTCAGTCATTTCACCAACCAAAGCTTGTTTTTTATCGCGTGAAATTGCCATTTCGCGTGATTCCTTTCTTTGGTTATGTTGTGGGCCGTATTGTCAACGTACGACATAGACAAAGGCAGCCCGCAGGCGTGTCTCTGTACCATCTGACTATTCGAAGAGAAAACTTCCTCGGTAGCGAATTAAGTGATTGCTCACAGCTACGGTCTTCGGTAAATGTCTAAGTGCCATTGTAACAGACGTCGATGCCAGAATGCAAGCCACAAAAATGGCATCGTAGTCTATATTGTGTTACAATATAGCTTTGTGACGTATGAATATGGGAGGTCCAACCTCTATCACATTGATGAAACTGGCTCCGGCGAGGTCTGCGATGCATTTTATGACTATAGCGAGTATGCTGATGTCGCGGATCGAACGGGGCGCGTCTGCGCAATCACGGAGGTGTATGCGTATGATTTGATACCGCGGGCGACGTACGACGCGGCGATCCTGCACAGCATCGCCGATCGTGCGATGGACGAGAGCCAGCCGATTGAACAGCGCTGCCACGCGGCGTTAGTTTTGAAGCAATACGATGCTGCGCTGGGCCGTACAAACATCGTCAATCGCGATCATTGCCGGCACGTGCTCGCTGATATACAGTCAGTCGACACAGCTGCGCAGGCCTATCGCTCGCAGCTAGAGCAGGATGGTGCGAGTGAAATGCGCGCGATTTTGGGCGGCCAATACCAAGGCTTGATCGACGATCCGGCGCTGTGGTTGATCGATGAGCCTACTGTAGACATCAAACATCTGGCTGAACATGCTGACAGTACGAACGTTGAGTCGATCATCCTCAAAGCGGCGATGGCGATCGAAAACCTCGAAAAACCATCACTCGACGATGCCAGTCTGCTGCGAGCTATTATCGAGACAGAGACGTTTTATGAGCCGCTCTGCAAAGTGATGGGGCTCGATGCCATGGCGATGAGGCTGCGCAGCGAGGCGACCAAACGGCGATTTGAAAGAAGCAAAAAATACGATCTACTCGAACGAGCTCGTCAACTTCAGCAGTCTGCGCTCGACACCTACTCGATGCAGTCTTTGGTCGACACTATGCAGGCCGAAACTATCGAATGGCATTATCGATCTGGTTCGTACGATGGCGAGAGCGAACCTGGCTTGCTGGCGAGCGGCACGATCAACGGCGGCCCGCTCGATGGTTTTGAAGTACGGTTTCGGGTCAAGAGTATCGGCTCGATCGCTCGCAAACTCGAACGCTACGGCGGCGATCAAGAACCGATGGATATCGTCGGTTTTACGGTGATCGCGTCGGATGAGGCCGCGCTTGCGGAGGCGTTTTTTCGATCGGTCAATGTCGCGAATGACACACTCACACTCAAGCCGTCGCCGTCAAAGAAGCAAGCGGTATATGTGCAGGGGGGGCCAGAGTTTGTTGACGCTATTAGCACTCGTTTGGACGACACAACTATCCCGTATCAATCCAAAACTATTGCCGACAAGCCGGATTGCTATCAGGTGGCAAAGTACACAGCGCTGGATGCGAACGATACGCCAATCGAAGTGCAGTTCTCGACTGCAAAAGATCGGCGTTTGGCGCGCGTCGGTATGACGGCGCATGTGCTCTACAAACAACAGCGCCGCGATAATCATGACGTTGACAAAGAAGAGCTCGTCGACCTACTCGAGCGCACCTACGCCAAACGCCATAGTCTCGACAAGCGCGCGTCAAACATCAACGAACGTTCGCGGCCGCGTGCAGAGCGGTTTTGGAAAGACATCGATGCACTGGCGCAGCGGTGCATCGACGAGCATGAATGGGATCGTCAACGCTCGATGAGCTTGGCGACGTAAGTCCAGATATGTTCGGCGATTTTTTCTGGTGTGGCGCTCGCGTCGATGGTCGGGATACGGTAATCGGCGGCGATTGCTGCGTAGGCGTCGTCGATGCGCGCCTGAAACTGGTCGTCTCGTCCCTCGAACGTGTCAGTTTGGGCGAAATCGCCGCGTCCAGATAGTCGTTGCTGGCGCGTTTTGGTGTCGAGCGTCAATATCAGCGAGCAATCAGGTGTCATGTAGCGTTCGTCAGTAAACCGCCGCGTCATGTCGATGATGGTGTGGGTGCCGAGCCCCTCGCCGTAGCCTTGGTATGCGAGCGTCGAGTAATAATTTCGCGACGACACGATCCATTGGCCCTGGGCTAGCGCGTGCGCCGCGCTATGCCACAATTCGTGCCGGGCAGCTGTGAACAGCAAAAGATTGGTTGTCGGCTGCCGCTCGAGCGCGCCGTTTTTGATCACGGTGCGGATCGCGTCAGCCACTGGCGTGCCTGCTGGTTCGTGAAATTCGAGCGATGTGATGCCGTGCTGTGCCAAACGTTCGCGCAGTAGCTCGACTTGCGTCGACTTGCCGGTGCCATCGTTGCCTTCGATGACGATATAGCGGCCCGGAGCGCTCATAGTACTCCGTCGGCGAGACCGTTGACAGGTGGGGCTGGTCGGCGCTGGTCTTTGAACGCGCGCGGTAGCATCATTTCAGGGCGCCAGGAGGCTTTGAGCTCGCTCAGATCGTCAGTCGTCTGGTATTTGCCGCTGATACCGTCGCGGCCCTGCGCATAACTGCCTTTGACCGGGCCGGTGTGGTGAAATATCAACTGACCGATGCGCTCGCCGACTGGCAAGACGACGCTCTCGTGCATATTGAGGTTGTAGATTTCGAGCGTGATGCGATTGATGTAGCCAGGATCAACCCAGCCGGCGTCGAAACAAACCGCCACGCCGTTGCGGCCCCAGCTGGAGCGGCTCTTGACTTCGCAGGCGCCGCCATGCGCGCGGATGCCGACGAATTCGTGGGTGTGCCCGAGGATGCGCTCGCCGGGCTTGATGACGATGATCGGGTGATCGGCGGGGATATTGGCGAGCAATTCCTTGGATTCTTTTTTGCACCACTGCGCGTGCGGCATGGCCTCGAGCGGCCCTTTGAAATAGCGCGCCACGTCTGTCTCGTCGAACGGATTGTAGATGCCGCTCGCCTCTGGCTGAAATTCTTGCTTGTAAAAATAGTGCCCCAATGTGAAATCCAAACTCGCTTCGCTCACGTAGGCTGGATTGAATGGTTCGCAGACGATGCGGCCGTCATCGATTGCTGCCAAAATATCGGTATTGCTGTACACCCCCGTCGATTCTGTCATGTATGTAGATTATACACGATCGTACGTTGCGTGCACGCAGTATCGCCGCCGGCCGAGCCTGGGACAGCGCGTGCGGGGTTGGTATAATCTAGAGTATGATTACTATTATCGTAGCGATGGATCGGGCGAGAGCGATCGGGTACAAAAACGATCTGCCATGGGGTCGCGGGCTCAAAGACGATCTCGCGAATTTCAAGCGCGCCACGCGCGGCGGCTCGGTTATCATGGGGCGGCGTACATTTGAGTCGATCGGTGCTCGTCCCCTGCCCGATCGTGAAAATATCGTACTCACTCGCCAGCCGACAGGCGTGCCGGGCGTGCTCAGTGCGCTGTCGCTCGAGTCTGCCTATGCACTCGCACGGTATCCGATTTTTGTCATCGGCGGCGAGCAAGTGTATCGTCAGGCTTTGCCCGACGCTGATCGTTTGATCGTCACGCACGTCGATGCCGAATTTCCAGAAGCAACCATTCGTTTTCCGGCCATCGACCCCGCTGAGTGGCGCGAACTGTCGCGTACACATCAGGACGCCGATGAACGCAATCAATACGCCTTTGATACTGTCGTGTACGAACGAGTCAGGAAGTAATGTGGAGCCAGCGGACGACTCGCGTCTGCTATATTTCTAGATTAGCCCCTGCATGAAGGACGGACCTTCATGCAGCCAGCCGACGACTCGCGTCCACTATATTTCTAGACAGCGATTGGCGCGCGGATTGCCGGCCAGGAGTCGTAGTGCTCGAGGCGAATATCATCGAACGTGAAGTCGTCGATGTGTGTGATATCGGGATTGAGCCATAGTGTTGGGAGCGGTTTTGGCGTCCGGCCAAGCTGCTCGTCGACCTGTTCGAGATGGTTCAGATAGAGATGCGTGTCGGCCAGCGTATGGACAAACTCGCCGGCGCGGAGGCCTGTGACCTGAGCGACCATGGCGAGGAGCAAACTATAGCTGGCGATATTGAACGGCACGCCGAGAAATGTATCGGCCGAGCGCTGGTAGAGCATGAGATCGAGACGATCGGCCTGGACGTTGAATTGAAACAGGCTGTGGCACGGCGGCAGACCGCCGATACGAACGATTTCATCGATCTCGGCAGCGTTCCAGGCGCTGACAATTATCCGCCGCGAGTCAGGCGTATGCGTTATCATGTCGATGGCGCGGGCGATTTGATCGACATAGCCGCCCTTGCCGTCTGGCCATTTGCGCCACTGGACGCCGTACACTGGGCCGAGGTCGCCCCATTTCATGGCGAAGTCGTGATCGTGAGCGATTTGGTCGATAAAATCTTTCATCTGCGCTCGCCACTCGGGGCTGTTGACGCGCGGGATTGGGAGATTGTTTTTCTCGAGATAGGCTTTGAACGGCCATTCATCCCAGATGTGGACATTGTTTTGAGCGAGATATTCGATATTGCCCGTCCCCTGCAGGAACCACAAGAGCTCATGGACGACACTGTCAAAAAACAGTTTTTTTGTAGTAACGGCCGGAAAGCCGTCGGCTAGGTCGTAGCGCACCTGCCGGCCAAAGACGCTTTTGGTTCCGGTGCCGGTACGATCGGTCTTTGTGTGGCCATTTTCTTTGATATCTCGTAGCAGCGCTAGGTATTGTTTCACTACACCTCCCTCTTCTGATTGTATTGTAGCACGCGCAGCAGACTATGGGCTGCTAGCTGGACTACCTCGGTCATGGTGTCGTAGCGCTCAAATTGAATGTGCTCGCGCGCCGCGGCGGCGCCGGTGAGCAGTCGAGAAACGGTTGCGTCGCGGTGAGCGACGATCAGGGTGGGTTTCTCGAGCTGGTCGGCTACGCCAAGCTCCCAGCCTAGCCCGTTGGCCGGATAATCGGCTATTGCCAAAAATGCGTCGCACTCATGGACGTTGCCAATATCTTGCTCGTATACGTCGCCGGGCGTGCCGCCGTCCAGACCGAGGAAATGCATTACCTCCCACTGCGACGTTAGGTCTTCTTTGAGCTGCTCAACGCTGCCGCGAAACTCCGGCGGCGCTGCGGTCAGCGCGCAGCCGACGTATAGCTTATTGTGTGTCATGACATCATTTTGACAGGCAATCAATGCTAGCGTCTAGGGTAGAATACTCCCCTGGCTAGGGTGTGATAGCATATGGATATGAGAGGATATCACGGTATGCATCGTGCACAAGTGGCGGTGCTGGACGGGTTGCGGCGGCGCCAGCGGGCGCGTTTTAGCGAGCTTGGCCGCGGGCTCTGGACATGACGAGCGACAATTTCAAGTTTCACATTCGCAAACTACAGACGCTTGGCTATATCGCCAAGGCGGACGATGGCTACTACGAGTTGACCGCTAGCGGCAAAGAGTTCGCCAATCGTCTCGATACTCAGCGCGGACAGGCCGCACAGCGGCCAAAAGCATCGATGCTGCTAATCGTCACGTCGCAATGCGCTGGCAAAGAGTACTTTTTGCTCCATCAACGGCGGCGAGAGCCGTATTTTGGCTTCTGGGGTATTGGGTCG
>PDWI01005280.1_pt1 | contig 16745 bp, 13 predicted proteins | sample 1430891 | NCBI WGS metagenome assembly PDWI01 (sample SAMN01162508, study PRJNA174530) | Oral metagenome, whole genome shotgun sequencing project. | biome: Marine environment; feature: Marine mammal; material: Swab sample of the gingival sulcus; isolation source: swab sample of gingival sulcus...
CGCTTTGGTTCCCGGGTTGATCTCTATCTGCCACCTGAATTTGAAATACAGGTTGAACCACATCGCAAGGTGCGCGCAGGAGAAACAGTCATTGCCAAAGCCCCTGGCACAGAGCTCTAGGTTATCATAAAAAACGGGACAAAAAAATTGCGAATTATCAGTGGCGTGGCCAAAGGCAGAAAACTTTGTTCTCCTCCGCCAAAAAATGCTGCGATCCGTCCAACGTCAGACAGAGCCAGAGAAGCACTTTTCAATATCATTGGCCAACGAACTGTCGGAGCACGTACTCTTGACCTGTTTGCCGGCACCGGTGCTCTGGGTCTTGAAGCATTAAGCAGAGGAGCTACCGAAGTGGTCTTCGTCGATTATCATCGCACCGCCCTCGAACTAATAAAAAAGAACTGTTTTCTGATCGCCAACGACCGTCTTGAAGCAATAACGGTACTCTGTCATGACCTGAGAAAAGGACTACCACCGAGATGTACTGCCCCTCAATATCCCCCGTTTGATCTGATTTTTCTTGACCCACCCTATGCAATGGGAGTATCACAGCATACATTGTGTTTGCTGAGCAAATGCGACAAGATACACCCAGACACATTAGTTGTTGCCGAAGAACGTTCATCAGAACATCTGCCGGAAACTGTCGGCAAGCTGACTCTTTTTGATAAACGGCGTTACGGAGACACCGGATTTTGGTTGTATAGCACAGCATAATGCGGCCCTTTCGCAAACAGTTTTTCGATAACCGGAAAGCAGATAAAAGCACGGGAAAAAAGACTTATTCATAACTGACAATTTCTGATCGTAATACAAAGACTATGCCAATACGCAATCCGAAACCGAAACATCCAACACTTGCCGTATATCCTGGCACCTTTGATCCGATAACCTTTGGCCATATTGACATTATCAGACGTGGCCTGAAGATGTTTGATAAGATTATTGTCACCGTTGCCATCAATTCTGCAAAAACACCCCTGTTTTCCCTTGAAGAACGAATAGCTATGGTCAAGGAGTGCTTCGTTCGCGAACAGGACCGTATTGAAGTGGAATCGGTATCCGGGCTCCTTGTTGAATATGCCAGGAAACGCCAGGCAACAGCTATTATTCGCGGTTTACGCGCTGTCTCTGATTTTGATTATGAATTTCAGCTGGCCTTGATGAACAGAAAGCTGGAGCGAGCGGTAGACACCATTTTTTTGATGCCTGGAATGCGCTGGATATTCATCAGCTCGTCAATTATTCGAGACGCAGCCCGTCACGGTGGCAATGTCAACGGAATGGTTCCTGGCCACGTCGTAGAACAGCTTAAGAAAAAATTCCCGGTGCCAGATGAAGAAGAGTAGCAAAGATAACACATCGCGGAACAGAACCCGGCGCACCATCCTCATGGCTGGTCTTTTCGCCCTCTGTTACCCTCTGCTGCGCTTCATTGGCTACCGTATCCCTCGAAAGCCACGCAAAATAGAAGTCAATCAAAAGAAACCTACGAACGGAACAATCTCTCTTAAAGAGCTGATCCTCTTTGACAAAAATGACAAAGTCTGGGCAGTATCAAGAAAATGCACGCACCTGGGATGCTCCCTGCAGTATCATGAACTGGATAATTATCTTGAATGTCCCTGCCATCAAAGCCGTTTTACTCCAGAAGGTTTTGTTATCAAAGGCCCTGCAAAACGAAATCTAGAGGTATATGAAGTTGAAAAGAGAGCAACAGCACCACATTATATAGTATCCCTCTAACCATGTTCTCGACACCTATTGCACAAACACTCCGCTCTTTTGGCTGGGGGAACTGGTGCCTGATCAGTCTGTACGTTTCTGTTATTTCCGGGATCATCGTTGGAATCCAATATAGCCCCTCTCACCCCTATTATTCTGTCACGACACTGGAACTTCTTGTACCCTACGGGACATTTTTCAGATCGCTGCATTTTTATTCCAGTCAGGCATTTTTTCTCTTTGCGATCATCCACTTTCTCTGTACCCACCAGGAAACAAGAAACTATACGAGAAAAGAATGGACAACGTTACTGGCAACACTTCCGGTCATAGTGTTGTTATTATTTACCGGGTACGTATTACGGGCCGACAGAACAGGGGTCTCGGCAGGAATGATCGCCGAATCAATCCTGCTCACGATCCCATGGCTCGGAGAGGAACTCAATGAACTCTTTTTCTCAATAACCGAACACGGTATGCTCCGTGTCTACCTGCATCATGTGATTACCTTTGATCTACTCCTCTTGTTTCTGCTCTGGAAGCATCTGCGACGTTACAGAGTAGTGGTGAGCAACCACATTGTTTTTCTTTCGTTGCTGATTGTATTCAGCATGATAATTACAGCGCCTCTTGAACCAGAGAAGGCAGGTATCTCTTATATTTCAGGTCCATGGTTTTTTCTTGGTCTCCAGGAACTCTTACGCTATTTTGCACCACTTTTTGCGGGAGTCCTTGTCCCCTCACTCTTTCTCATAGCCTTTTTTCATCTCTATCAGCAGGGGAAATATTACCGTTTTGCATTGTGGTTTTGCAATCTCTGGCTGGTTTGTTACCTCATCCTGACCCTTATTGCCTGGAATAGGTAAAACCTGTATCTCACAAAAAAAAAGTGATGCCCCTCAAAGAGACACCACCTGTAAAACATCTCAGAGCTGCAGAATCGTAATCTGCTAGTCCTCCTTCTTAAGAGCACTCCGCAATTCAGCAATCTCTTGTTGCAAAAATTCCCGTAAGGCAACAATTTCCTCGCGAAGAATTGAGGTTATTTCATCATCACTGGAAACTGTAAGCTCCTGGTTCCCAAGTTCTTGATCCAGGGCCTCTTCAAGGCCAGCATCTTCTATTGCGTCATCATTGACAATATTATCAATATCATCAAGATCCGAGATAAAAGTATCAACAGAAGCAATATCCTCATCCTCTCCAGAATCAACGACAATCTCATCTTCAGGCAATCCAGTACTGTAAACAGATACCAGCTTTTGCTGCCAGGAAAGAACAGCATGCATATCCTCTCTCAAAGATTTCTGAAATTTCTCTGATGATGCATCCATATCGCAGTACTCTTTCACATTTTCGACGAGATCCAGTAACAAACTAAGAGTATCAGAACTTCTTTCATAATGATAACGGTCTATATGCTGTACAACAACACTGACAAGCTCCAGATAAGACCTGTGAAGTGGCATTTCAGCCCAGAGTTTATGCAAGGAGTCAATTGTAGCAAACAAGCCAGGAATAACAGAATTATCCTGATCCAGAGTCAGAGCTTGAACACCATCACCGAGAGTTCGAAGCATCTCAAATGGCGAAATTTCGGAATCATTGTCAACAATACGTGACTCTTCAGCTCCTGGCAAAGATACAGAGCCAAAAATTCCGGTACCAACATGAACGCTTTCCTCAAGCAAATCTTGCTCTACCAATTCAGAAACATGACCTTCATCCTGTACATCTGCAACATCAGAAAGAGCCGGAGCGACATCTGCATCATCAAGCTCTTCAACAGACGCAACATCTTCAGAATCAAAAGATTCCTCATCCTGCACATCTGCAGCATCAGAAAGAGCCGGAGCGACATCTGCATCATCAAGCTCTTCAACAGACACAACATCTTCAGAATCAAAAGATTCCTCGTCCTGCACATCTACAACATCTAAAAGAGCCGGAGCGACATCTGCATCATCAAGCTCTTCAACAGACGCAACATCTTCAGAATCAAAAGATTCCTCATCCTGCACGTCTGCAAAACCGGAAAGAGCCGGGGCTACATCCGCATCATCCAGCTCTTCAACAGACGCAACACCTTCAGAATCAAAAAATTCCTCATCCTGCACGTCTGCAAAACCGGAAAGAGCCGGGGCTACATCTACATCGTCACCTCCAGTCTCTGTCAGAAAAGGTTCATCTTGCTCTACAGCAATGGTAGAAGATGTTTCATCAAATACACTATCAAGATTTTGAAAATCTGATTCCTCTTCATCTTCATCATCTCCCACCTCTACATCAACTCCCTGCAAGGCAACATCAGCAGGCACGACAAAGCCACTCTCAAAATCTTGCTCATCATCTTCTTTCGATCCCGGAATATCTGTGAAAAAAGCATCAATACGCTCAGCAATATCGCTAGAAAGTTGCTCTTCAGGAGATATCTCTCCAGAAATATCTTGATGAGAAGCACTGTATTTTTCTTCATCAGTAAACGCAAGGGCCTCTTCATCGCCTATGTCTTCTGGATTTTCACTTTCGGTTTCCTCATCAGCTTCCGACTCAACATTAACTCCAAGCAACGCCGTTTCTTTATCAACAGTGACCGCAGCACTTTCTTCAGCGGTTCCCCAAAAAGTATCTCTCTCTTCCTCTTTGACCGCAGATGTATCTTCATCAACCGACAGATGCTCCGATACAGCTACCGAAGTAGCTTCTTTTTCACCAAAAAACTGGTCAACGAATTCTTCAATTGATTCCGACGAATCGGAATCATCCCAAAACGCACCGTCTTCTTCATGAAAACCCAGCCCTTCATTCTCTGGTAAATCAGCCAATGCAGGGACAATCTCAGCATCTTCAGAGAAAGTAGAACCGTTCTCTTTTTCCAAAACAAGAGCCTTAAATGCATTAAATTTATCAACTTCCTGAAGAAGAATTTTCTTTTGTTCATCAAAAGACAAAGATGAGCCAACAACCTGCTCCAATCCCTGATAAAAAGAACCAAACAACCCAAAGACATCACTATGCGCATTGGAACCCAGCTTGCGAACATACCTGCCGAGCAGACCTATGCCCTGGAGAAAAATTAACCAAACCGGATTCTGGGCAAAAACAGACTGTAAACGTTCAATCTCATGTTGTAAATTTAATAGCTCTTCCTTGGTAATCTCCCAATCAATACCAAGAACAAGAGCTTTCAATGTTACAAGTTCCTGAACGTTCTGTTCCCTATCCTCTTCAGCATCGCCACGAATCTTTTTTTGAGAGTTATTCTCCCCGGAGTCACTGTTAAAAATGACCTTTTTTAATCTCTCAAACTTGGCAATATCTGTTTTAAGAAGAGAAACCACATCTTCATCAGAAATTTCCTCAGAAAGGACTATCTTCTCAAGATTCTGGTACATTGCAAGCAACACGTTAATAGCATCCCGGTGAGCATCAGCCTTATAACGATAAATATAGCGACCAATCTTTTTCAAGGCCTGAACGTATACAAGGCGCACCTTATCATCAGCCCAAACGTCTCCAAGATCAACTAACTCCTCTTCAAAACGTAACAAGACCTCATCAGTAATTTCCCAATCAAGCGACAAAACAAGCCACTTTAGCTGTAAAATGGGAGAAGCTTCCTCGTCCTGAAATGCGAACAGATCAATATCACCGGGGTGAAGCATATCCTCATAGTCGTCAGCACCAACTGTCAGATCATCTTCATACTGGTTATTTGAATAATGTTCCACGATACGCTCTCTAGAGTAATTTTTTCTGTATAGAAACGGTAGTCAATGCAATAATCTTTTTAAGGGTCTCCGTAACATTATACCCTGTTATAGCACTTGCAGGATAATAAGGAACCTTCAAACGACTATTAAGATCTTTTTGCAATACCTCTGTGGGAAGAACAGGTATTCCATATTCCTTAAGATCAACCTTGTTATATTGCATAACAAGAGGAATTCTGAAAATGCTCTCTTTATAGGACAAGAGATTTTCATGTAACTGATTCAACGAACGGATATTCTTTCTTCTTTGCTTTGCCATGGCATCGGCCACAAAAACAATGCCATCAACACCACGCAGCACTAATTTTCTCGTCGCATTGTATTTAACCTGTCCTGGCACAGTATAAAGTTGAATCTTTATGTCGTACCCCTTGATTTTACCCATGTCAAAAGGAAGAAAATCAAAGAAAAGCGTCCGATCACCATGTGTTTTCAGACTTACCATTTCCGAAGCAATTTGTTTTCTGTAGGTTCTGTTTACATATTCAAGATTCGTAGTTTTCCCGCAACGACCAGGACCATAATAAACTATCTTTACCTGAACGACCTTCTCCTTCAGATTTATAAAGCTCAATACACCGGCCTCCACATACCCCGCAGGTATATAAGTCAAGCAGTCTTGATTTTCTCAGATAAGACAGTGCTAGTTATTTCTCATTCCAGATATCTCGAATTTTCTCTATGGCATCAACAACATTTAACCGAAGGAAACCAAGCGAAATTTCTTTACCGAACATCGAAATCAACAACAATTCATCATCAATCTTTGCAAAATGAATATTAGAATCCTGCCCTTTATGAAATAAAAGAGAAAACTCTTCTTCTCCAACCAGTTTGGCCATGGCATCCACTGTAGCAAAGTTACCAGCTGCCAGTGCTGCAAAAGAGTATACGTCATACTTATTCTGACCATCATCTTTTGCCGTAATGATATTGCCAGCCATGTCTATCATAATGGCACAGCCAACACCAAGACTTATTAGTTTTTCATTCAAAACTACATCAATTTGCTCAAGTTGCTCTTGACTGAGAATTCCATAATTCATATTATACGCCCTTATCTGTATTTAAAAGACAAAAAAGCCTTATCGCTTTCCATCTTCATAGCTATAAACAACTCTTATAAAGGTGTGAAACCAACCTCCAAAAGCGGGATAAGCACCTTAGTAGTTCAAGTTACTCAGCGATTACCAAGACACGTTCATTTTCTTATTTTTTACGACAGGTTTTGGCCAGCAAGACACTAAACAATTCATTACGATCCTTGTTTTAAGACCAAATCACAGTTTCCCCGTTCATCTCTTGTAAAGAGATCTCTTCCGGTTACTATACATCACGCAATCTCACAACTGAAATTTTGCATTTTTTCCCAATTCCGCCCTATAAAGACCCCAAAAGGATCTCAATGATCTCGCAAGATAATTGCCAACCTGACCACATTATCGGAAAAATCCAAAAAAAACCAGCAAAATAAAATACTACTATACACTAATCAGCAACAGCTAACAAGACTCTTGTTTCCCAAGATTATTTACCGATAGACCGCAACAAGTAAGACAACTCTCTGCCTATCACAACCACCTCTTATTTCTTGCAGACAAATACTATTACTGCTATATGAGCAACAAAGGAGGATTCTGTGAAAAAACAAAAACAACAACTGCCACAACTTGCCAAGGATGTTATCCTGATAGACTCACATTGTCATCTTGATATGGAAGCGTATCACGATGACCTTCAAGACGTTTTGCTGCGAGCGCAAAACAATCAAATACAACATCTTATAACTATTGGCATTGATCTCCAAAGTTCGGAAAAAGCTATTCAGCTTGCTCAAAGACACTCCCATATATCTGCCACTATCGGGGTACATCCCCACGATGTTGCTCACGCCAGTCAAGAGGTGTATCAATCTCTTGGAGATCTTGTTGAAAGACACAGGCACCATATCGTTGGGTACGGAGAAATAGGCCTCGACTATTTCAAAAATTATGCCGATCCCACCATACAAAAAAAACATTTTGTTTTCCAATTGGGCTATGCGAAAGAGTTAGGACTTCCCATCGTTATTCATGACAGAAATGCCCATAATGATATCTTGCAAATCTTAAAAAAAGAAGAACTCCCTGAAAAAGGTGGCGTCATGCACTGCTACTCTGGAGACCTGGACTTTGCAAAGAAAGTACTTGATTTGGGGTTATACATCTCTATTCCCGGTGTTGTTACCTTCAAAAATGCACAAGAACTCCAAGACGTAGCCAGAAAAGTCCCTTTAGAACGAATGCTCGTAGAAACAGACAGCCCCTTTTTAAGCCCACATCCGCGACGAGGCAAACGCAATGAACCAACGATGGTACTGTATACTGCTGCAAAAATTGCCGAACTTCGAGATATATCACTTGAAGATGTTGCCCGCCAAACCACAGAAAACTGCTGCAATCTCTTCAACATCCCCAATCCACTTTCTCAAATACAATAAAGCTTATGTCTCTTTCCAACAATCTTGACAACATCCGCAAAGCCGTTGCTACAACGGCAGAAAAATGCGGCAGAAACCCTGATGACATTCAACTTGTTGCGGTTTCAAAAAGATTTCCAGCAGCAAAGATCCACGAAGCAATAGCCGCAGGACAAAGGGTTTTTGGAGAAAATTATCTTCAGGAAGCAGCGACAAAAATTACTGAAATTGGTGATAAGGCTCAATTTCATTTCATTGGGCATCTCCAAAGCAATAAAACAAAAATTGCCGCACAACTTTTTGATGTTATTGAAACTGTTGACAGCATCAAATTGGCACGACGACTCAATAATCATCGTAAAGACATAGGATGCCCCCTCAAGATATTACTTCAAGTCAATATCGGTATGGATAGTGCGAAGTCAGGGCTGGCTCCGGAAGATGCCGAAGATGTTCTCAAAGAGATAAAAGAACTCGAATATATCTCACCCATCGGCCTTATGACTATGCCGCCATTGACCTGTTCTCCAGAACAGGCACGTCCTCATTTCAAAAATCTTGCCACATTAGCAAGAGACCTCGAAGGGAAAAGGCTTTTCGCCCCAGATCATAAAGTAGAACTCTCTATGGGTATGTCCCAAGACTTTCCGGTTGCCATTGAAGAAGGCGCAACAATCATCCGCGTCGGTACAGCTATTTTTGGAGAACGCTCCTAAGAGAGCAAGGTTGAAGAGAACATGCCGCCCGAAAATCCTATTGGGCGGCACGAATGATATCGCAAAGTTCATCGGCCATATGATGAATCTGCTCCTCATCGCGTCCTTCAACCATTACTCGCAACAGAGGCTCCGTTCCCGAAGGACGCACCAGAATACGGCCTGTACGACCAAGTTCTTTTTCAAAAACAGTAATTTTCTCATGAAACCCAGGTATTGAGGCCGTATCTTTCTTCCCGGAGGTACGCACATTTTTTAAAACTTGAGGAAAACTCTCCATCACCGTAGAAAGCTCTGCAAGTGAACGCGTTGTTCTGCACATTACTCCAAGGAGTTGCAAACCAGCCAAAATCCCATCGCCGGTGGTTATATGATCAAAAAAGACCAGATGACCAGATTGCTCACCACCAAAAGAGAAACCATTTGTCCGCATACAATCAACAACCGCCCGATCTCCCACAGGAGTACGAACCATCCTGCCGCCCATTTTTGCAACGGCAACTTCGAGACCCATGTTAGACATAACCGTACTGACAAGGGTGTTTTTTCTTAATTTCTTACGCTGCAACAGGTCCTGGGTACAGATGGCCATAATATGATCACCATCGACAATAGTTCCATGTTCATCACAGACAATTAAACGATCGCCATCACCATCAAAGGCAAGCCCTAACATCGCTCCGGTTTCTCTGACTTTTTCAGCCATTCGCTCAGGATACAAGGCCCCGCATGCCTTATTGATATTCTCACCGTCAGGAGTTACAGCCAAAGAAACAACCTCAGCACCCAGCTCTTCAAAAACACAAGGAGCCACGTCATAGGTGGCACCATTGGCACAATCAAGTACAATTTTTATGCCATCAAGACTATATTCTTGAGGAAAGGTACTCTTGAGAAAAACAATATATCGCCCTCCGGCATCAGCGATACGAAAAGCCTTCCCAACCTCCGAAGCCACAGGACGTATCTGATCAATTTTCTGCGAAACGACCAACTCTTCAATGGCTTGTTCAATTTCATCAGGAAGTTTAAAACCATCTTTTCCAAACAGTTTTATCCCATTATCCTGAAAAGGATTATGAGAGGCGGAAATGACCACACCAGCATCAGCCCGCATTGAAGTTGTTATAAACGAAATACCAGGCGTAGGCAGCGGCCCTACCAGTAACACATCAACTCCCATTGAACAAATTCCAGCCGCCAATGCATTTTCAAACATATAGCAGGAACGTCTGGTGTCTTTACCAATGACAATACGGTGACGTCTCTCACCCTTTTTAATTAAAAAAGCCAGGGCACGGCCCACCTGCATAGCAATCTCAACAGTCATCGGAGCTACGTTGGCAACACCACGAATACCATCAGTTCCAAAAAGTTTACTCATTTTTTCATCCTGCATTGCTAAAGGATTATAACACTCTCCTTTTATTACAACCTATTCTGTCACAACCTATTCTGTCACAGCCTCTTCTTTAACGGCAGTCTCTGGTGCCACTGTCGGCACGGCAGGTTGTTCCAGATCTGGTTTGGGCAGAACCACCTGAATCGTCTCTGGCGTAATCGATAAAATCTCAATTGGTAAGCTATCCATATCTCTTGACACAACAGTCAACCTCCTCTGCCCCGTTTCATCCGGGGAAAGAGCCACCACCGCAAAAAGATCTTTCGGTTCCTCATTCTCAGCCAATAACAAAAGTGGGAAATTGGCGATAACCTCAACAGTTTCCGGGGAAAACATCACTCCTTCAAGGTGAGAACGCACCACATCTACAGGCACATCTTTCAACTTTTTCATCTGGACTTGAGGATGAATCACAATCTCAGCAGTTACCGATGTCTCACCGATAAGATCAACAATCGCTGCATCCAAATTAAGTGGAACCTGTAATTGACGGGTTTCGGTCATACCGCTGATATCAATAACATCTGTCAACAACTCATCAATTTGGTTCAGAATAGTCTCCGGTCCTGTAATACTGATACTGTCAGGATCCATTTTCATATTTTTCAGAGTATATCCCCACGCCGCCTCTCCGGTCGTTATCGGAATAATAGGGAACTGCCTTTGAACAAGCTTATCAAGAGAAAGAATCAGTGATGCCGGCTGGATTCGTAATACAGTCACCCCTTTGGGTACAGCAATAACATCATTGGTATTCTCGATAACATTGGTACCAGGTCTGGCATCGGCCAGATTTATCTGTCGGGTAACAGACTTGTTGACCAGTTCTTCAATACGAGACCGAGGGCCACTGACAGTCACTTCAATGGCTTTTTTAAATTGATTGGAAACAACAAGCTCTCGAGGCAAATTGATAATTTCAATCGGTACTGTAACATTTTTATCAACGATATCCTCGCCACCGACGTAATACCACAAGAATACCGCCAACAAGACAGAAACCGCCTTAAGCAACCAATCTCCGGCCCATTCCCGCGGCGAACGCCAAAACGAAAACACTCTCTGCAACTTTGTGGTTATTTTCTGTGAAACCAGCTTTTCCATGATTGGGAACTTCCCCCGTTTGGCAAAAATATGGCCCGCAGGCTATTACTGAGACTAAGCTCATCATCCATAGTAGTCAGAACGCCATGCCGCACAATCGATATTTCCTGGGTCTCTTCAGACACGACCAATACAACAGCATCGGTCTCTTCCGAAATACCCATGGCCGCACGATGCCGGGTTCCATAGCGCTTATCGATATGAGGATTCTGGGTCAGCGGCAAGATACATCCCGCAGACTGAATACGTCCTTTGGTAATAACAACCCCCCCATCGTGAAGTGGTGAAGCTGGCATAAAAATAGAATTAAGAAGCTCTTTAGAAAGTTTTGCATCCAGATCAAAACCGGATTCCAGAAAATCCTGTAACCCTGTTTCCCGCTCAATCACAATCAAGGCCCCAATACGCCGTTTCGAGAGATAAAAAACAGAACGTACGATCTCATCGAGATCTTTCTTCGCAACATCAGTAATTTTTTGAAATGGAGACTTTCCAACCTGCGTCAAGGCACGTCGTATATCCTGTTGAAAGACGATCACAATAATAATAAAGATAGAACTCAAAAAAGTCTGCATCAACCACATAAGCGCAGACAAATCAAAAACTTCAGCGAGGAAATACACCACTGAAAGGACCCCGAGCCCTACCAGCATCTGAACCGATCGGGTTCCTCGAATAATCGATATGAGCTGGTAAATAATAAAAGCAACAACAAGGATATCAAGAAAATCCTGCCATCGCAGATAACTCAACACGCTTTCCCACTCCTCTAAAAACTGACTCCACTGCCACATTGAGCACACCTCTCAGAACCAGCCAGCCACAAGCTTCTCAATAGCTGGCAACAACAGCCCCAATTAAAATAAAATATTATTTTGTATTTACTCAAGCAATCTAACGGGTAACGAGTTATTTTGCCAAAGAAAACCATCTCCAGGAAAAAATATACTGAAGATTTCACCAGAGTGAACAATTATCATCCTTGGTTCTTGAAAAAAAATGCCAGACAAGGCATATCTTCTGCCTGAATGTAATCACAGAGAACCTATCTCCTTTCGTATAACCATACCGGATGCTTCGTTTCACATCCGGCCAACAGACAGAGCTACCATGTCAGATCGTTTTGGAACCATATCTATTGCCCCCGAAAAATCGTCCGAACAAACAGCACCACAGACAAAACGGCAACCACAGAAACGCCGTCCTGTAAAAAAACAACGAACCAGCTCACCAAAATGGCCCAAGACGCTCATTACCATGACTCTCATTATTGTTGTCTTCGTTGCAGGATATACTGCTGCAGGATTTCTCGGAGTCCCCTGGTGGCTTGAAACACAACTGCCTTTGAAAGTAAAAAAACATACCGGCTTTATCCTTCAGTTTGACAACATACAATTTAACCCTTTCACCTTCATCCTTAAAATTAAATCCACGGTTTTACAATCCTCGGAAAAGGCTGCCACTCCAGTCCTCTCTGTCAACACATTACACAGTAACATAGCCCTCTTTCCTTTATTACGAGGTGAACTGGTAACAAAACAACTTGATCTTACCGACCTTAGGATTCACGCCGTTCGTAACAAAGACAATCACTATAACTTTGATGCTCTTATCAAAGGACTCGACCAATCACAACCGGCCGAAATCTTAAATTTTTCAAAATTACCTTTTTTGTTTTCCCTGAACAATATCAGCATCAGCAATTCCACAATAACCTTTCTGGACATCCCCAAAAACACAGAGCATACCGTCGAAAATATTGAACTGCGTCTTCCTAACCTTTCTAATTTTTCATACAAAACAGACCATTATATTTCGCCAAAACTCTCCGCAACGGTCAACGGCAGCCCCATTGAACTCACCTCCCAGACAGTATTCCCCGAAAATTCCTCAACACCACAACCTGAAAAAACGGAACTCTCCTGGAAAGTGAATGACCTCGATCTCTCTCACTATTTCGATTATCTGGCTACACCTTTTCCTGTTACCGTCGAGCAAGGCAAAGCAAAAGGAGTCGTAAAACTCTCTTTCGCTCTTGGCGAAGAAGAAAAAATCCGCGCTGAATTTTCCCTTGAGACAAAAGGTTTAACACTCAACGACAAACAAAAGGATATCATATTACAGGTCCCAACCGCAAAGTTTGAAGGAACAATACACCCCGTAACAGGAAACACCCACTTCAGACACATCTTATTTCAAGACCCTACAATCACAACGCAATCGGGAAGAATTGAAGAAATTATCAGACTATGCACAATAAAAAAGTCTGACCAGACAGCAAAAAAAGGCAACAAACCTCCCAAACTCATTATAGATCTTCTCGTTGCAACCGACGGCATCTTCCAGGCCCGCAATATAAAGCAAACAGAATCACCCAGCTGGGAAGCCTTGCAATGCAACGTAAAGAACTACAGAAGTCACCCCGATCGCAGCAAGGAGCCTCCCTCCACCTTTCGTTTAAGCGGAACACAACACAACGGCCACGGCACTCTGCGTTGGCAAGGTGAACTTACCCCGGCAAACACCCTGACCGGACCACTACGGATCGACGATGTCGCAACCAAAGATCTTTTTACCTGGATACAAATAGATGAACTTGACGACGCCTCTGGTACTGCAGATCTCGAATGCGTACTCACCCTGGACCTTACTGAAACAGTCACAAAAAGATTACCTGTTACTATCAGCCAGGGAAACCTTAACCTTCATGATCTGGCACTACAAAACGGCACGACAACCTGGTACACAGCACCACTCACCAGATGCAACAATGTTTCCATAAATGAGAAAGATGTGAACTTCGGCAAGATACGTTTGAAAAATGCGATGCTTCGACTTAACAGTACCCAACTTCCGACATTATTTCATAGCATTGTTAAAGAAAAAAATGCCATTCGCTTCACATCTCTCGATTTCACAGGAAACATTGCGTTATCACAAAACAAGAGCAAAAAGCCCCACCTCAATTTTGACCAGGTAGCACTCCATCTATCTCATCCTGATCTTAAAAAAGATACTCCAAGTGAAAATCTCAAAGTCAAAGCCCAGCTCAACAATACAGGAAAAATAGAAGCCACAGGCGAAATAGGATTTTTTCCAGTAAACGGCCAATTAAAAACAAAATTCTCTGATCTTGACGCCACAAAAATCCTGCCTTGGCTTGGATCTTCTGAAATATTCTCCAAAACCACAGGTAAACTCTACGGTCAAGGAAACTATATCTTCCCAAAAACCAGTTTCAACGGGCAACTTACCCTTATACATGGGCAGTTCCCAACCACAAAACAACATCCTCTACGCTGGGGCAAGCTTTCATTACAGAACCTTCGCTACCAACAGCACCCGTTTTACCTGGGCAGCACAACAGTCTCTGTTGAAAAACCTGAAGTCTCTTTACAGAACAATCTCGAAAGCCCTCACCCCGTAGCCTCTATAATAAAATTTACCCGAAGCTGGCTACCAAAAACCAAACAAAAACAAAGAAATATTCGTATATCACCCATCGAAATCCAAAAACTCAACATCAAAGATGGAATCATACACGTTACAGATCATCGTGTTACGCCCCCCTGGAAATCAGAAATAAACTATTTCAGAGGAACAATACATAATCTTACCGCCAACCAATCCATAGACAATGCCAGTACATTCTCTTTTTCAGGACATCTGGACACCCTGCCATTCACCCTCGAAGGGGATATACATCTCTTTGCTCCCAATGGTCGGGGAAATAGTCTCTTTAACCTGACAGGATACCCCTTCTCTTCTTTTCACACCCAACTTGGTGAACAACTTGACCTCAATACCTCGACAGGCCGCTGCTCGCTGACCACCCGTTCTGATTGGAATTCCGGTCAAGTTAACGAGCAGAATCAAATCATCTTTGAAAACATTCTTCCCGTTTCAAAAGATGCAGCCTCTGCTCTCCCTCTTGCCCTTATCACTGACACGAATGGGAAATTTGAAATTTCAATCAACCAGAAATACCCCCTGAACACTCCTCCTGAACCGCTTTTCAATGAAGTTGTTACAGCACTCAAAAAACTGGAAATCAAAGCCTCTCTCTCTCCATATCTTGTTGCCACCGGTGATTATAATGATATTGTTAATAATGAATATGCAGAATTCCTCCCCGGCAGCATTGCTCTTTCAGGAGCTGGCCGCGAAGCTCTAACCAGGTTTTCCAGCCTGCTCGCGTCTCATCCCTATCTTGGAGTTATTGTTACTGGAGCAGCAGACAAAACCGTTGATGCAGCAGCATTGCAAGACGAACAGGAACAGGCAGAAATGGAGCGCGTTGCCATCGAGAATGAACGTCTGCGAGCAACGTACGAGCAAAAACGAAAAGCGCACTGGGAAAAAATTAAAAAAGCCATTGCGCAAGATCCAGGACAAAGAGAAATTCTCAATAAAAATCAAGATTTTGAAGATTTAGAGCCCTTCATTCCCCTTGAACCGGAACCTGTGATCATTGACGATGAAATGCTCGAAGAACTTGCCCAAAAGAGGGCCCGAGTCATCATAGATTTTTTCACAAACAGACTTGCTCTCGAACCAGAGCGTATCCAAATAGCCAAAAGAACCAAAGTCAGCGACACCATCAAAAACGGGGGCAACAAGGTCTTGTTCAGTTTACAGGCATCCTTTCCAGAAAAAAGATAACCTATAAAAAACTCAACGTAAAATAAAACCATGGAACTTGAAAATCTCATTACCCAGACAAGAACATTTCGGCGTTTTAAACAGAATCACCGTATTGATGCAAATCTTCTCAAAAAGTGTATTGATCTGGCCCGACTTGGAGGCTCTGCAAGAAACGCCCAACCCTGGCAGTACGCAATTGTTACAGACCCTCTTGAATGTAATAGTATCTTTCCCTATCTGAGCTGGGCCGGCTATCTCCCAGACTGGAAAGGCCCCAAAGACGGCGAACAACCAGCGGCCTATATTCTCTGTCTGCTGCATCACCAATGGTTGCAAGGGCCAGAAAAAGAGGCTCATTTTGATCTTGGCATTGCCTCACAAAATCTGCTGCTTGGTGCGATGGAAAAAGGTCTTGGAGGTTGTCGTATTGCTGCTTTTTCACCACGTCTTGCGGAACTATTTTCTTTTCCCACACATCTCAGCCTGGAATTGGTTATCGCCCTTGGTAAACCAGCAGAAGAAATCGTCATTGAAAAGGTGGAAAAAGAGGTGAAATACTGGCACAGCGGCATCAAAACGCATCATGTTCCGAAAAGAACATTAGAAGATGTACTTGTCGAACTCAAATGGAAGTAAGCCTCTTTCCCATCGATATAATTAAAAAAATAATCGATCATAACAGAGTATCAGCACAAGGCGCAATAACTTTACAGCTGCAAAGAAGTTCGATAAGCTCTGCAAGCGGCATCCCGACTACATTTGAATACGAGCCTTCAATTCTTTCTACAAGAAAAGCACCCTTCCCCTGAATACCATAAGCTCCAGCCTTGTCCAGAGATTCTCCCTGGGCAACATAACTTGCCGCCACATCCTTCGAGAAAGATGTAAACGTCACCTCTGTAGCCACAGAACGCACCACCTCA
>PDWI01012093.1_pt1 | contig 16745 bp, 17 predicted proteins | sample 1430891 | NCBI WGS metagenome assembly PDWI01 (sample SAMN01162508, study PRJNA174530) | Oral metagenome, whole genome shotgun sequencing project. | biome: Marine environment; feature: Marine mammal; material: Swab sample of the gingival sulcus; isolation source: swab sample of gingival sulcus...
CAAAGAAGCAAAAGCAGAAATGAATATTAGAGATTTTGCAAGTATTAATGAACTCACGGTTTTGTCAAATATTGAAAGTTTAAATGCAGAACTCATAAAAAAAGGTATTTCAAAAGCTGATCGGTTTGTTCAATTAAGAGAAATGGCTGTCTACCAATTAGAGGTTCTGGATAAAAGAAATGCTTTAAAAGCTATGAAAAAATTGTCTGACGATGTTTATTTGGAGCAACAAAATAGAATTAAGTAAATAAATAACGACCACACAACACCGTATATACGCTATGGCTACTATGTGCGAACTTTGAACGACTTACTTTCAATCCATAAAATTTATTTTGCAGGAGAAAATATAAGAAACAAAATATTTTATTGAATAAAATACTCAAAAAGAAGATTTTAACAACATTTGTGTAATACCATTAAAAGATATACCTTTGTGATTATAGTATTGGTTTCTTAAAGTTCTCCCAAATAAAATATAAATTTTAGATAAATGAAAATAAGTATAGTAGGTAATGGTAATGTAGCACAAAATTTAGCTTTAGCTTTTTCAGAAAAAGGGCATTCTATTTTAGAAATGTATGCCCCTAATCAGAAGAAGTTAAAGGACTTTACTTCTACAGTTCCTTGTAAAGCTTTATCTTCTCTTGAAGATTTGAACAAGGATACTGATGTGGTTATTTTAGCTGTTAATGATACTGTTTTGCCTGAAGTTATAAGGCAATTACCTCAGCGAGAAACTCTTTACTTGCATTGCTCCGGCTCTTGCTCTATAGATGTGTTCCGAACAACGAACTTGAAACATTACGGCGTTTTTTACCCCTTGTACTCTTTTGTAAAAGGGCGAAAGGAAGATTTTTCTAACATTCCTATTTTGATAGAGTCCAATAATTCCGAGAATCAATCATTGATTCAAGATTTAGCCTTATCTTTGACTCCTAATGTACGTATAGTTGAATCGTCCGAAAGGATATACTATCATTTATCAGGTATTTTAGTGAATAATTTCAGCAATCATTTATGGGCTTTAACCCAAGACTTATTAAATAATCAAAAGCTTGATTTTGAAGCAGTCAAACCTATTTTGTTGCAAACAGCAGAAAATGCAATAAAGGCAGATTCCTTAAAAAAGATACAAACAGGACCTGCCAAAAGAAAAAATACCGAAATAATAGAAAAACATTTATCTTTGTTGAATGATAATCCTGCATTGCAAGACTTGTATAAAAAGCTGAGTCTTTCAATATATAATTATAAATAAATAGAATATGCAATTAAATTTTAAAGAAGAATTAACCCAAATAAAAGCTTTTGCCTTCGATGTAGATGGCGTATTTTCAAGCAGTTCAGTCCTTTTACACCCTTCAGGAGAAATGTTAAGAAGTTCTAATATAAAAGACGGTTACGCTGTTTTTCATGCGGTTAAAATGGGGTATCCTATCGCTATTATCACCGGAGGAAATTCCGTTTTAGTAAAGGAACGCTTTGAAAATCTAGGCGTTAAAAATGTGTATTTAGAGTCTTCAAATAAAATAAAAGACTTTGAAGATTTTTTAGCTAAAGAAAATTTAAAAGCTGAAGAGGTGCTTTATATGGGCGATGATTTACCTGATTATCCGGTAATGAAAGCTTGTGGTATTCCTACAGCTCCGGAAGATGCCGCGGTGGAAATAAAAGCGGTAGCCAAATATATTTCAAACAAAAAAGGTGGAGAGGGTTGTGTAAGAGATGTGATAGAACAGGTTTTGAGAGCCCAAAAAAAGTGGCTTAATGCACAGTCTTTTTCTTGGTAAACGAATAAAGTAAGATATTTACAAAGTCTTAATTTAAAACTAATGAAACATTATTTACAATTAATACGTTGGTTTAACCTCATTATCATTGCTTTGACAATGATTGTGATTCGTTATGGGGTTATTTACCCTTTTTTAGAAGTCAATTCCTTTCATTTTATTTTTGAAACGACAGATTTCTTTTTGCTCATCACGGCTTTGGTTTTGATTTCGGCAGCAGGATACGCCATTAACGATTATTTTGATAGGCGCATTGACTTGAGCAATAAGCCGGATAAGGTGCTGGTTGGTTTGCATATTGACAATAAAAAAGTGCTTACCTTATACAATATATTGACAGTTACAGGCTTGGGCATCGGTATTTATTTATCATATAAAATCAATCATTTGAATTTTGCTTTAGTTTTTGCTTTTATAACGGGAGCTTTGTGGTTCTATTCCACCTCTTATAAGCGTCAATTGATTGTCGGTAATGTAATTATAGCTTTACTGACAGCTACAGTGCCTTTGTTGGTGCTTTTGTTTGACATTCCTTTAGTTATAGAGCATTACCGCTTGGTTTTGATGAGTAATGCACACTATACAAAAGAGATTTCTTATATCAATTATGCCGTTCTTATTTTCTCTTTATTTGCTTTTCTAATGACTTATGTAAGGGAATTGGTTAAGGATATGGAAGATATAAAAGGCGATAAAGAGGGCTATAGCAAAACAATGCCTATTGTATGGGGAATACGTTTTTCAAAATATGTGGCTATATTGGTTACATCGGTAATTATTATGGCTTTATCCTTTATCTATTATCTATTTCTTTTAAATGATATGATAGCGCTCGTTTACCTAATTGTTTTATTGGTTTTACCTTTATTGGGAATTATTTATTTCATTTTGAAAGCCAAAGACAAAAAAGATTATGGTAGAATCAGTCGCTATTTGAAGTGGATAATGTTATTGGGCTTAGCTTATACTATTCCTTTTTATTTTCACATAATGCATTAATGATGAATTATTTTAATAATTACAATATTATATTGGCATCTCAGTCTCCACGAAGACAAGAATTGATGCGGAATATGGGCTTCAAGATAGAAGTAGAAAAAACCGATGTAGAGGAAGTGTATCCACCTGAATTACAAAGAGAAGAAATAGCTGTTTATTTGTCTGAAATCAAAGCACAATCTTTAGCACACACACTTGAGGATAAAGATATTTTGCTAACGGCGGATACTATTGTTTGGAAAGACAATCAAGTCTTACATAAACCTAAAAACAGAGAAGAAGCTATTGAGATGATTAGAAACCTGTCGGATGACACGCATTGGGTTTATACCGGCGTTACTTTAATTCATAAAAATAAAAAAATCAGTTTTTTTGATGTTTCTAAGGTAGTTTTCTTACCTTTGTCTGATAATGAAATAGAATTTTATGTAGATACTTATAAACCTTATGATAAAGCAGGAGCTTATGGTGTACAAGAATGGATTGGCTATATCGGTATAAAAAATATAGAGGGTTCGTACTATAACATAATGGGGTTACCTACTCATCTGGTTTATAAACACATAAAAGAAATAATTAATAAAAATTAAAAACAAGTTTAAAATGAGAACAAGAACATTAAGTATGGTAGTAGCTTTGTTGATGATGGTTTCATCAGCAATGGCACAAAAAGTTAAAATAGATTGTACTACAGGAACTAAAAAAATGTCTGTAGGTAATGTAGAAGTGATTTCTATCAATGTGCATAAATCTAATGTAAAAGAGGTTAAAAAAGCTTGGGCTAAATTTATGAAGTCGCATAAGGCGAAAGTGAAAAACAAAAAAGAAGTCTTTGCTGATGATGCTATTATGCCTTCTATATCAACCAATACAGTAGATGTTTATGCTGTTGTAGAAGAGAAAAGCGACAAAGAAGTGGTTTTGAGTGTTGCCGTAAATTTAGGGGGAATTTACCTAAGTGAGAAGACACATCCTGACAAATTCAATAACTTTAAAGCTAAATTGAGAGAATTTTCTGTTGAACAAAGTAAAGACGGTTATGCTGTTTTGGTGGCTTTAGAAGCCAAGAAGCTTAAAAAACAAAACAAAGAATTGGATAAGCTAAAGTCTGAGAATGAGAAATTGCACAAAACAATAGAAGACTGTAAAAAGAAAATTGCACAAAACGAAAAAGAACAAGCTCTTTTAGAGAAAGATATAGAAAATCAAAAGGAAGTTCATCGAAAAGTAAAAGAAACCTCTGAGAGTATAAAGTAGAGGGATGAAATAAGAATAAAACTTCAATTTTAAATACACAGGACAAACTCACACTTTGAGCAACAGGTGTTTTACAAAATATACTACATTAAAAACCAGACTATTAAAGCTTTTTTAACAGAGACCTGACAGGTTTCTAAAACCTGTTCAGGTCTAGTCATACTCTCATAATAATTTTTAAACTACCAAACCTTACAATGTAAAAAAACATCCGCTTTACCTAACCCAATGGAGTTAGATAAAGCGGATATTTTAAAGTAAACCTTTTAATCTACTTTTTCTTAAATTAAAAACATCTATTTTTAGAACATATATCTTGCACCTATTGTAATAGCTCCTACATTTAAAATATTATCTGTTCCTCCTCCAAAATCAAAAGAAACTCTTTTATGAACAACTTTAACAGTGTTATTCATCTGTCCTTCCTGACTCATTCTTAAAAAATTAAGATTTAAAGACATAAAATTAAGCTGAGTATAGAATTGAAAATGCTCACTAAAATCATACTTTAATAAAGGTAGTAATACAAGACCATAACCAAAAGAAGTTACTTCATTTTGTTTAACATTATTGCTTGTAACCTTACGCTTACCATAAGAAAAAGGTATCCCTCCTTCTAACAACACTTTAAATTTACCAAATGTAAGGAAATTATAATCTACAAAAGGAGCAAAAACAATAGTTGATGATGAAGTTTTATTAGAGATAGGTTGCCTATCATCTTCTCTTCCAAAAATAAAAGCTAAACCTGTTCCAAAAGTGAGCTTATCCGATAAAACAACACCTACTTCAGGAGATACAATAAAAGCTGAAGAAGAAGGTTCTTTCACTTTATTATCTCCATATTTCGTATTAGATGCCTGATATTTAAAAGAAAAGTTACCTCCAACAAAGGTTTGTGCCTTAGCACCTACTGCTGATAATAGAACAGTTACAATAATTAATTTTATTACTTTCATTTTTTCAATATTTATGACCTTAACTCCTGTTTGATAACATAATCAACAAGTTGATTATCATATATTCTATCTAAGAGTTTCAGTCTAGATTATACAAAAATTTAACAGAGACAAATGTAAATACTCTAACTAAAAAGAACAAATTATCAAAAAAAGATTTAATCACCGAACATTAAACACTTCAAAAAATACACCATAACAGGCTCTATCCAAAAGGTTAATGATATACAAAAAAAACATCCGCTTTACCTAACCGAGTTACATAAAGCGGATGTTCTAAAAATACAAAGTAATATCTTACTAAGTATTCAAGGCTATTTCAAAAACAAAATTAACTCTCTATTTTGAAAATATCACTTATAGCTTTCTTAAAGCTTTCTTTTGGCAAGGCACCTTGTGCCATTTGAGGCTGCCCCTCTTTAGGAACGAACAAAATAGAAGGAATACTTTTTATACCAAATACAGCAGCCAATTCCTGCTCTTGTTCTGTATTTATCTTATAAATATCTACCTTTCCCTCATACTCTTTTTGCAAATCATCTAATATAGGAGCTACCATTTTACAAGGCTGACACCAATCAGCATAAAAATCGATAATACAAGGCTTGTCCCCTTGAAAATTCCATTCTTTGTTAGCTTCATAATCAAATACTTTGGCTTTAAAACTTTCTACATTTAAGTGTTCTAACATCTTTTCTGCTTTTTAATTAATATTTAATGTAAATTTTATGTTATACTAAGTTTAATCTGAACAGGCTTGGTCAATTACATTTCAAACAAGACCTATGGCTCTACTGTAATTATACGTGACAATTAGTATTGTACAATAGCCTAACGCCTAAATCAAATTGTACAAAACCATTATCAACATTGGTGCCAATCATTTTTTTGTCGTTTTTGTCATCTAATTAAAAACACAATCCCTTTTTTTTTGAATAAGTCCCTAACAGATAATTTAAAGGAAAACCCTTTACTTGTAAAAATGTATCTACCTTTGCAAAAACAATTACAAAATCATTTTAAAATAATGAAAAACCTTATAGTAGAGTTTTTTACAGAGCTTCTTACCATCACCAACGAAATGTCTCCTTACCTATTATTGGGCTTTCTGATAGCCGGATTTTTACAGGTATTATTCCCCGAGCAATCTGCTAATAAAATATTTGGAACCAACAAGCTGTACTCTTCAGTTAAAGCCGCCTTAATAGGTGTCCCTTTACCACTCTGCTCTTGCGGTGTAATCCCCACAGGTGTTGCTCTTCACAAAAATGGAGCATCAAAAGGCTCTACCCTTTCCTTTTTAATTTCCACTCCGCAAACAGGAGTCGATTCCATACTGGCAACCTACTCGCTGTTAGGCTTACCATTCGCTATTATCCGCCCAATTGTAGCTTTTATAACCGGTGTGTTTGGGGGCTATTTCGCCAATCATTTAGACTCCAATCCCCATTCAAAAACAGCTCCCCCAAAAGCAAAACAGCAGAACACTGACACTTTGTCACAAAGCATTTGGCAAACAACTCAAAATATACTGCATTATGGGTTCATCGTATTTCTCGAATCTATAGCTAAATGGCTACTTATCGGTATTCTGTTAGCCACTTTTGTCTCATTATTAGTACCCGACCACTTCTTTGAGACCACCCATTTTTCCCCTATTGTTCAAGCACTTATTGTTTTAACAGCTTCTATCCCCTTATACATTTGTGCTACCGGTTCCATTCCCTTAGCAGCCGTATTAATGCTGAAAGGCTTATCGCCCGGAGCCGCTTTGGTGCTTCTAATGGCAGGACCCGCTACCAACATCGCCACCATTACTGTTATTCTGAAGACTTTAGGAAAGAAAAGCCTATTCATCTACTTATCCACCATTATAGGAGGGGCTATGCTCGGCGCATTATTCATCGATTACATCTTACCTTCATCTTGGTTTGAGCTAACTCAACTTCATCCAACGACAGGACACCAACACGGACTAACATTTTTTTGGAAAATAAGCAGCAGTATTATACTCATTTCTCTATTATTTTTTGTACTATTGAAGCCTTATTTTAAGAAATATATTAATCAGAAAAAAGACACTATGAATCAAGATATTTGCAAAGTAGAGGGTATCAATTGTAATCACTGCAAGAGTTCTATTGAACGAGATTTATCAGAACTTCCTTTCATCAAAACTGTAGAAGTCAACGTTCAATCAGGCGAAGTGCTTTTAGAGGGCGATGATATCGATTTCAAAACCGTAGAAGAACATATTAACAATTTAGGATTTAAATATAAAGGTAAACAACATTAATATTATGAATCATATCGCAATATTAACAGGAGGAGATTCATCCGAAGCGGCTATTTCTTTGGAAAGTGCTAAGGAAATGGCTAATATTTTAGCATCAGACCAACATCTTATTTACAAGGTAAAAATTACCGGTTCCGACTGGAAAGTGATTGAATACAACGGAACAAAATCCAACTTTGATATTGACAAAAACGACTTTTCCGTATGTATTAACGAGCAAAAAATTCAATTCGATTTTGTACTCATAATGCTACACGGAAGTCCCGGAGAAGACGGAAAAATGCAATCGTATTTCGAAATGCTCTCCATTCCTTTTTCCACCTGCGATAGCTTTGTATCTGCTTTAACATTTAACAAATTTGCTTGTAAAACCTATTTAAAAGCCTTTGGTATCCCTATGGCAGACTCCTTGATTCTACGTTCTAACAAGGATTATTCTGCTGATGAAATCATTGATACTTTAGGTCTACCTTGCTTTGTTAAGCCCAATACAGGCGGTTCAAGTTTTGGAATAAGTAAAGTAAAAACTAAAAGCGAATTATTTCCGGCTATAGAATTGGCTCTAAAAGAAAGCCCTGAAATTATTATAGAATCTTTTATACAAGGTACTGAAGTTTCCAATGGAGTGCTTAAAATCGACAATAAAATACAGGTCTTACCTATTACCGAAATTGTTAGCGAAAACGATTTTTTTGACTATGAAGCCAAATACTACGGTAAATCGCAAGAAATAACACCGGCTCGTATCTCTAAGGAATTAACGCTTCAAATTAAAAAAGAAACAGAAAAAATCTATCGTATTTTAAACTGCAAAGGCATTGTCAGAGTCGATTATATTATATCAGACGACACCCCTTACTTTTTAGAAATCAATACTGTACCCGGAATGAGCTCCGAAAGCATTATTCCCAAACAATTAAGAGAAATAGGCTTAGATATTCGTAAAATATTTGAAAAGCAATTGTACACATCGGTTGAAAGTTGAAAGTTAAAGGTTGAAAGTTGAAAGTTCCGGACGGAAATACTTTTTTAAATGATTTATCTTCATTAATGCCAATTCTTAACTATAAATAAAAAAGACGTTCCAAAATACAGGAACGTCTTTTTTATTAATCAACTCATCTGAGTACTATTGCTTTTCTTTTTTAGTTCGGGCAGCTATCACTTCTTTCCATTTACTAATAGAAACATTGGCTTTAGCAATCATATCACTTAACTCCTTAGACGGCTGTAGAATAGCTAAGGCATCTATGGTTTTCTGTACCTCTTTAAAAATTTCATCAGTATCTTTACGGATATTTTTCAAATCGTATTCCGGTTGTGATGCGTACTCATCTCGGCGAGTGGTGTGGCGTTCTCGGAAATTTACATTGGCTTTTAACAACCAATTTACCCAATCGTTAAGCCCTGTAAGTTCAATATCTTTTTGATATTTAGAAGATGATAATTCTTGTATTAAATTATCTATCTCAGAGGTTTCTTTTTGATAATTATGGCGCGTAAAATTACCATAAGTATCTACTATTATTTGTAACCTTTGAGCCGCTTTTTGTCGCTCTTCTTCTACAGCTGACAGCTCCGATTTTACTCTATAAACCAGTCCTCTGTAAACTTGGTCACGCTCCTTGTCTAAGTCAATAAGGGTAGCGGTATGCTCACTTTTTACAATTTCCTTTTCCGCTAAATCTTCTTGTTCTACAGATGAAGTCATTTGCCTTATCAAGTCTTCAAGAATCGGATTTTTAAGCGTTTTTAATAAACCTAAAATGTCTTTCATAAACGCCAAATGCTCAGCATTATGCAATTTTTGTATGTCTAATTTTTTCATATTTGTAAAAAATTTAAATTAATAATACAACAAAATTAATATTTTTTCTTTAAAAAGGCTTCATTTTTTATAAATTAAAAAATCTGTTGCAAAGGTGTATTACACGACTGTTTTGGGCTTCGCCGAAACTCGGCAGACTTCTTGCATAACTGTTTGGACTTCGCCGAAACTCGGCAGACCTCTTACATAACTGTTTGGGCTTCGCCGAAACTCGGCAGACCTCTTACATAACTGTTTGGGCTTCGCCGAAACTCGGCCCTATTGACAGCTCATAAATAAGTCCTTTCAACTACGAAATACTACAGCGAGCCATTTCAGAGCAAATAACGGCTCCTGCTGATGCGATGTTTAAAGACTCACTAGGCAAGCCCAAGGCAAAGTTGGGAATATGAATTTTATCACTCATCAAAGGTTCTAATGACGCCGATATACCATGTCCTTCGTTGCCAAGCACAAACACATCTTGGGCTTCAAAAGTAAAATCATAAATAGATTGTCCTTCTAAATAGGTGCCTAATACTCGACTGCCTTTATCCTTAAAATCCTGAATGGCTTGGGCTAAATCCATATACACCACCGACATCTTAAACACCGCCCCCATAGAGGCTTGTATCACTTTATGATTGTATAAATCTACCGAATCAGGGCTTAAAACGATTTGCTGAAAGCCAAACCAATGAGCGGTTCTGATAATCGTGCCTAAATTACCGGGGTCTTGAATAGCATCTACCATTAGGCTTTTTAAAGCGGTATTTAGAATGGGCTTTTTCTTAGGAATTTCTACCCACGCCAAAACAGGTGCAGTATGTTTCATCTGACTAATTCTGGACATCGTATTGGCATTGACTTCTTCGTAATCTACAGAAGTAGGAATGTCGCATTTAAGCCCATCGTCTGCCGAATGTTGAGCGATTATTTTGATGATATGATAATCCGATTTCAACAATTCTTCTAACATTTTATAGCCTTCCACTACAAAACTTTGCGTTGCCAAACGCTGACTTTTACGCTTTAAAGAAGCAATGGTTTTTATCTCGTTTTTGCTTAACATATCTGTTGAAATGGTCGTCTAAACTGTGGCAAATTCAGTATCTACAAACTTATAAATTTTGTCGGAACGCCTAACCGTTTGGTCTATCTTAATAGAAAACAAATCGCCTTTTTGGGTCGCCGGCACCGATTGTCTATCCACTTGAATTTCTTCAACTACCGCCTCTATCACACCGGTAGTAGGACCTGTTATGATAATCTTATCGCCTACTTTTAAGCTGTCGCCTGCCTCTGCCTTAAATTCCGCCACTTGTATTTTAGAAAAATAATTGGTTCCCTTTCCAATATACACCTTGCGTTGAGTGGCTTTAGAACCATACACCTCGCTCCACTCTCCTATTTTTCTTCCCATATAGTAACCGTCCCAAAAACCTCTGTTGAAAACAGTACTTTGGGCTTTTTCCCATTCAGCTACTTTTTCTTTGCTATAAGAACCATCTAAAATAGAATGAATCGCTTCATCGTAAGTGCGACAAATGGTTTTAACATACTCCGGTGGTCTGCCTCGCCCCTCTATCTTCAAAACACTCACGCCGGCGTCTAACACCTTATCCAAAAACGGAATGGTATTCAAATCCTTAGCCGACATAATGTATTCATTATCTATCTCAAATTCTACCCCCGATTCTTTTTCGGTAACAATATAAGGTTTTCGGCAAGTTTGTAGGCACGCCCCTCGGTTAGCCGATGAATTTTGTTCGTGCAAACTCAAATAGCATTTACCTGAAACCGCCATACACAAAGCTCCATGAGCAAATATTTCTACTCGAATTAATTCTCCGCCAGGCCCTTTTATCTGCTGTTCTTGAATGGCATCGGTAATGCTTTTCACTTGTTTTAAGTTCAATTCACGAGCCAAGACCACCACATCGGCAAAATTAGCGTAAAACTTAACGGTTTCTATATTACTAATGTTCAACTGTGTGGATAAATGCAGGCTAACCCCTTGCGAAAAAGCATAATTAATAACCGCTTGGTCGGAGGCTATCACTGCTGTAACGCCTGCCTCTTTAGCTGTATCTATAATGCGGTGCATCAAGCGAATATCGTGGTCGTAAAGAACCGTATTAATGGTTAAATAAGTTTTAATATCATTTTCTTGGGCTATTTTTACAATCTCTTTTAAATCTTCTGTAGTAAAATTATTAGAAGATTTAGCTCTCATATTCAACTGCTCTATACCAAAATAAACAGAATTAGCTCCCCCTTGAATGGCTGCCATTAAGCTTTCCATACTGCCCACAGGTGCCATTAATTCATAATCTTTTCTTGTCTTTGTCATACTGTTTTTTTGTTATAATAATTCCCCTAATAAGGTAGCTTGAGTCGCTCCCGTACACTTCACGTTTACAAAATCGCCTTTCTGATAAGTACCCTTTGGAAACACGATACTCTTATTTTGCGATGTTCTTCCCACCAAAAAGTCGTCTGATTTTTTAGAGAAGCCTTCCACTAAGACCTCAAAGGTTTGCCCTATATCTTTTTGTTTTACTTTTTCTGATATTTTATTTTGAAGCTCTATAATTTCCGTTAAACGTCTTGATTTAACCTTTTCCGGCACATCATCATTCATCTTTTTATGAGCGTAAGTATCCGGTCTTTCAGAATATTTAAACATAAAAGCCAAATCGAACTCCGCCCACTCCATTAAAGAAAGCGTATCTTGATGCTCCTCCTCCGTTTCCCCACAAAAACCGGTAATAATATCGGTGGTAATGGCACAATCCGGTAAGTATTTCTTAATAGCTTCTACCCTGCTCATATACCATTCGCGGGTATAACCTCTACGCATCACTTTCAACATACGCGTATTGCCCGACTGAGCAGGAAAATGAATATGCTTACAAATATTATGATATTTAGCCATTGTTTTCAACACCTCATCGGTCATATCTTGAGGATAAGAAGTTGAAAAACGCACTCTGAAATCAGGGTTCAACAAAGCCACCTTCTCCAATAACTGAGCAAAGCTAACACTTTCTTCCCCTTCTTTCTTCCATTTATATTTATCTACATTTTGCCCCAACAAAGTTACCTCTTTAAAGCCTTGGTCTATCAATTCCTGCACCTCCCTCAAAATAGTCTGAGGCGAACGGCTACGCTCACGTCCTCTGGTATAAGGCACAATACAGTACGAACACATATTATTACATCCTCGCATAATAGACACAAAGGCTGAAATACCATTGGTAGCATATCGTACAGGCGAAATTTCCGCATAGGTTTCCTCTCTGGAAAGCAATACATTAATGGCTTTCAAGCCACCTTCAGCTTGACTAATCAACTGCGGTAAATCTCTATAAGCATCAGGCCCTACGACCAAATCTACAATCTTTTCCTCTTCAACCAATTTCTCCTTTAAGCGTTCAGCCATACAGCCCACCACACCTATTAATACGTCTTTTTTCTTCTGCTTAACCCTTCTGAACTCTCCCAAACGCCCTCTTACGCGTTGCTCAGCATTATCTCGAATAGAACAAGTATTGATTAAAAGCAAATCGCCCTCTTCCATCGTTTCCGTTAAAACATATCCTTGTTGTTGAAGAATAGAAAAAATAACCTCACTATCAGCAACATTCATCTGACAGCCATAGGTTTCTATATAAACTTTTTTCATTAACTGAAAAGAAGTGAAAGAGTTAGGAAGCGGACTTGCCTGTATATTTTTATTTTTTTGAGTGGTATTATCTTGAATCTTTTGTTGTGTTAAAAGCATCTTTTTTAATGTTTTTTTAATCCGCAAAAGTACTGTTTTTTAACGATTAACAAACTTTTTTTCACTTATTTAATTAAAGTCCAATGATAAATTACTACAAAACAATGTTTTAAAACACATTTTTGTATTAAAATTAAGGTTTCAAGTCCTTTTATTTCTTGTAAAACAAATACAAAAAGAAAAACAATAAAGCCACATCAACAAGAAAATCAACACAATACGACTCGTTTCTAAACTTATATACAGGTAAAAAATTAATTTGCATTATACTAACAAATAGCTTACTTTTGTGGAATATAAAATTTTTAAAATATTAAAAAATGGCAAATATTACATTACAAGGAAACCCTATCAAGACAAATGGAGAATTACCGGCTGTAGGAAGCATCGCTAAAAACTTCAATTTAGTAGCAGCAGATTTATCAGTAAAGACATTAGAAGACTATAAAGGAAAAAAAGTAGTTTTAAACGTATTTCCTAGTTTAGATACAGAAACTTGTGCCGCTTCAGTTAGAAAATTCAACTCAGAGGCAAATAACTTAGACAACACAGTTGTACTTTGTATATCAAAAGACCTTCCTTTTGCTCAAGCTCGTTTTTGTGGCGCTGAGGGTTTAGATAAAGTAGCTACTTTATCAGATTTTAGAACTAATTTCTCAAAAGACTATGGTTTAGAAATAGCAGACGGACCTTTAGCAGGTTTATGCTCAAGAGCAGTTGTTGTTTTAGATGAAGATTCAAAGGTAATCTATAACCAACAAGTAGTTGAAATCGTTGACGAGCCGGACTACGCTCCTGTTCTTGAAGTGTTAAAAAAATAAAACTTTTTTTACCAATAAGATTAAAGAGGCTTGAATTAATTTCAAGCCTCTTTTTTATGCAAACAACTCTAGAAAGTTAAGAATGAAGAATTAAAAATTAAGAATTTTTTGAATGGTTATATTAAGGGATTAACGCATTATCATATTAAATAACAAACTCCTTTCAACTTTACAACCTTAAAACTTTACAACCTTTCAACTTTCAAACTTTACAATTTCCAACACATTAACGCATTATCACATTAACAAATTATCACATTAAATCGCAAGCCGGTACTATATTATATAAGGTATAGTTCTTTATTCTTTCACGACCAACATTACAAGTCTGTTTTTCAAATATTTATTATTCGGCAATCTATCTAGAAAAAACTTTGTATTTTTTTTAGAAAAAACTTGTCGTTTTACTTATATTATATTTATATTTGCAGTCCCAAATTATTATACGATTTGGGAGATATTTAGGTTTTATTATAAAACGTACAAAATTAGATAACGAAATGATTGTAATACAAATTAAAGAAGGCGAAACTCTTGAAAAATCTTTAAAGAAATTTAAGAGAAAATTTGAAAAGACAGGAACAATGAAAAAATTAAGAGAGCGTAAAGCTTTCAAGAAGCCTTCAATTGCTAGACGCGAACAAAAAAATAAGGCTATCTATAAGCAACAACTTATAGAAAACGAAATGTAGTTTTTCTTTTGTTAAAGAACTGATAGATTTCTCTAAATTTATTTTATTGAATTCTAAATTGGTTCATTTAACAAATTCGGGCGATTAGCTCAGTTGGTTCAGAGCACTTGGTTTACACCCAAGGGGTCATAGGTTCGAATCCTATATCGCCCACACTTAAGGCAGTATTTTTATACTGTCTTTTTTTATGCAAAGAATTCAATTAGAAGAAACTTATCAGACAAAAAAATAAGTTAATTTTTTCACAACTTAAAAATAGCCCAAAATGGACTAAGCCTTAGCTCTCCTCTCCCCTAAACAATCTTTCTAAAGAAAAGGGAGCCTAATCATTTATATCCAGTAAACCTTCAGGTAAATCAAGCGTCATTCTTTTTTCACTTAAGGAAACATCTAAGAGCCATTGATCTGTAATAGGAATAAGAATGGATTCAGAATTATAACTTAGTTCTAACATTTCCTGTCCCGGAAAAGATTTTACAGAAAGAACTTCACCTATATAAGATGCGTTTTCATCATAGACATGAAAACCTGTATAATCTATTTCTTGCTCGTTATTCTTGAAAAGTTGCAGTGTTTTTTCTTCAATAAACACTTCTGTAGATACCCACTTTTTAGCAGATATATCGTCATTAATATCTTCTATCTTAAGTAATAAGTGATTGTTATTGTAAGATATTATTTTTTCAATAAAAAATGGAGTCAATATTCCATTTACATCAAGGAATATCGACTCCATCTCTTGGGCTTCATGTTTAGAAATGCTATATTTTGTTTTTATAACTAACTCACCTTTAATACCGTGAGCTTTATACACAAAACCAAAATAAAAGCAATCTTCTTTAAACACTACTCAGCCTTAGGTTCTTCACTAGCTTCAGCTTCTTCTGCTGTTTCTTCTGTAGTTTCCTCAGCAGCTTCTGCAGCTTCAGCCTCTGCCTTAGCAGCTGCTTCTGCTTCCGCTTTAGCTTGATTTTCTTCGTCTATTTTCTTTTGAATTTCAGCTTCTCTTGCAGCATTAAGTTCTTTTTCAGCAGCTAAACGAGCTTCTTTTTGCTTTTCAGCCTCAGAAGCTAAAGCGTTACGCTTATCCTGAACTTTAAGTGCTTTTTCTTGTTTCCAAGTTTCAAACTTACTTTCCATTGTTGCTTCGTCAAAAGCTCCTTTTTTAACCCCTCCCATCAAGTGTTTTTTGTACATAACACCTTCGTGGCTAAGAATGGATCTAGCTGTATCAGTAGGCTGTGCACCTTTCATTAACCAATCTAAAGCTCTATCGAATTTTAAATCAATAGTAGCAGGATTAGTGTTAGGGTTATAAGAGCCGATGCGTTCGATGAATCTACCATCACGTGGAGCCCTGCTGTCTGCAATCACAATGTGATAAAAAGGTCTTGCTTTACGACCGTGTCTTGCTAATCTAATTTTAACAGGCATATCGAATTTGTTTTAATTTAATTAATAAAAAATTGAGTGGCAAAAGTATAGCTTTCTTTTCTTTTAACCAACTGTTTTAAAAAATATTATTTCAGGTACATTCAACTACCAAATGCAATTTTTTATACTACAAATTTAGCAAAAATATTTATAGGCTTTTGATATCCCAAATTTTTGCGAGGTCTTCTGTTTTTTATTTCTTCGTTTTTAGGATAATATTGGCGTATTAATTTATTAGTGTATTCTATTTGTCCCTTTTCCCAAGAAGAGTAAGGATGCGTAAAAAAAGTTTTAGCCTGAAGCCTTTTTGCTACTCTTTCATGCTTTGAAAACTCCATTCCATTATCCATCGTAATTGATTTTATAGCATCTTTGTAAGGTAAAAATAAATCAATCATTGTATCTGCTACTCCTTCTGCATTTTTACCTTTAGGAAGATAAGCCATAAGCAATTGTTTAGACACCCTTTCTGTTAAGGTTAATATAAATCCACTGTGATTTTTACCCTCTATTAAATCTGCTTCCCAATGTCCAAACTCCTCTCTATTATTGATCTTTTCAGAACGTTCTTCAATTGACACTCGGTTTGGTATTTTACTTTTAGAAGCTCCAACAGGGCTTTTACGGTGTTTTAATTGATGTCGCAATTCTTTATACAAATCACCTCCTTTTTGTTTATCTTCTCTAATATATTGATAAATACGCTCAACACTTACCATTTCTATGCCTTTTTTCTCACAGTAGCCTTTTATTTGCTCTGGAGACCACTGTTCCTCTCTTAGGTACTGCTCTATTATTTTTTGCTTATCCCTCGTTAATTTACGTGGAAGACCAAAGCGTTCTTTCCTTATCTCATATAACTCTTGCGCTATGCTAGGACTGTAATTACCCCTGTCTGTA
>PDWI01027545.1_pt1 | contig 16744 bp, 15 predicted proteins | sample 1430891 | NCBI WGS metagenome assembly PDWI01 (sample SAMN01162508, study PRJNA174530) | Oral metagenome, whole genome shotgun sequencing project. | biome: Marine environment; feature: Marine mammal; material: Swab sample of the gingival sulcus; isolation source: swab sample of gingival sulcus...
GTGACACGGCGAGACTTGGCATCACCAACATTAATCCACTCTGCCCCCAGCTCTGTCGCCACATCCCAAGTACGAGGGACAGATAAGTTGTCACTGTGTGGCACAACACCGATTAGATGGAATCTATCGGTCTCAAAGGCAGGCGATAATTTTTTGACCGATTCGATAAAGTCATTATCTAAATTAAAGTTCGCCTTACCCGGAGCCACTGGTTGTTTTTCAAAGGTATTTTGTACGCCTTTAACACGCATCAGAATACAACCAAGCGTGCGCGTATCTACCAAACCACCAAATTCATTAGCGTGCACATCAAGCTTATCAGCAAGGGCTTGCGGATTATCAATATCTGTGGTACTTACCAAAACAATTTGAGCATCTAGGGCATAGGCAAGTGCCTGATTGACTTGACTGGCGTAAGTTACCTCTGCATTCGATACCAAACCCTCACAAATCACCACATCATTGCCCTCAGCAACCTGTTGGTGATGAGCCACCACTTCTTCCATCAAATCATCAAGATTGCCATCACCAAGCATACGTTCTACATGCTGACGAGAGGTGGAATTGGGAGAATCTAAGTCGAACACTTGTTTTGCCAGTGTACTGGTACTACATTGAGCAGATTCTTCGCCTTTTTTTATTCGTCTGTCATTTTGTAAAAACGGCTTAATAAAGCCTGCCTTTAAGCCCACATAATCAAGGGCTTTAATAAAGCCAAGACTAGCAGAGGTTAGACCGATACCTGGTTCGGTAGGGATTAATAAAATGGTTTGCATGGTTGTTTGCCTTATGTTTGTTAGCAATTGTTTATTAGCTAATGGTTAGTTAGTTTAGTTATCAATGGGTGCAATTATACCTTAAATAAGGAATGATTGTTATTACAGATTGTCATACTGATTTGATGATATGTAACAGATGATGTACAAGGATGCTAATTTTATTCTTTACGCCAATCTCAACTTTTAAATTGACATAATTTATTTTAATAGATAAATCAATTAGTTAAAATTATCTCTTTCTCAAATTGAACCGGTTCTCCCCCTGATAAGGGGGAGTTAGAGGGGGTTAAGAAAAGTTGAGATTGGCGTATACTTTCCTATTTTAGTCGTAATAAATCTTCTTCACTCAATCGCCATCTGCCTTTTTTCTTAGAAGAACTTCTGCCAGTGAGTTTAGCGGATGCAAGCAATTTGTTCATTGAATGGCTAGAATGAGCGTGACAAATGGCACAGGCAAGACCATCGGCGGCATCCGCTTGTGGCGTGACCTCTAAATTTAAGATACGACACACCATCTCTTGTACTTGCAGTTTATCGGCAGCTCCATAACCACAGACCGCTTGCTTGATTTGCCGAGCCGTATATTCTGAAACTTCCAAATCTTGAGCCACCAAGGCAGAAATGGCAGCACCCCTTGCCTGCCCTAGCTTGAGAGCAGAATCAGGATTTTTTGCCATAAATATCTGCTCCACAGCTGCATGGATGGGGTCATTTGCATATTTTTGCTGATGTTTAATAATACGAGTCACCCCTGCAAAGATACGTTTTAGACGTTCGGGCATCTCTTTACTATCTGTACGAATCGTCCCTGCATCCAGATATTTCAGCTTATCGCCTGATTGATGGATAACACCATAACCCGTCATGCGTGAACCAGGGTCGATACCGATAATAATTGCCATACTAATTCCTAAAAGTTTCTAAAAAATGTAATAAATTGTTATGAAATTTCAATAAAAATTTGATAGTATGATAGATTGACCTTATTATAGTTGCAAGATTTATTTTGGCTATTCGTTTTTATTTATTAATTTTATTAACGCCAACCTCAACTTTTACATTTACATGATTTATCTTTACAGATAAATCAATTAGTTAAATTTAACTCTTTTCTCAAATTGAACCAGTCCTCCCCCTGATAAGGGGGAGTTAGAGGGGGTTTCATGAAAGTTGAGATTGGCGTTTTATTACTCATTTTCTATTAACAGGAATCTTTTATGGGACAAATTGCAGGCATTGCTCTTGTTTGGTTTATCATTGAAATGCTAATTTGGTATGGTATCGCACAATATACCAGTGGTTGGTATGTGTTTTTTTGGTTTATTTTTGCCGCCTTTATTGGCATGATATTTATGCGAAAAGGTATGTCCACACTTCGTCCAATGGCACAACAAATGCAATCAGGAGGTATGCTCAACCCAGCCATGAAACCTAACGAAGATGGCATGATGAAAACTGTTGCTATGGCGGTTGCTGGGATATTGTTATTTATTCCAGGGTTGCTTAGTGATCTGCTGGCATTATTGGTATTGCTACCACCTGTACAAAAAAAGCTAAAAGCGATTGCTAATAATTATGTTCTCAATAATCAAGAAAAAATGATGCAAATGATGATGAAACAAATGGGCGGTCAAATGCCAAATGGTATGGGTGGAATGAACGGCATGGGAGGTATGGGTGGTCAAAATCCATTCGGTGCTGGCAATCCTTTTGGCAATATGAACGGCAGTCAAAACCCTTTTGGAGCAAACAGTCCTTTTGGTTCACACACCACAGTTGATGGCACAGCAAAAACGGTCAAAAAAGATGCCAAAAAATTGGGATCAGCCAATGATGATTAAGGGGTGTTTAAAAACCCCTCCAAAAAAGTTTCTGCGATTAATAATTTCCGTCCATGCCAATCATATAAGGTTTGTCGTTGCCAACCGTTTTCCGTTTGGCAAATGCGACGGCTGTTTGGCAAGGTTTTTTGCCGTTTAAATAATACATAGCCAATGGGTGTGCCTTTTAGGTGTTGCAGTCGCTTGGCTTCTCCTTGCAAACTGTTTAGAGGAAAGATACTTTGAGCCATCACCCAAGGCTGTGGCTCACTGCCATATAAGAGGACTTCTCGCACCCAACCAACCATTGAGCGATTGAGCAGTTGTCCACTCATACCCAGCTGTTTTTTTTGCTGAAGTGTCAATCTTTGATAGCCCTCAAACGTTCGTTCGACTCGTAGGGGTTGCCCTGCTTTTGCCTCAAGTAAAGCAGTGAGTGAGCCTTTTGAGGTGAGCCAATTATCCAGTGAATCATTATTATTTTTCATTATCATTCTCATTGTGGTTATTTTCATCATCTCATTTGCTAGGTTGGGCTATTCAATCACACATTCCTACAAATCAGCAAGCCCATTTTCATTTTTTTACCAAAAATCCATTACAAATGATAAAAATTGTGTCAAAATGGTTTTGAACGTCGTTTTCTAAACCTTATAAATATGCCACTCAACAAAAAAGTGAACACTAACATATGTTTCGTCCTTTAGCCCTATTTATTGGGTTGCGATACACTCGTGCAGAGCGTAGCAACCGTTTTATCTCCTTTATTTCCCTAATTTCCATCATTGGTCTAACACTGGGCGTAGCGGTACTTATCATCGTTTTGTCGGTGATGAATGGCTTTGATAGAGAGATTAAAAGTCGTATTCTCGGTATGGTACCACAAGCCACGGTGACCTCATCGCAGATTATCACCGATTGGCAACCGCTTGCCGAACAAATCAAGCAAGACCCAGATGTTCATGAGACCGCCCCATTTATCAACCTACAAGGTATGCTTACCGCCAATGGACAGGTGGCAGGCATTATGGCAACAGGCATTGTCCCAGATTATGAGAAAAAGGTCTCCATCGTTGATGAACACATGGTTGAAGGGAATATTGATCGCTTACAAGAAGGCGAGTTTGGCATTGTGCTTGGCATTGATATGGCTCAATCACTCGGGGTAACTGTTGGTGAAAAGGTCACTCTCGTTCTGCCAGAAGCATCGCCATCGGTTGCAGGGATTATCCCTCGCTTTAAACGCTTTACCCTAGTCGGCACTTATGACATTAGCAAAGAAATCAATAACATCATCGCCTATATTCCAATGAATGATGCAGCCAAGTTACTACGACTGCCAAACGGAGCTCAAGGCATTCGTATGCACAAACGCACGGTAACTTGTTTAGTGCCATTCAAATGGAAAAGGCAATGATTGCCTTGTTACTATTTTTAATCGTCATTGTGGCGGCCTTTAACATTGTCTCTAGCCTTGTGATGATGGTCACTGATAAAAAATCAGACATCGCTATTTTAAAGACCTTTGGTGGTACGCCAAAGCTGATTATGAACGTGTTTATTGTGCAAGGAATGATTATTGGGGTCATCGGTACAGTAGCAGGTACGGTAATCGGTGTGGCGGTTGCCTTGTCAATTAGTGATATTTTGGGCTGGGTCAATGAGGCATTTAAACTACATCTGTTTGATGTTTATCCAGTCAATTATCTACCGTCTTATGTTAAGCTTAGTGATGTACTGATTATCACAGGTTCATCATTTTTACTAAGTTTCTTAATGACCATTTATCCTGCCAAACGAGCGGCTAAGATTCAGCCAGCACAGACTTTGAGATATGAGTAAATAAATATAAGACGCACTTGCAATTTAGATAACTTATGAAGTTTTATACCCTCCTCTACGCAGGCATAGCCTTTGTCTTGCAAGCGGACGAAAGGTTAGGGAGGGGGAAATATAGAAGAATAAAAACAGGAAACCAAAAATGACCGAAATCCTAAAAGCAACGAACATCAGCAAAACTTATGATGAAGGTAAAATCAGTACCCAAGTATTATCCAACCTCGATCTAACCGTCAATTCTGGTGAACGTATTGCCATTGTTGGTACAAGTGGTTCAGGAAAAAGTACGCTACTACACCTATTGGGCGGATTAGATACTCCTAGCACAGGGGAAGTTTGGCTACAGGGCAAGTGCCTTAATCAAATGAGCGAGGCAGAACGTGGTGAAATGCGGAATCAACACCTTGGTTTTATTTACCAGTTCCACCACTTGTTGGCCGAGTTTACCGCCATTGAAAATGTTGCTATGCCACTGCTCATGCGACCTAACGTTCCTGTTCAAGAGGCTCGCCAGCAGGCGATTGAGCTACTCGAAAAAGTGGGACTTGCTCATCGCCTAGAACACCGCCCTGGCGAGTTATCTGGTGGCGAACGTCAACGTGTTGCCATCGCTCGTGCTTTGGTGACTAAGCCTGCTTTGGTGCTTGCTGATGAGCCAACGGGTAACCTTGACTATGAAAATGCCCAAAGCGTGTTTAATCTATTATCTGAGTTGCAGACCAGTTTTGGCACGGCTTTATTAATGGTGACTCATGATAGGAGCTTGGCAGAAATGGCAGACAGACAGCTGGTGTTAAAAAGTGGTAAGTGGGAGCAATAGGAGTATTTTTATACTAGGGCGTGTTGAGAATTCTTCCCAGCGAAAAATTGAGACCTTGTAATTGCTAGGCATTTGCGTGAGGGACGAACGCCGAGCTGAACAACGCAAAATAAAAATAACTTTCCATCGCATATTTAGACTGTTGGCAAAATAGATGATGTTTCGGCTATTTATATTGTTTTTCGTAACATCAGTTAGCAATATAAAATTATTCGGGTTATTTTTCCCTTTGCTGTTGCTCTTTGTGGTATTTGTCTTTTTGGTATTTTTTTAATAAATGTGGCGGGCGATAGCCATGACGTTTTTTCCAAGTTGCCACCACTTTAAATCGCCAAACAAAGTTAAACAAGATACCACAGACAATACTAGAAATCGTGCCAATAATTAGCAATCCAGTCAAAAAGGCGGTCAAGGAAATACTGTCACGATAAGTAACAAAAGGGTTTGCCCCATCTGAAAATATCCACAAGCTAAGTGCAGAGAGCATATGCCCAATCAGCTCAAAATCAATCATAGGCACATCAAATATCACCGCTCCAAGCCAGTACGCCACATAAAAAATCGGTATGGTGGTCAATGGATTGGTAATCCAAGTCAACGCCACCGCCATAGGCACATTTGCTCGAAAATACAGGCAAAATACTAAGGCAATCAGCATCTGCCCTGGCAGTGGAAAAAAAGAACTCATCACCCCGATATATACCGCTTTGTTGAGACAACGGCGGTTAAAGTGCCACAAACGAGGATCTGCCAAATGCGGTGCAAACAGCTTTAGCGTCTTGTTTTTTAAGATTTGTTCTGGTGTGGGTAACCATTTTTTGAGTTTATGTCGAGGCACTGCATTTCTACTTGTCGGTTTGTTAGGGAGTTGATTTATATAGCTACTTAAAGACACAGTAATAATAAGGTAGCTATCAAAAAAATTCAAGTGTACAGATGTTATCATCCAATTTTTTTGTAATCAGTTTTGCCTTTAGCAATTGGTTACATCTAAACACTATCTAAAATTACCCTGCTATGATATAATCGCCCCCTTTTTCACCAAGATACATTTATCTATATTTATCGATCAATGTATCAAGTATCAAGTCAAACTCATAAGTTGCAATGGTTGCGATTGTCGTAGTTTGGACTTATTGATATTATATAGAACGCAGATCCTACTTTATGACCAACACTTCAAACGTTTCACCTAGCAACAGTAAACCAGCCAACATCAACACTCAAGACAACGCAGAAATTGATGCCCAAATTCAAGCAGAACAAATCCAAGCAGAAATCAATGCCGAAATTCATCATCAAGCATCGAGCCTAGCCACTGATCTACTCAGCGGACTTGGTAGTTCTAATAAAACAACCAGCAAAACTGACACTGATACTGATAAAGAAGCTTCAGAAGCTGAAGTCACTAAATTTTCTGACTTTGCCCTACCAGAGCAACTACTAAAAGCTCTGCATGGACTTGGCTTTGTTAGCCCAACCCCAGTACAAGAAGACACTTTGGAAGCAGGGCTTGAAGGCAGTGACCTGATGGTATCCGCTCAGACAGGTAGTGGTAAAACAGTGGCATTTTTGTTGCCATGTCTGACCCACATACTGGAAAATCCTGCCACTGGTGGTCAGCCAAAAGTCGCCTCGCCACAAGTATTGGTTATCTGCCCAACTCGTGAGTTGGTGCAACAAGTTAGCCAAGATGCTATCAAATTGGTTAAGCATTGCAAAGGATTACGAATCGCTAGCATTATGGGCGGTATGCCTTATCATAAGCAAATCTCTGGGTTAAGAGGGGCTCAAGTTGTCATTGCAACTCCAGGGCGATTGCTTGATCTGCAAGAACGCAACAATATCCGACTGGATCAAGTGACCCACATGGTACTTGATGAAGCTGACCGTATGCTTGACCTTGGCTTTAGTGAAGACCTTGCAAAAATTGCCAAGCTTTGTGATAAACGTGAGCAAACCTTGCTATTTTCTGCTACCTTTGCCAAAAATATCGTTGGTTTGGCTCAAAAGCTTATGCACAAGCCACAACGTATTGACCTTGCCAATAGTCAAGACAAACACGCTGACATTACCCAATCGTTGTTTTGGGCAGATAGTGAAGACCACAAAGAAGCCCTGCTGATGTATTGGCTAAAAAATGAGCCAATTGACCAAGCGGTGATTTTTGCCCCAACACAAGTTGAGACTGAACGCCTAGCCAAAGCTCTGCGTAAAGCCGACTTCAATGTGGTGGATCTGCACGGTGGTATGCGTCAATTTATGCGTATGAAGCAGATTAAAAAACTGCGTGATGGTAAAGCACAAATCCTAGTTGCCACTGATGTCGCCGCTCGTGGGCTTGACGTACCAAGCATTAGTCATGTTATTAACTATGGCATTCCAATGAAAAGTGAGGATTATGTTCACCGTATCGGTCGTACAGGTCGTGCAGGTCGTCAAGGTCACGCTATCACAGTTGCCACCCACTCTGACCGTCGTAAGGTGTTTGCCTTACAACAATTTTTAAAACAAGACATTGATGTACTCGAAGTCGATGGTATGGAACCAAAACCATATAACCCTCGTGATAAAAAACGTGGTAACTCACGTGGTCGTGGACGTAATAACGGTGGTGGCTACCAAGGCAAGCGAAATGGTGGGGGCTATCAAGGCAAAAGAAATGATGGCGGTTATCAAGGTAAAAAAGAAGGCGGTGGCTATCAAGGCAAAAAAAGTGCTGGCGGTTACCAAGGTAAAAAAGAAGGTGGTGGCTATCAGGGCAAAAGAAATGATGGCGGTTACCAAGGTAAAAAAGAAGGCGGTGGCTATCAAGGCAAAAGAAATGATGGCGGTTACCAAGGTAAAAAAGATGGCAGTAGCTATCAAGGTAAAAAGAATAACCGCAATCGCAACCAGAAAAATGGCACAAGAGAGCAAGTCTTTGGTAAAAATAAACCAAAGAAATGGGAAGATTAATTATCAACACGCCCTAAATAAAACTTGTTAACAACAAAAAAACAGTTTATCATAAACTGTTTTTTTGTAGCTATACGCCAATCTCAACTTTTAAATTAACATGATTCATTTTAATAAATAAATCAATTAGTTAAAATTATCTCTTTCTAAAAATGAACCAATCCTCCCCCTGATAAGGGGGAGTTAGAGGGGGTTGAGAAAAGTTGAGATTGGCGTAGTTATATATCAACCACACACATCAACCAATACCAAACCCAAAAAGTAACACATCGAGGCAAACGAGCGAAAATGTACATACTAGTACCTTGAGCGAGTTTAACCCACACAATATATGGGATAGGTTATTTTTTGGGAAAGGTATAATGCGAGAAAAATCATGAAACTATCATCACTTAAACTATCACTACTTAGCCTAACACTTGCTGTATCAATGGGTATGACGGGCTGTGACAAGGCCTCAGACTCGGCAGAAAACTCGAAAGCAACTGAGGGTGCAAAAACGGAAACCTCAGCTAATGACCCTGCCACCCAAATAGCAGAGACTACGCTAGACAATGTCTCTATGATTACCCTGATGTACCGCTCTGCGGACGGTGTGACCGATGAGCAAAAGGCTTGTCTCGATAAAATCAATATGCAAGAAATCGTACCAGATTTAGCAAAGATGTTTAAAGACAACTTCACCAAAGAAGAGCTACAACAAACCGCCGACTTGTATAACAAACCAGAAATCAAACAAGTAACTAAATACGCCTTACAGATGACACAAAAAATGGCAGGTATCGAAGTAAAAGACCCAGTTCCTGCTCCAAGCCCAGAAGATATGAAAGTAATACAAGACTTTGGTGCATCAGAAATTGGTCAAAAGTTAAACAACTTTAAAGAGGCGGATGGTCTTATCCAAACGACCGTTAATGAAAAAGTGAAAGCTTGTGGAATTGACCCAAAGATGTAGTCTTAAAATCTGCAAATAGCATAAAATATAAAAGGAAATGTGACTACTATCACATTTCCTTTTTTTGTTAGAAACTGATGTTACGCATAATGACAATTATATTCTGTACTCTGTACATAGTCATCATAAACATAAGAACCAAAAGGCACTGGATTCCTGCCTCCGCAGGAATGACGATAACAAGATTATTTTAATGTTCTAAATTTGATTTACAACACAATGTTGGAGCTGTCATTCCTGAGAGCCACAGACTATGCAAAGTAATATGAGTTTACAATAACAAATAACTTTAGCAAAATAAATGTATGGCGATTCAGGAATCCAGTGACTTTTGTTAGCTATGCAAAGAAATACAGTAGCCATTTACGCCTAATCATGCGATGAGAGCTTTTTAGCCCTGATAGTAGCGGTATCCTGTACGGCTAGGCGGTGAAAGCGGTGGCTAGTGCTGTGAGTAGTCTCGTGGATTCTTAACATCAATTAGAAACTACAAAACTAGAAACTCATCTTTACCACATCAAATCATCTGGAATCACATACTCAGCATAAGGGTCATCTTCGTCTGCTGTGTCATCCGCTTTATCAGTCGCGGACTTATCTGCAACATTGACAATAAAACCTGCCATTTTTTCATTAATACGCTCAGCAAGTGGATATGGCAATAACGCATAACTGCCTTGATAATCTAACTTGTCCAAGCTGTCTTTATCTAAACTGTCCTCTAAGCGAATATCAGACCTTGCAATCAGCAAATGACCTGCAACCACTTGCTCATAAAACTTTTGCGAAAGATAGATTTTTTTAATCTTGCCATTATCAGCAAATTTATACTCAATCTCACCCTCTGTATCCGTCACCTGCTGTTGCTTAATCATCTGTATGATGTTGGCTTTTAGGGTTTTTTGCTCAAGAGCCTGTTGTCTTTCTCGGTTCAGTTGTTGGTCTTTTTCCAGTTTTTTTGCTTTTGCCAGTGCCACCGCTTTTTTTGCCTCATCCGTGGACGGGTCGCCTGTACGTTTGGCATGAGCGACTTGTTTATTGATCTTTTTGGCTTTCTTACTATCAACCAATCCAGCTTTTAGCAGTTGCGATTGTAGAGCGTTTTTCATAGTATTTCCTAGGCGTTGTTATACCATTTCTACAAATTCACATATCGAGGAAAACGAACGAAGATGTATAAGTAATACTTCGAGTGAGTTTGACCCACACAATTATGGGATAGGCTATTTTGTAGGATTGGTATTATACAATAATTTAACTTGCCAACCATTATACCGTAAACTTGCGAAACATTCAGCAATCCACTAGAATGTGCTTATCTTATCGAATTTACCATCACAGAAACAAATCACGAGAAAAAGTGACGAACAAAAGCCACGAGAAAAAATTATGAGCACTATAAAAAAATCCCTGAAAAACGTCCATCAACCTCGAAAACGCTTTGGGCAGAACTTTCTCCATGACCAAGGTGTTATTGAACAAATCGTCGAAAGCATTCACTTACAAAAAGACGACTGGTTACTAGAGATTGGACCAGGGATGGGGGCTCTCACTGAACCCATGCTAAAGCAAGTCAATGCGATGACCGTGGTTGAGCTTGATAATGACTTATCCAGCACCTTGCGAATCCGTATCGGAGCAAACGCCCATCCTGATTTTAACATCATAGAAAACAACGCCATGCACCTTGATTATCGGCAGGTGTGGCAAGACATCCACTCTAAACACCCCAATCAGGCAGAGGATAAAAAACTGCGTGTCGTTGGCAACCTCCCCTATAACATTTCCACCCCACTGTTATTTAAACTGTTAGAATATTCTGATGTCATTGAAGATATGCACTTTATGCTACAAAAAGAAGTGGTGGACAGAATCACCGCAGAAGTCGGCACTAAGCAATACGGTCGCCTATCGGTGATAATGCAATATCATTGCCGTGCGGATTATTTACTCACCGTGCCTAAAGGGGCGTTTAACCCACCGCCAAAAGTCACCAGTGCGGTGTTTCGCCTTACTTCTTATCAAGACAAGGCGAAAGAAACCGGACTAGTCGCAGAGGATGAAAAGAACTTTGCCCTTGTAGTGCGTGAGTGCTTTAATCACAGACGGAAAACCTTGCGAGCCATCTTTAAAAAGAACGCCTTGCTACCAATATTAACCGATGAAGACTTTGAGAAAATTGACATCAACCCACAAGCTCGCCCAGAAACTCTCAGCGTGGCGGACTTTTTGCGAGTGAGTAATTATTGTGTCAAGTAACAATACAAAAATAATCTATACTTTTAAAGTCCTCCCCCTGATAAGGGGGAGTTAGAGGGGGTCAATTAAAGTATAGATTATTTTTATCTAACCAATTAAAAATTTGTCGCCTAAACTTATGAAACCTATCATCATTCGTCAAATCTCTTTTAAGGAAGTCATCCTTTGTGGTCTGATTTATTCATTGTTGCCACTTTATATTATCTTAGTGGAGCAACGTTTTGATATAATTTATTTTACAATGGATTTCTGATAATACTTTTACTTTTAAAAATGGCATATTTTCAAAATCATACAGCTTGCCATTAGCTAATATTGAAAAGATAACACCGCATTATGTTGCTGGCGATTTATTGTATTTCAACATTATGTTGTCGACAGGTGAGATAATAAAAATGACCTGTGCTAGTAAAACTATTAAAAATGAGATATTAAGGGTGTTGGAGGAGGAGTCTTTGTTGTAAAAAAGGTATAGCAGGAAAAACAAAGAAAACAAAATCAAGCCAATTTTAAAATATGTTTACATTGTAAAAAATATGCTATCATTAAAACCAATGAAATCAAATTACAAGGAGTTAGTTATGTTAGAACCTATCACTGCCGTTTCAGTAATGCTTGGTAAAGAGTTACTCAAAAAGTTTGTTAATACAAGCGTGGACTTGAGTGTGGAAAAAATCAAAGCAGAGGCGAAAAAAGAGGGTAAAGATATTACCGATGAGCAAGCAAAGCAAGTTTTAAATTATGTGAAAGAACAAAAGAATACTCAAATTCAGGGCGATTATGTGCAAGGTGATCAAGTTGCAGGTGATAAATTAACCGATAATGCTCGTAAAATTGTTACAACCACTTATGTAGAAAACCAACATATACATGAGGCTGAAAAACCAAAAAAGTCCTAAGGCTATTATCTCCAACACCTAATCTTCGATTTGTTGGTCGAGAAAAGGAGTTAATAGCCATCACAGAGGCAATGGACAAAAGCGGTAGCGTTGTATTGCTCAATGGTATGGGTGGTATGGGTAAAAGTGAATTGCTTAACTGTTGGGTGCATAAAGTAGCTGATAACAACCCTAAATATGAGCATATCCTTTATCTTGATTGTAGTAATGGTATCGCCAATGCTTTTGAAAGTATGACCATCAAAAGTGAATTGGGGATTGCTGATGATGACCCTAATAAAATGCAGTCTGCCTTAAACGCTATCGCCACTTATCATGATAGTCACAACTTACTACTTGTACTTGATGATTTGCCGTGGCAAAAAGGCAAATTTGCAGAAAATATTAACCTTGTTAATGAACTAAAGCAAAAGTTCCGCTATGTCATTGCAACATCTCGTAAAAAGTATGATGAAAAATTAACACCCATTGAAGTTTCTTATCTTGATGATAAAAATATTATTGTACTATTTGTAAAAAATCATCTACAAGATAAGGACTTTAGTAATAAAACAACGGATGAAATACTAGCAAGTATTCCTAAACAAAATTATGATGACATTGTTAATATTACTAATCGTGCAGGTAAACATACATTAACCATAGAAATATTAGCAAAAACGGCTTATGAAAATGATTGGACTACAGAAAAGTTATTAAAACTATTATCAGAGCAAGATTTTGATTATAGCGATTTAACCACTGATGTTGTCTATGATATGAACAACACTTATCATGAGGAAACCTTGTCTAAGGCTTTAATACAATTATTTAATCTTGCAGGTTTAGACGTAAAAAAAAAGCACATCTTATATCATCTGAGTTGCACTAACAGTCAAGACTTTACTAAAGAGGCTGTTAGTGCGTGGCTAGATGATGATGTTGCTTCTATACTTACCAAACTTTATAGAATGGGTTGGATACAGCAAATACGTTCGACTGCATCAAAGGAATTATTAACCTATTCTGACGGAAAAGATCCTATTGTATTTTATCGACTGCATCAAAGTGTAAGTTATGCTGTTTATAATGATTTTACTGATAAAATGTTGATGGAACAACGATATAATTTTATGTTTCCTGTTGCAGAACGTATGGAAACGATTTATCAAGCTAGTGACCATAATAATAGAGAAGAAACTTGTATATATGCTATTGGTTATTACTTAAAAAAATTAGTGGATAATTGTTATGAACAACAAGATGACTTTATCGTTGATAGCATTGATAAACTAAATCAATTCACTATTTTTTGTCAAGAACAAGGAATGTACGATTTAGGTAAAAATTTATTAGAAGCTAAGATCCATGATATTGAAACTTTAGTTGAAAAAAAACATTTCGTGATTGCTATAAGTTTAAATAGTTTAGCAGGTTTATATGAGGATTTGGGAGAATATGAAAAAGTATTACCATTGTACAAAAAAGCTATGGCAATACAACGTAAACTGCTTGGTGAAGATCATATTGAATATGCACGAACTCTCCATAACTTAGCAGGCTTCTATGAAGAAATTGGTGAATATCAAAAAGCTTTAATTCTTTATGAAAAGTCTATTAAAATTACCTCCCCTCAAATAGATGACATATATTCAAATGAGGCATCGGATTTATACGGTATTAGTTTAAATGACTTAGCTTTTTTACATGAAAGTATGGGTAATTATGAAGAGGCGTTAATACTTTTTAAAAAATCAAAGTTTGTCATAAAAAAGCGAGTTGGTGAAAATCATCCAGACTATGCTTTAAGCTTAAACAATCTAGCTCATTTATATAAAACTCAAGGTAATTATGACAAAGCTCTTTCTCTTTTTAGTCAAGCTACAGAAATTATGAAACTAAACTTTGGAGAAGAACATGATGACTATGCTACTTGCCTAAATAATCTAAGTGTTCTTTATGGAGAGATTGGCAATTATGAATTAGCAATAAATTTTTGTAAGCAGGCTATGGAAATTTATAAAAATATCTTTGGTTTAGAACACACATCTCATTTTACAAGTCTTAATAACTTGGGGGCTATTTATGAAGAAATGGGAGACTATGATAAAGCCTTATCTTTGTTTGAAAAAGCTATTGAAGTGATAAAAACTGTACTTGGCGAAAATCATGTATACTACACTACAAGCCTCAATAATGTGGCATCCATTTATGAAAGTATAGGCAAATACGAAAAATCATTACAACTGTTTAAACAAACTATTTCAATTACAAAAAAGATATTAGGTGACAACCACCCAGATTATGCAACAAGTCTAAATAATTTAGCAATACTTTATAATAATATGGGTAACTATGAAAAAGCTATACCTTTATTTGAAAAAGCTATTGATATAAGGAAAGCCATTTTTGGTGAAAATCATACTAACACGCAAACTCTTGTAGAAAATTATTTAGATTGTAAAGCTGAGATGGATAATTAGCAACTACCATTCAATCAACGATGATAATTCATCGTTCAGTAACCCTCTCCCCCTTGAATATCCCCCCAAAGATGTTAAAATCCCTTAATATTTTAACCGATTAAACTAACCATATAAAACAAGACACCATTATGACCGACTTATCCACCGAAATCGCCAAACGCCGTACCTTTGCCATTATCTCTCACCCTGATGCGGGTAAAACCACCATGACGGAAAAACTGCTGTTATGGGGACAAGCCATTCAAGTGGCAGGCGAGGTAAAAAGCCGAAAAACTGATAAGCACGCCACATCTGATTGGATGAGCATGGAGCAAGAGCGTGGTATTTCCATCACCACCTCGGTGATGCAATTCCCTTATAAAGACCACATGGTAAACCTCCTCGATACTCCAGGGCATGCCGACTTTAGTGAAGATACCTATCGCACGCTAACCGCTGTCGATAGTGCTTTGATGGTAATTGACGGAGCAAAAGGCGTGGAAGCTCGTACCATTAAATTAATGGAAGTCTGCCGTATGCGTGACACGCCGATTATCTCTTTTGTCAATAAGCTTGACCGAGAAATCCGTGACCCATTAGAGCTACTTGACGAAATCGAAAACGTATTAAAAATCAAATGTATTCCGCTAACATGGCCTGTGGGTATGGGACAGGATTTTGTTGGGGTTTATCATTTATTGGAAGACAAAACCTATTTTTATCAAAAAGGGCATGGTACAGAGATTGTCGATATTGAAGTGCGTGATGGCTATGATTATCCTGATGTGCGTGAGCGTTTGGGAGAAATTGCCTTTAACGAGTTTGAAGAGTCACTTGAACTGGTGCAAATGGCATTGGAAGACTTTGATACAGAACTGTTTTTAAAAGGAGAAATGACTCCTGTATTATTCGGTACTGCACTCGGTAACTTTGGTATTAACCAAATCCTTGATACCTTAATCGAACACGCTCCAAGCCCAAAAAGTCACCCTACCAATGAGCGAGAAGTACAAGCCGATGAGGAAAATTTCTCAGGTTTTGTCTTTAAAATTCAAGCCAATATGGATCCTCGCCACCGTGACCGTATTGCCTTTTTGCGTATCTGTAGTGGTAAATATGAAAAAGGCATGAAAATGAAACACGTCCGACTCGGTAAAGAAGTGCGAATTTCTGATGCTTTGACCTTTTTGGCGGGTGACCGTGAGGCATTAGAGGAGGCGTACTCGGGCGATATTATTGGTTTGCATAATCATGGTACGATTAGTATTGGCGATAGTTTTACTTCGGGTGAAGAGTTGAATTTTACAGGCATTCCTCATTTTGCCCCTGAATTATTCCGCCGTGTGGTGCTAAAAGACCCATTAAAATCAAAGGCATTACAAAAAGGCTTGCAACAGTTAAGTGAAGAGGGGGCAACGCAAGTTTTTGCTCCACAGATTAATAATGATTTGATTTTGGGGGCAGTTGGTGTGCTACAGTTTGAAGTGGTGGCTCATCGTCTGAAAGAGGAATACAAGGTGCAATGTACCTTTGAGCCTGTGAGCATTGCCACGGTGCGTTGGATACATTGTGATGATGAAGTGGCATTGGCGAAATTTAAGAAAAAAGCCCATGACCAATTATCCATTGATGGCGGTGGTTATTTAACCTATCTTGCTCCTAGCCGTGTTAATTTGCAACTCATGCAAGAGCGTTATCCTGAGGTGGAATTTAGGAATACGAGGGAGCATTAATAGACGGTATCATCTACTTAGAAGAATTTATCACAAACTCCGATGATTTATTTATCAAGCTAAAAAATACTGTCGATTGGGATAGCTCAATGCGAAGTAGGAAAACAGCCAGTTTTGGCAAAGCCTACAACTACAATCAAATGAGTTACCCCTATCAAGAATTTACTCCAGAATTGTTAGAAATTATAGAAAAGATTGCAACAGTCATTGGCTTTCGAGCAAATAACTGTTTAATCAA
>PDWI01005282.1_pt1 | contig 16739 bp, 14 predicted proteins | sample 1430891 | NCBI WGS metagenome assembly PDWI01 (sample SAMN01162508, study PRJNA174530) | Oral metagenome, whole genome shotgun sequencing project. | biome: Marine environment; feature: Marine mammal; material: Swab sample of the gingival sulcus; isolation source: swab sample of gingival sulcus...
TGACGCCTTGCTCACCAGCTACACCGGCATAGAATGTGTCATAGCCAGGTACGACGACAGGGAGGGCGACCATGGCGCTTTCTGATCAAGAACGCAAGCTGCTGGAGCAGCTAGAGGCTTCCCTGGCTGCCGAGGATCCGCAGTTCGCCGAGCAGCTTCGAAACACCAACCCGGTAAAGGTGCACCGTCGTCGCGCCGCAATTGCTGGCATCGGCTTCATCGTCGGCGTAGCTGTACTGATCGGCGGGCTACAGCATCACCCCGCGATCAGCATCCTTGGTTTTGTGCTGATGCTTGGCGCCACCATCATCGGCACGCGCGCTTGGCAGCGCGTTAGCGACGATGACCCCGAAGCCGAACAGTCCTCGCAGCGCCCACCCAAGCCCAAGGATCCGCATCAGGCGGCCCGCGAGGCCTTCCTGGAGCAGCTAAACGAGCAATGGCGCCGTCGCCAAGAGCGCGGCGACAGCGACTAGCTACCCCACGCCAGCGCGACAGCACGCTGCCCCGGTGCGGCGAAAACGACAGCCGCCAGTTACTCCTGCGGCGTGCGCGACTTGCCCCAAAACAGCAGGGCAACAACAACGCCGATCACGGCGATCACGGCAACGTCCGGGATCACGCTCGATTGCTGCCCCAGCCAGGTTTCGAACGCTAGCTGCGACCGCGCGTCCAGCAGGCCGCCGATGGCCGTCGTCGCATCGGTGAGGATGAACACCACCCCGAGCACGACGAACACTCCCCCGGCAACCAGCCCCCACAGCGTGGTGTCCAGCGGCCCCAGCTTGATCCGCTTGGGGCGCAGCCGCTTGGCGATGTCGAAGCGATCCCACAGCAAGGCCAGCACCAACAACGGCACCACCATTCCGGCGGCGAACACTGCCAGCAGCATCGCGCCATAGACCGCTGAGCTGCTGACCGCGGCAACCGTGAGCACCGCCCCCAGGATCGGCCCGGTGCAGGCACCGGCCAGCCCGTAGATAGCGCCCAGCGCCACGACTGACAGCGGCCCGGTGCCCTTCGGCGAGTTGCGGCCCGGCAGCGGGATGGAAATGTCAAAGATGAGCAGCAGCCCGAACCCGATCAAGATGACGCCACCCACCAAGGCCAGCAGCTCCCGGTTGGCTAGCAGCCCCGACAACGCCCCGGCAGCAATGCCCAGCGGCACCATCGTCAGCAATAGCCCCAGATAGAACAAGCCGACCCGGGTCACCAGCACCCGCCGTGAGGTGAAGGCCATCGCGAAGAACGACGGCAGCAGCATGGCCGAGCAGGGGCTCAGAATGACCGCGACGCCCCCCAGGAACGCACCAGCAAACCCGATGTCCATCTAGCCCTGTTTCGCCTTCTCCTGCTCAATGATCTTGATGAACTTCTCTGCTGGCTGCGCACCGGAGACCACTTGGCTGCCGACTAGGAACGTTGGGGTCGAGTTGACGCCAAGCGTCTGGCCATCTCGGGTTTCGGCCGCAACCTCGGCCAGCTTCTCGTCATCCTGGAAACCTGCCTGGAAGGCAGCCAGGTCGCTGATCCCGATTTGCTGCGCGAGCTGCAGCAACAGTTCGTCGCTCACCGGCGGATGGCCTTGCTGCGGTATCGCCGAATACAGCGCCTCAACGAATTCCCAGAACTTGCCCTCGGCCCCGGCAGCCCGGCTGGCCGCAGCGGCCTTCACCGAGTCCTCACCGAAGATGGCCATGTCGCGGAACTCGACTCGCAGCGTGCCGTCGTCAATGAAGGGCTTCAGCTTGGGCAACGTGTCCTGGTCCCACACCGAGCAGAATGGGCAGCGGAAGTCGGCCCACTCGGTCAGCACGACCGGGGCATCGACCTTGCCCAGCGCGCGCGGGTCATCGGCCTGGCGGCGCGGCAGGTTCAGCAGAAACTCGGTCTGCTGCCGTTCTTGGTCGCTGGCCTGTTGGTCTGGTTCGGTGGCATTGCTTGGCGCAGCCGTAGGGCTGGCTGCCTCACTCGGTTTCGCCTGCTCGCTGACGGTGACAGTCACCGTGGCGGCGGGCTCGGCCGATTGCAGGCCGCCTCTGGCTAGCAACGCCAGCAGCGCCACTACCGCGATACTTAACACCACAATCGCGATTTTGTATGAGTTAGTTGTCTTGCTAGAGCTCATCAATGCCTCCGTTTCCCAACCGAGGGTACCTGGTTGCCAGCATTTTTCGCATTGTCGCTCCGTTGGGCTGCAGCCGCAGCTTGCCCAACGCTAAGCAAACAGCTGGCTGGACGGGTAGACTAGAGCGTCACTCTTTTACCAGGATGGAGCCCCTTGAGCACCTCGCAAGCTGATCTGCGGCGCGAAATCGCAATGGAACAAACCCACATAGACTCCGTCTATCGACACTTGACCGCTGCGACAAAGAGCGCGAAATCGCTAGCTGAAACTGGCCAAGCGATATTTCAAACAGACCGGACCGCGTTCGTGCGCGAAGAAGACGGCACCGCCTTGTTCGAGCGCGACGCTTTCGCCTACCAGGCTGCCCGTAGGCTAGCAATCCTGGATGCCGAACACGAGGGCCTAGTGTTCGGGCGGCTGGACCTGGTTGACACCGAGATCCGCTACGTTGGCCGACTCGGAGTACGCGATGAGGACTACGAACCGCTAGTCATCGACTGGCGGGCGCCCGCCGCCGAGCCCTTCTACCGAGCCACCCCAGCCAATCCGATGAACGTGATCCGCCGCCGGGTGCTTCGCTGCCGCGACGACCAAGTGATCGGCATTGAAGACGATCTGTTGGACGCGAGCGCCAACACCGAGCTGCCGATTTTCGGCGAAGGTGCGCTGATGGCTGCGATCAGCAGGGCTCGTGGCCACACCATGCGCGACATTGTGGCCACGATCCAGGCCGAGCAGGACGAAGCGATCCGGGCGCCCTACCAAGGCGTGACGATAATTGGTGGCGGCCCGGGAACCGGCAAGACCGTGGTTGCGTTGCACCGCGCCGCCTATCTGCTTTACACCCATCGCGCCCGGCTGGAGCGCGGCGGCGTGCTGGTCGTCGGCCCCTCCGCCGTGTTCATGAACTACATCGAGCGGGTGTTGCCCAGCCTGGGCGAGGAATCCGTCACGTTGCGCTCCATCGGTTCGGTCGCCACCGACGTGTTGGGCACCGGTTCCGAACGCCACGACGATGCGGTCGCGGCCAGCATCAAAGGCAGCCGCCGGATGCTGCCGGTGCTACGCAAGCTGATCCGGCTGCCCCTAGTCGACGCCGAACAGCAGGTTCGCGTCACCGTCAAGGGCGAGGTGCTTAGCCTCAACGCCACCGAGCTGGCTGCTATCCGTGACCAGGTCTTGGCTAGCACCCGGCTGAACCAGGGCCGCAACCAGGCGCACTCGCTCGTCGTCGCTGCACTAAGCGCTAAGTTCCCGGCAGATGTCGATCTCGATCCCGAGGAACGAGATGAACTCATCAGCGAACATGCCGCGTTGGCGATGTTCATGAATGCCTGGTGGCCCCCGCTAAACGCGCAACAGGTGCTGGCCCGGCTGACCGACCCGCAGCTGGTCGGCAACGTGGCTCCCAATCTGTCGGCGGCGGAGCAGGCGGCCTTGGCCGATTCTTACGCCTGGCTGGACATCGCCGACGAAGTGACCGGTTGGTCGGTAGCTGACATGGCCCTGCTGGACGAATTGGCGGAAATGCTCGGCCCGGAGCCCCAGTACGAGCCGGAAGAGGAGTCGCTGTTCCTCGACCTGCCCGAGGGAGCCGAGCTGGTCACCACCGCCGACCGGCTGCACGATGGGCGCAACTTCGACAGCTCAATCGAGCCGCACACCGCTTTCGCCCACATCTTGGTGGACGAGGGCCAAGACATCACCCCGATGCAGTGGCGAATGCTGCGTCGCCGGGGCCCGCAAGCGTCCTGGACGATCGTCGGCGACCCCGCCCAAACCTCTTACCCGAACCAAGCCGAAACCGAGCAAGCGCTGGCCGAACTGATCGGTAATAATCTGGAGCGCCGCTTCGTGCTAAGCACCAACTACCGCTCCCCCAAGGAAATCTTCGACCTAGCCGGAACCGTCATTTCCCGGGTCGACGCCGGGGCCGACTTGCCCAATGCCGTCCGCCGAACCGGGATCGAGCCGAAGCTGGCTACCACCACGGTGGCTGACCGGGCAGCGAGTATCCGGGCTGAGGTGCTCAGCCTCGCCGGGCAGGTGCAAGGCACCGTTGGCATCGTGTGCCCGCCGTCCAGGTTGACCGAGACCACCACGCTGATCATGCAAGACGAGCGGCTGCGGGAACTAGACGAGCGGCTGCTTGTCGTCACGGCGCTGCAATCTAAGGGGCTGGAATACGACGGCGTGTTGGTGCTGTCACCAGACGAGATAATCGCGGAAGCGGCCGGGGGCGAGCGTGCCCTGTATGTGGCTCTGACCCGGGCGACTCAGCGGCTAACTGCGCTTGACATCACCGATACCACGGCAGCCTGGCGATCACTTCTTGGGTAGCCTTCGAGCGGTTCATCGTGAAGAACTGCAGGCCGGGGGCACCGCCTTCTAGGACCTCACTGCACACCTGCACGGCGTGGGCGATGCCGATCTCACGCACCCGGGCCGGGTCGGCGGCGGCAGCTTCTAGTTGTGCTACCAGGCCGCGCGGCAGCTCGGAGCCGATCAGGGCGGAGAATCGCTTGATCTGGCTGACCGAGGTAAGTGGCATGATGCCCGCAAAAATGGGGATCTCGCAGCCTCGTTCGCGCACCCGCTCGACCATCGAAAGGTAATCGGCGGCGTCGAAAAACAGCTGTGAGACCGCGAACTGCGCCCCGGCCTTTGCTTTTTCCACCAACAACCGGGCATCCAAGTCGGCGTCGTTCTGGGGCTGATGCGGCACCGGGAAGGCGGCCACGCCGACGCTGAAGTCCCCCGTGTCCCTGACTAGCTCGACCAGTTCCAGCGCGTTGGCCAGTCCTTCGGGATGGGGCTGCCAGGGCTGGCCGGGGCCACCCGGCGGGTCACCGCGGACCGCCAAAATGTTTCGCACCCCAGTGTCGTAGTAGGCCCGTAGCGTCTCGGCCACTTCGGCTCGCGACTGCCCGGCCGCGGTGACGTGTCCCACCGTCAGTGGCGTGTCGGGGTCTGCGGCCAGTTGCCTGGTCGCATCCAGGGTGCGGTCTCGCGTCGAACCGTTGGCGCCATAGGTGACCGAAACGAAGTCCGGGCTGAACCTGGTTAGTTGGCTCACCGTGTCCCACAGCGCGGTTTCTTGCTCATCGGTGCGGGGCGGGAAAAACTCAAAAGACAGGGTTGGCCCCTGCGCCTGGTCCAGTACCTCAGTGACGGTTCGCGGCAGCATATGACCAGGATAAGAGCAAAGCCAACTAGGGTGTAACCATGCCGCTAGTTCTGGATCCCCACCGTCCCCTAGGCAAAGAACTGCTATCGGAGTTTGCTGCCAGCATCGATTCCTTTCTCGCCAGCCAACGAGAGCTCGTCGCGGACGTTGGGGCTGAGCCGATATTGACCCAAGCCCGCGCCTTCACATCTGGCGGCAAGCGGCTGCGCCCCGCCTTCGCATTGTGGGCCTACGTCGCCGCGAACGGCGAGGTCACCCCGGCGGTGGTGCAGGCGGCGGCCTCACTGGATCTGCTGCACGTCTCGGCATTGATCCACGACGACATCATCGACGGCTCGGCCACCCGCCGCGGCCTGCCTGCCGCCCACGTCTACTACGCCTCGCAGCATCGCGCCGATGGCGGCCGCGGCGACGAGGCTAGTTTTGGTCAGGCTGCCGCGATCCTGCTTGGCGATGTGCTGAGCATGTGGAGCGTCGAAATGTTCGAGCAAGCCGAGTTGCCGAGCCCCGGTAAACAGCTGGCCAGCGCCCAGCTCAGCCGGATGCGCAGCGAGGTGATGTGCGGACAGTACCTAGACATCGCCGCGGCCTACGGCATGGCGGGCGCCGCCTCCCTCACCGAAGCCCACGAGGTCGCCCGCCGCGTGTTGGAATACAAGTCGGCCCGCTATTCGGTGGCCCGGCCAGTTCAGATCGGCGCCAGCCTGGCCGACGCTAGCCCCGAAGTGATCGCCGGATTGGCGGCATTTGGTTCCGGCGTAGGACGCGCCTTCCAGCTGCGAGACGACCTCCTTGGGGTATTCGGCGATGAGGCGAAAACCGGGAAGCCTGCTGGCGACGACATTCGCGAGGGAAAACGCACTTTCCTGGTGCTGGCTGCGCTGGCCGAAGCCAACCCGACCCAACACGATGAGCTGAACAACTATCTCGGTAACGCCGAGTTGTCGGCGGCCGAGCTGGCGCAGGCACGCGAGATCATCACCGAGACCGGCGCGGTAGCCAGCGTCGAAACCATGATCGAGGCCGAAACCGCGACTGCCACGGCCGCGCTGGCTGACCTAGAATTGTCCGAGCCCGGGCGCCTTGCACTGACCCGGCTAGCTGAATTGAGTACCAGCCGTGACCACTAGCCTGAGCGCCGAGCTGCGCGGGTTGACCAACGCCGAGGTAGCCGAACGCGTCGCCGCCGGGAAGACCAACGACCTGCCGCCCCGGTCTGGGCGCACCGTCGGCCAGATCATTAGCGCCAATGTCTTTACCCGCATCAACGCGATGCTGTTCACACTATTCGTCATCGTGATGAGCACCGGTAACTGGCTGCAGGCCGCCTTCGGCCTGCTGATCATCGCGAACTCCGGCATCGGCATCGTCCAGGAGCTGCGGGCCAAGCGCACGCTGGATCGGCTGGTGGTGCTGGGCGAGGCGCACCCCCGGGTGCTGCGCGACGGCGAGCTGCGCAAGCTGGACCGCAACGAGGTGGTGCTAGACGACATCATCGCCCTGCACCCGGGCGACCAGGTAGTGGTCGACGGTGAGGTCGTCGCCTCCGACAACCTGGAGCTGGACGAATCCATGCTGACCGGTGAATCGCTGCCGGTGCCCAAACCGGTGGGCGCCGAGGTGCGTAGCGGCTGCTACGCCCAATCCGGTGCTGGCTACTATCGCGCCACCAAGGTTGGGGCGGATGCCTACGCTGCCCAGATCACAGCTGAGGTGTCTCGGTTCACGTTGGCCCATTCCGAGTTGCGGGCCGGCATCGACCAGATCTTGCGCGTCGTCAGCTTCATCCTCGTGCCGGTTGGCCTGCTGACCATCTGGGTGCAGTTCACCCGCCCCGGCATGACCTGGCAGGAATCGGTGCTGCGGATGGCGGCTGCGCTGGTGCCGATGGTGCCCGAGGGGCTGGTGCTGCTGACCACGATGGCCTTCGCGGTCGGCGTGGTTCGCCTCGGCCGCCGCAACTGTCTGATCCAGGAGCTCCCGGCGATTGAGGCGCTAGCCCGCGTCGACGTGGTTTGCACCGACAAGACCGGCACCCTCACCACCCCAGAACTGCACTTCGGCGAACTCATCAGCCTGCGCGACGATGTTGACGCCGCCACGGTGCTCGCCAACCTGGCTGCGGCCGATCCCGCCCCCAATGCGTCGATGCGGGCCATCCAGGAGCGCTATCCGAACCCATCCCAGCCGTGGCAGATCGAAGACCGCACCCCGTTCAGTTCGGCGAAGCAGTACTCGGCAGTGACCTTCGCCGCACAGGGACGCTGGCTGCTCGGCGCCCCCGAGCGGCTGGCCACGGGTGAGGTGCTGCGCCGCGCCGACGAGATTTCCGCCACCGGCCGTCGGGTGCTGTTGCTGGCCGACGAGACTCCCGCTGGCGAACCGCAGCCAGCAGCCATGGTGGTGCTGGATCAGGCGATTCGCCCCGACGCCGCCGACACGCTCGACTTCTTCGCCGACCAGGATGTGGCCGTCAAGGTGCTCTCGGGCGACGACCCGGCGAGCGTGGCGGCGGTGGCGACGCGGGTCGGCATGGGCGACGTGGTAGCCGTCAATGCGGGTACCCTGCCCGACGATGACGAGCAGCTGCAGCAGCAACTCAACCAGGCCTCGGTGATCGGCCGAGTCACCCCGGAACAAAAACGACGGATCGTCCACGCCCTCCAGCACGACGGGTCACACGTGGCCATGCTCGGCGACGGTGTCAACGATGTGCTGGCGATCAAGGCGGCCGACCTAGGGGTAGCCATGGGCTCCGGCTCCGCCGCGTCCCGCAACGCCGCCCAGGTTGTGCTGCTGGACGACCAGTTCTCGTCGTTGCCGCCGCTGCTGGGCGAGGGACGGCGCGTCATCGGCAACATCGAGCGGGTCGCCAAGCTGTTCCTAACCAAGACCGTGTACGCCGCCACGATGGCGCTGACAGTCAGCCTGCTCGGCCTGCCCAACCCGTTCCTGCCACTGCAGCTGACCATCGTCGGCTGGTTCACCATCGGGATCCCCGCGTTTCTGCTTAGCCTGGCGCCGAACAACGACCGGGCTCGCCCAGGTTTCGTGGGACGCGTGCTGCGGCTGAGCGTGCCGAGCGGGCTGCTGGTCGCGGCAGCCACCGTCGTGACCTACGTGTCGATTCGCGGCTTCGGCACCGCCAACGCCACGCTGCAGGCCCAAGCCGCCACCGCCAGCCTGGCTGCGCTGCTGATCGCGGCCTGCTGGGTGCTGGCCATCGTCGCCCGCCCGCTGCACACCTGGCGCGGCGGCCTCGTGGTCTTCGCCTACGTCTTCTACGTCGCCCTGTTCTACTGGCCGACATCGCAACAGTTGTTGGGCCTAGACCTCTCGGATCAGCCCGCGATGCTATTCGGCCTAGCGGCCGGGGTCATCGCCGCCGCCCTGGCCGAACTGGTCTGGCAAGTGCAGCGCCGCAGCGTTCAGCCAAGTACTGCGAACCGGTAGCTGCGAGCAGCCTCGCTGCGCCACGCATCGGCTAGCAGTTTGCTCACCTCACGCAACAGTCGCTGCGGGTCGCTACTGGCTGCGAGCGCTGCCGCGCTCAACGCGATCCGGCCTACCCCTTGGGTAATCAGCGCCGCAGCTGCTGCCTCGTCGAAATCGCCATAGGCAAACCAAGGTAGCGAACTGGCAGCAAACACTGGTTGGTGCGACAGGGCGAGGTTGATGGCTGCCGGAGTCGGATTCGGACCGACGAACAGGTAGTCCACGGCCGCGCCAGGCCAACGCAGCTGCCAACTCGAGCGCACCTCGCAGCCCACCAGCCCGCGCTGATGACCGCGTGGGTAGCCACCGGCCCGCCACCGAGGCTGCGCCGCCAACTGCACAAGGTCGGCCTTGGCTAGCTTGGCAGCCTCCGGGTCAACACACGCCAGCAGCGGCGAGCGCTGGCGGCTTCGCCGCAGCCGCTGCAATACCTCGGCATCCTGGGCCGGGTCACCAGAATCAGCCAACACCAACAAGTCGATCCCAGCGTCGAGCAATGCGGGCGTGACCTGATCGGCCGACACCACCGCCGCCAATCTGGCCAACCGCAACCGGGCAGGCAATCCCACAAGAATGGTCACGCCTTAAGGGTAGTGCCACGCATGCCGAATCCAGACTCGCCGGGCAGGATGGCTAGGCTGGGCGAGGAAACTGTTTACAATCAACCTGCTGGCCGACCAGTCTTTTCTTCCCCAAGACAGCAGGTGAGTCATGAGTAGCAGCACCTACGACCCGATGGTCGGCGCTGTTCTTGATGACCGCTACGAAATCCTCGCCAAGCTGGCGCGCGGCGGGATGGCCACCGTCTACCGGGCCCGCGATCTGCGGCTAGAACGCATCGTCGCGGTGAAGATCATGCGCAGCGACCTGGGCGACGACGATGAGCTGACAGCCAAGTTCGATCGCGAGGCTAGGGCTGCCGCCACCATCATGCATCCAGCCGTGGTTGGCATTTTCGATCAGGGGACCGCGCACGGCAGGCCCTACATCGTCATGGAGTTTATCGACGGCGAGACGCTGCGCCGCCGCATCGGCCGGGAGGGCGCCATGCCGCCCGAGCGCGTCTTTGAGTTGCTCGACCCGATCGTTGCCGCCCTCGCAGCGGCGCACGAGATCGGGCTGGTGCATCGCGACATCAAACCCGAGAATGTGCTGATCTCCTCCACCGACAAGGTGAAGGTCGCCGACTTCGGGCTGGCGAGGCTGACCGAGGCGCCACAGATGACCGCTACTGGCGTGCTGGTGGGAACCGCTAGCTACCTGCCACCGGAACTGGTCACCCATTCGCGGCCAGACTCCCGCAGCGACGTGTACTCGACGGGCATCGTCGTGTTCGAGATGCTGACCGGCTCCAAGCCCCACACCGGCGAAAACAACTACCAAATCGCCTACCGGCACGTGAACGTTGACGTCGAGCCGCCTTCCAAGCGGCTGGCCGAACGCGGCAAAACAAGCTGGGTCATCCCTGACTATGTGGATGCCTTCGTCGCTGCTTGCACCGCCCGCAATCCCGAGCGGCGGATCGCCGACGGCACGGCCATGCTGAAGCTGGTGCGTGAAATTCGTCGCCGCTTAAGCAAAGATCCCGCAGCCAACGCCCCCGGTTTTGCCGCAACGATCCGGCCCGTCCCAGACGCCGATGACGCGCTGACCCAGCCGATATCGCAGCTGCCCCCGGCCCGGCCTCGTCCCGGCACCGGGTCGGCTCGCTCCGCTGCCTCCCCTAGCGAGAACAGCAACTCGGCAGCAGATTCCCTGCAGTCGGTGGCAGCCACAGCCAGCGAGCCTATGCGGCCAACGACGCAGGCAGACCAAACCTGGCAGCCACGGTCATCTCGGCCGACCCGGCCAACGGCGTCGGCGGCGCGGCCTATCGCACCGAGCGCGGCCGAGCCGACGCCGCGCAGCCCAAGCACTCCCCCGCTAGCCGGGTTTAAGCTGTCCAGCGATCCGGTCCATCGCCGTCGCCGCCGCATCGCAGCATTAGCGGTGTTGCTGCTGGCAGTACTGGCCGCTGCCGGTGCCATCGGCTGGTGGTGGACCGAGGGACGCTACACCACCGTGCCTAGCTTGACCCAACTCAGCGAAGAAGAAGCAACCGAGGCCGCAGCGGCCAATGACCTGCAGCTCACCACCACGACCGCCTATTCCGAGGAAGTGGCCAAGGGCTTGGTAATCAGCAGCGACCCGAAGGCCGGTACTCGGTTGCTGCGTGATGAGACGGTTTCGGTCACGCTGTCGCTGGGGCCGGAGCGCTTTGCCATGCCGGAGGTGGTCGGGCTTACGCTGGATCAGGCCAAGGCAGAACTAGCCGCCCGCAACCTTAAGCTCGGCGCCACCAAGGAGGCTTGGGACGAAAAGGTGCCCACCGGGGTGATCGTTTCCGCCTCGGAAGAAGTCGATGCGCCACTGCCCCGTGACACCAAGGTGGACGTGGTGGTCTCCAAGGGACCCGAACCCATCAAGGTCACCGACTACACCGGTAAGCCCGCCGCCGAGGCGAAGACCGCGCTAGAAAAGCTGGGATTCGTGGTGAAGCTCAGCCAGGAGCATTCCCGCACCGTCGCCAAGGACGCGATCATCTCGCAGAAACCCAACACTGGCACGCTGCATCGCGGCGACACAGTTGCCCTGGTCAGTTCGCTGGGGCCGGTGATGGTGGAAATCCCCGACGTGCAATATGACCGGCTCGAGGTCGCTACCAACAAGCTGAAATCGTTGGGGCTGGAGGTCGAAATCGAATACGAGACGCCCTTCCCGCAGCCGCTGAATATCGCCATTCGCACCGATCCGAAGGCAGGCACCAGCGTCGCTGAGGGCACTTCGGTGAAGCTGTTTGTTTCGTAGCCTTCAGGTAGGCTGTTCGGGTGGCACCAAGGGGTCGACTTCTTCCTACCGCAGCCCTATTGTTTGCTGCGATCACGTGGGGTTCCACCGTCGTCGTCGGTAAGAACGCCTACGAAACGATGACCCCGGCAAGCGTGCTGGTGGTAAGACTGGTGCTGGCCGGAATTGTGTTACTGCTGGCTTTCCCTGGTTACCTGCGCATGGACAAACGCACCATGGCGAAGGGCATCATTCTTGGCTTGATCTTCAACACCGGCCTGACGTTGCAGATGGTCGGTCTGGATTTCACCCCGCCGTCGCTGTCTGGCTTCATCACCGCCAGCTACGTGGTGTTCACCGCCCTGATCTCGGCTGTGGTGCTGCGCACCCGGCTGCCAAATATCGCCTGGCTAGCGGTTGGGATGACGATCGTCGGCATCGCGGTGCTATCCACCGGGCACGGCGAGATGGATGCCGAGTTCGGGTTCGGGGCTGGCCTGACGCTGCTATCCGCCGTCGCGTTCGCCTCCCACATCGTGCTGCTGGGGCGCTGGGCCCGCAGCAACACCTACCGTGGCCTGACCCTGATGCAGGGGCTGAGCGGCGCGGTTGCGGCACTGATCGTCGCCCCTTTCGTGAATGTGGAACTGCCTGCCACCGCCATCGATTGGGCTCAGGTGGCGTTTCTAGGGATCGTGGCTGGGGCAGTCACGCTGTTCCTGCAAAGCTGGGCGCAAAGCTACGTGGCGCCGGTGGCCAGCGCCATCATTTTGTGTTCGGAGCCCGTGTGGGGCGCGGTGTTCGCCATCAGCTTCGGTTTCGAGCCGCTGACGGTCGCGGTGATCGGCGGCGGCCTGCTCGTGGTTTCGGCGCTGGTGCTGACGATCCTGCCGCGGCGAATCGACCGGCGGCTGCCCAAGCTGCTGGCGGATCTGCGGCTGCGGCGCCGCGACTAGCGGGCCAGCAGTTGGCCTAGCACTCGCCCGGCCTGCTCACAGTCTTCGACGGTGACATCCAGGTGGGTGACGGCTCGCAGCGTCGTCGGCCCCAAGACCGACAGCACCACTCCAGCCGCTGCGCACTTCGCGGCCACGGCCGCAGCGTCGGCCGCCTCGATCAGCACGATATTGGTCACTACCTGGTCCAGCTCTATCGCGGTTGGCGCGTAACCGGTTACCACCTCAGCGAACCGCCGGGCAGCAACGTGGTCCTCGGCACCCCGGCCCAGGTTGTGCTCCAGCGCATACAGCCCGGCCGCCGCCAGCACCCCGGCTTGCCGCCAGCCGCCGCCCAGCCGCTTTCGCTGCACTCTGGCAGCCTGAATGTTGTCGCTGCTGGCAACCAACACCGAACCAATCGGCGCCCCCAGCCCCTTGGACAGGCAAAGCGAAACCGAATCGAACAGTTCACCGTAGTCGCGCAGCCCACGCCCGGTGACGGCCATCGCGTTTGGCAGCCTCGCACCATCCAGATGGAACTTGACGCCACGCTGCGCCAGCTCGGCGGCGAGCCTGGTCAGCTGGCGGAAATCCTGCACGCTGCCGCCACCGAAGTTGCTGGTGTCCTCCACCGCCACCAAAGCGGTCTCGACCAGGAAGGGCCCACAACCCAGCGCAAGCATGGCCAGCACATCGTCGGCGTTGACGCGGCCAGCCACGGACGTCCAAGTGCGCATTGTCACGCCGTGCAACGCCCCGTGCGCCCCCATCTCGGCGCGAGCGATGTGCGCCACCGAGTCACACAGCACCTCACGGCCAGGGGCAACATGCAGCCAGACGCCAAGCAGGTTGGCCATGGAACCGGTGGGGCAGAACAGCCCAGCCTCGTGTCCGGTTAGGTCGGCCACCCGTTGTTCTAGTTCACCCACGGTGGGATCTTCGCCGTAAACATCGTCACCCACGCGCGCGGCCGCCATGGCAGCGAGCATGCCCGACGAGGGGCGGGTTACCGTGTCGCTGCGGAGGTCAATCACAGATCCAACGCCTCGAACTGCTGAATCGGGTTGGCTCGAACGCCCCAGCCTTCCCGCAGCCGCTTCGCGACCGTGAACGCCAGCTCCAGCGACTGGTCTCGGTTGAGGCGAGGGTCGCACACCGTTTCATAGCGGTCGGCCAGGTCGGCTTCCGCAAGGCTCACCATCCCACCGACGCACTCGGTGACATCGTTCCCGGTCAGCTCGACGTGCAGCCCGCCAGGCCAGGTGCCCAGGCTGCGGTGCACGTCGAAGAAGCCGTTGACTTCCTCGACCACATCGCCAAACGACCTGGTCTTGTAACCGGTCGCAGTGGCGAAGGTGTTGCCGTGCATCGGATCACACACCCACGCCACCTGCCGCCCGGTGTCCTCGACTGCCTGGATGATGCCGGGCAGCACCTCACGCACCTGGCCAGCGCCCATGCGACTAATGAAAGTCAACCGGCCAGGGACCTGTTCGGGGTCCAGCCGCTCGGCCAGCTCGACCGCTTCGTCGGGCAAGATTCCGGGCCCGAGCTTTACCCCGAGCGGATTGCTGACCTGGCTAAGCAGCTCCACGTGGGCCCCGTCGAGCTGCCGGGTGCGTTCCCCGATCCATAGCATGTGCCCAGAGGTTGCGTACAGCCGCTGCGACCGGGAGTCGATCCGGGTGAGTGCCCGCTCGTATTCCAGCAGCAGCGCCTCATGGCTGGCGAAGAAGTCGATGGAGCTCAGGGCTTCGCCGTCGACGCCACAGGCCACCATGAAGGCCAGTGCCCGATCGATCTCCTCGACCAGTTCCTCGTATTCGTGCTCGACCTGGGAATTGCGGGTGAAATCGCGGTTCCAAGAATGCATGCCCCGCAGGTCAGCGAAACCGCCCTTGACGAAGGCGCGCACTAGGTTCAGGGTCGCCGCAGAGGCGTGATAGAGCTGCAGCAGCCGCTCCGGCGCTGGCTTTCTAGACTCGGCATCGAAGGCGAACCCGTTTACCGCGTCTCCCCGGTAGGACGGCAGCGTGACGCCTGCCCGGGTTTCGGTGTCGTTGCTGCGCGGCTTGGCGTACTGCCCAGCAATACGCCCAATCTTGACGATCGGCACCTGCGCCGCGTAGGTCATGACAACAGCCATCGACAACTGCACATTTAGTTTGCGCTTGATGTTGTCGGCCGTGACCGATTCGAAGGTCTCGGCGCAGTCGCCGCCTTGCAACATAAACGCCCGGCCCGCGGCCGCGTCAGCGATGCTTGCCCGCAGCCGATCCACTTCACCGGCGAATACCAGCGGCGGCAGCTGCTCCAACTCATCCACCACCCGATCCAGGGCAGCTAGATCGTCGTAGCTCGGCTGCTGCACCAGCGGTAGGGCTCGTAGCTGGTCGCGGCGCATGATCGCTGACATGCCAGCCAGGGTATCGCAGTCGCGCGGCGGCTCAGGCCAATACCGCGACGGTGGTTACTTGCACCATTCACCCGCGAAGCGGTGGCGGCCCTCCCCCAGGACGTTGCCGCACAAATTCATCGCTGCCGATTTCCTTGAGATCGCCGCTCTTGACCCGCACCGCGTAGACGTCAGCGTATTCCTGTCCGGTCAGTTGCTGAATCGCAGCAACGATCTCGTCGGTAACCCAGCGCAGGGTCTGAGCGTCGGTTCGGCCTGCAAGCTGGGAGAAGTCCAGCGGCTCGCCAAGGATGACCTTGGGGCGCCACAGCCAGGGAATCCCGAACCAACCGGTGACCTTCTTGGTGCGCATCACCCCTACTGGTAACACCGGCACCTGGTAAGCCAACGCCATCCGCGCTGCCCCAGTTTTACCTTTGTAGAGCCGTCCGTCGGGCGACCTGGTTCCTTCTGGATAGATGCCGATTACGTGGCCCGCTTGCAGCACGTCCGAGATCGCCTGGAGCGATGTGGCGCTGGCCCGGCCGCCGCTGCGATCCATCGGCACCATGCCGATCGCTTTTAGGAACCAGGCCACGATCTTGGAGCCGATCCCCTTGTTGCCAATGAAGAGATCGGCTTTGGCTGGGAAAGTCATCCGCCGTTGCAGCATCGCTGGTATAACCACCGAGTCCATCGTGGCTACGTGATTGCTTGCCAGCAACACCGGGCCGGTGCTGGGCATGTTCTCGCCCCCAACCAGTTCGGCGCGGAACCCGAACCGCACCAGCGGGCGAAAAATTGTCACTTTGAAGAACTGGTACCACATCTCGGTAGCTACTCTAGCGAGCTTTCGCAAGATCATTCTTGCCAAAAGCTGCCAGAACGCGCAGAGTGAACCCTATGACCCACGTGAAATCTGAAGCTAGAACTGTGCGAGTAGGAAGCGGTGAGATCGGAGTGGTCGTTAGCCACGGCTTCACCGGCTGCACTAGTTCAGTAGCGGGCTGGGCGAATGCGCTGGCAGCCAGCGGGATGCGAGTCGTCGCACCGCGGCTTACTGGCCACGGCACCAGCTGGCAGGATCTCGACACGAGCACCTGGCAGGAGTGGTACGCCGATGTAGCGGCCGCCTACTACGAGCTAGCGCTTGATTGCCGCCAGGTTTTTGTGGCTGGCCTATCAATGGGCGGGGCGCTGGCGTTGCGGCTGGCTGAGATGCACGATGTCGCCGGAGTGCTGCTGGTCAACCCAGCCATCGGGAGTCGCGATCCGAGGTTACAGCTGACTCGCTGGCTGCATTGGCTAGTTCCGGCCCTACCCGGTATCGCCTCGGACATCAAAAAGCCTGGGATCGTGGAGCCCGGCTACAGCCATGTCAGCGTTAAGGCTGCCCACCAGATGACCCTGCTGTGGGCCCTGGTGCAGCGAGACCTGCACCGGGTCGAGGTACCGACGCTGCTGTTCAAGTCCACTGAGGATCATGTGGTCGACACGCTGACCCGAGAGATTCTTACCGACACGCTGCCACAGCTTGAGACCATTGAGTTGGCCAACAGTTATCACGTGGCCACTATGGACAACGATGCGGAACTGATTAACGCCGAATCAGTTCGGTTCATCCGCTCCCAGTTGGGCGGCGGAGCTGCCTAGCTGACTCGCCTGGCCCGAGCAATGGGCATGGAGTGCAGTGATGCGACCCTGACGCCACGGCGCGGGTTGGCGGCGTGCACGATCTTGCCGTTGCCGATGTACATGCCGACGTGGGAG
>PDWI01008039.1_pt1 | contig 16739 bp, 12 predicted proteins | sample 1430891 | NCBI WGS metagenome assembly PDWI01 (sample SAMN01162508, study PRJNA174530) | Oral metagenome, whole genome shotgun sequencing project. | biome: Marine environment; feature: Marine mammal; material: Swab sample of the gingival sulcus; isolation source: swab sample of gingival sulcus...
CAGCCAAGTTTACATTCTGGACGTCCGCAGCCGGCCGCCTCTCCCTGATCAATATGAATTTCCGAGCAGGGTCCGCAGGGCCCGGTATCCCCCATGGCCCAGAAATTATCCTTTTCACCCATTCGCACAATGCGTCCGGGCAACAAGCCATCCACCTTTTTCCATATCTCTTCCGCCTCATCATCGTCATCAAAGATGGAGACCCACAGCTTTTCGGCAGGCAGTTCCAGCACCCTGGTTAAAAAATCCCAGGCATAGTGAATGGCATCCTCTTTGAAATAATCACCAAAACTGAAATTTCCCAGCATCTCAAAAAAGGTATGATGCCTGGCGGTATACCCCACATTTTCAAGATCATTATGTTTACCGCCGGCGCGCACGCAGCGCTGCGATGTGGTGGCTCGGACATACCCTCTGCGGTCTTCTCCCATAAAAACCGTCTTAAATTGCACCATACCGGCATTTGTGAAGAGAAGCGTAGGGTCATCAGCGGGCACGAGAGAGGAACTCTCGACCACCGTATGACCTTTTTCCTCAAAATACTTCAAAAATTTTTTTCGAATATCATTCCCTTTCATTGCCTGAATATTCCCTCCTGTCATTTATCAGATTGTTCTTTTTTATCGAAAGAGATTATATGCGGGAGTATCTGTTTAAACTGTGGTGTTCCAGCCTTCCCCAAAAGCTCATAGATAATCATTTCAGCAGGCCCGACAACTGCACCAAGGGCCTGCAGTCGCTGCAATCCCAGGATATGACTTTCCCGTTTCCTCGAAGAGACACCATCTGCAACAATCCAGGGCTGCAATCCCATTTCCAGAAGCGCTGCCGCACTCTGATAGATGCAGATATGGGTTTCAACACCGGTAAGAATAACAGTGGATACGTCTCCTGCAACCCGTTTCATCATATCGACAGTATCACCGTTTTTGTAGGCACTGAACTCCAGCTTGTCCTGACATGGAATATCATAGGTATCAACCAGATTCTGAACCTGCTCAACGTACGGACCAAGACCTTTTTTATACTGTGTACTGGCAACAATGGGTACACCCAGTATTTTTGCACATTCAATCATCAGCTGCATCACTCTGACCACCTTTTCTGCCCCATCAATATGATTCATCAGGCTGCTATGCGGATCAATGATATGCAGACAGCATTCACCAGGCGTTACAAGAATTTTCCTTTCCATATCTCTTTTCCTATCCTCCTCATGATTCAGATCAATAAAATGAATGGGAACAACAGCTTCTATCAGCCAACAGGCCGTTTTCTCACATATGGATTTCATTATAGCTGCTATAAGTAACATCATTCCTTCTTCGGAGGCAAGCTTATCATCGTCCGTTACTAAAAAAAGAGAGGAATGGGACTGTATTTGCCAGTTACACATTACTGTTCTTTCGAAAAAGCTTTACAAAAGGTAAATGAGTATTAAATTTAACACTGAAATTATAACCATAAGGGAAGAAGTATGGAAAAGACCAACATGCAGGAAGAACAGATCGAGGCTGTAGCAAAAATACTGAAATCGATGTCGCATCCAATCAGGTTGAAAATCCTCTGCCTTCTTCAGGACGGAGAAATGAGTGTGGGCGATATCAGAAATGAGGTGAAAACAACAAATGCCAATGTGTCTCAGCACCTGAACATTCTGCGAAACCAGGGAATTATCGAATTCCGAAAAGAAGCAAATTTTATTTTCAATCGGATCACCGACAAACGTATTATGGATCTCATCGGAAAGATGCAGAAACTTTTTTGCCCGGATTTAAAAAAATAATGGAATACAAGGTATGATTGTAACAGACTGGATTCACACAATTGCAGGATTTTTTATTATCACCAGCCTGATCCTGGGCGCTGAAGCAAGCCCTGCTTTCCACAGCAAATACTGGCTGCTACTCACCGCCCTTGTCGGTGTAAATCTTTTTCAATTCGGGATAACAAAATTTTGTCCGATGATTCCTGTCCTCAAGGCACTGGGTGTACCGGAAAAGAGATCCTGACCCGGGCCGTTCGTCGATCAGTTTGACGAAACTGAAACATACAATCAGGAAATACTGGCAGTAAAAAAAAATGACAGGCAATTTCTCCCCGGTGTTCAGCAGAAGTCAACCCGGCCACTGCCAGCTGAGCTGATAGAGCTGCTAGATAGGCAAAATATGCATTTCCTCCTGCACCGCATATTTGCCTTTCAGCAGATAGCCATTGCGGCCATCTATCGAAACATCATCGCCAAATGAAATGGTCACATCACCTATTTCACAATAATTTCCTGTTTCATAAACCTTAAGATGCTTACAGCCGACCACACAGGTTTTCTCGAGTCTGACAGCAATAACCGAAGCATGCGAGGTCTGTCCACCCCGGGAGGTAATCAGGCCATCGGCCATACTGATAACCTTTATATCCTCCGGGACAGTATCCTGTCTGAATAAAATGAGATTGGCATCCGGGTGACTGTTGCGCATTGCAAGAATATTTTCTTCTGAAAAGACAGCTTTGCCTGACAGGGCCGAACCGGAAACCCCGACACCAGTACCCAGGACATTTTTACCAAGTTCCTCCGACTCAACGAAGACATTGAGCCGTTCCTGCTTTTTAATGGTGATCATATCCCGCGTCTGCAGCAAATACAGTTGTTCCGGATCAGGCCCTTCGAAGGTAAATTCGATCTCCTGTGGATTCCATCGCTTTTCATAGACAAGGTCTCTCGCTATTGCAAGCAACTCTGCATATATCCGGGGAAAACGCCGCTCCAGTGTCTCGTCAATATCACGACCATCAAGCTCAGCCTGCTCAACGGAGATGGCACAGCTGGTAACAAGCCCCGAAACAATGTCTTCGCCCTGATCACCGTAGGCGTAGTCACCCCACAGGGCAACACGCTGTACCTTTCTGTACGGATGCGACGTAAACAATACCCCTGAGCCGGCATGTTCCGACTTATTGCCAAATACCATCTCCTGCACAATCACCGCGGTTCCCCAGGAATTGGAAACATCCATAACCCGGCGATATTCATTTGCCTTGGCAGTCCCCCAGGAATCCAGCACCTTCTCAATGGCCCTGACCAGTTGCAGCCAGGGATCATCAGGCATCACAAAGCCTCTTTCACGCACCAGCTTCTGATAGGCCAGGGCAAGTTCCCGCATCTGGTCAGAAGAAAAATACCGTTTCAGTTTCACACCATGCCGGGCCTTGGCCTCGTTCATCAGCACCTGAAAATCCTCACGGTTCATTCCGGAAACCATCCCCCAGCTCTGGGCAAAACGCCGGTAATTATCCCAGCAGAGATACTCATTACCACCTGCCCTGACATGCTCTTCGATGAGCTCCTCATTCAGCCCGACATTATGGATAGTTGCCATCATGCCGGGCATGGAGATAGCCCCGCCGCTGCGCACAGAGAGAAGCAGCGGGGTATCAGGAGAACCAAACTGCTTTCCGGTTCTCTCTTCAACCTCGTTTAATGCCTCCCGCACCCGCTGCATAAACTCATCTCTTGCTTTCTGGAAACCAAACACCACCTCCCGGCAGCGAAAAATCTCTGTGGTAATCACAAAGGCCGGTGGAACGGGTTTACCGTCACCCAGGAGATTGATAAGGTTAAATCCTTTATTCCCCAGCAAAATCAGATTATTGGTAAACGGATTGACCTTGAGCAGAGATGAAATGGCAAGCTCCGGATTATAGGTCATCAACAGATCAATCCCGTCCTTATCAAGAATGTTTTTCTGGCTCTCCAGTGTCAGCAGGATTCTGACAATGAAATTATCCAGATGCTGCAAGCCAAAGGTAGAGGCAATAAGATCACGGAAAAAGGCTTCTGACAGCCTGTGCAGGGAAGAGGTGGGATCATTTTCATCGAGCAGGGAAGTATACTTTGTCAACACATCTTTTTTCCGTATCTGCGGAATGATGATAGAGAGGTTGTTCTGGTGAATATTAGTATAATAGGCGTATATAATATCCTTGACACCCTCGGCAAGACCCCTGAATATGTCCAGATACTGGGTATAGGAAAAACGTCGTACTTTCAATGAATTTTTAAGCAAGGACAGGTGAATGTCGAGACGTCTTGAGGTTATGCCGTCAATCCTCAACGCCCGAAGATAGAGCTCCAGACAGCTGACAATATTATAAAACGTGGCCTTGGTGATAAAGGAGAGGTTCACGGTCTCAGAAAGTTTTTCCAGATAGATATTGGCAAGGTTCTCCAACCTGAAGGTGAGACTTAAACTGTCAAATTTTTTCTCCAGGTAACGGCCATACACGGACGGGATATCCACCGCAATATGACGCTTGTAATAGATATCCTCTCTGGCCTCATATTTCTTCTCAGAGACTATTATCTTCTGTAAATTCTCCAGGGCCCCCAGAACAGCACGCAAACAGGAAACTGTGTCTCCTTCTTCCAGCTCTGCAAGCAGACTGTCCATACCATCAAAACCTTCCTTGCCTGCCTGCAGCAGCTCTGAGCGCAGCTCCTGAAAACCAAGATTATATTTCAAATGAAGCAGTTTGAACATATGAACAAGCAGTTCAAATCTACGTTTTTCTCTCTCATCAAGATCCCGCTGCTCATTAAGAAACTTGTGACACTGCTCACTGTCCCAGTCGAGCATATCATTAATTCCGGCAAAGCCATAAGCTTCAGCAACCCTCCGGACAATCCTGTTTTGACTGTCAATATATTTCCCTTCGGTAGAGATCTGGGAATACACTTCATCCGGTACAAACGGTTTCAAAAGGGATTTATCCCGTGTCTTCCAGAACAGAAAAATCGCCTTTATAAAATCAACAATGAGATTGGAACTCTCGACATGACTCTGTTTTCTGAGAAAATGGATTAACACATCCTGCCGTTTATGCATTTCGTCGAGTTCCGTGGAAACATCTCGTAACTCGCCTTCGGCACCAATTTCATTGAAGAATACCGGCATCAGCTTGCAGAACTGCTTGACAAGGTTATAGACCGGCTCAACAGGATGGTTGAGCAGCTCGGTAATATCACGCTGGAACAGATCCGTATCCTTGATACAGGTGCCGGTAAGCTTCAAGTTAATAATCAGCGCAGAAAACAGCGTTGCACACCATTTAGGCTCCTGCTCGATGAGCTTCAACCATACCCGGATATTATTGAGATGAGCCGGATTGGTAAGGGGCTGCCAATCGTCATCAATTCCCACCACATTGGCATACTGAAAACCAAAACGAACAACACTGAACAGGAAAGCCTCGACCATTTTGCTGTTGCCGCGGTTAAAAACCTCACCGCCCAGCACCTGGATACATTGCAACGAGGTATGCGGATACTTATTGACATTGACCTTCAATAACTGGAATGCGGTAGCAAGAAATTCTTCAATCTCTTCAAAACTCTGCTGGCGGATAAGCTGAACAAGGCTTCTGTTTATCTCCCTGAGAGAATCTTCATGGATGAGATACAGCCCCTCTGTGTCCATTATTTTAAATAAAAACAAAAGTTTCAGGTTCTCAGCCAGTTGGCATAACCCCTCATGCCCGTTTTTTCCGTCATATTCAATTTGTTCAGCAACTCCGGCAAGCTGCGCCGGAATAGCCTTGTAACACCTGACAATATCCACATGGGCCGGAAGAGTGAGTATCTCGTCAACAGCACCTCTTGCATCACGGGCAATATCTATCTGCTCCAGTCGCCTTCTATGTCGGTTGATGGTATCATGGGAAATGTCATGGAAAAGCTTTTCCACATCTGGATTATAATCCTTCAGACCGCTCTGTTGCCTATACCAGGATAACGGATCTTCAACCTGCAGCCAGTACGAGTAATTTTTTAACAGAATAGTCCGCATCAACGAGGCAACAGGATAACAATCAAAGTCGTTTTTTCCTTTCTCACCGCTATTCAGCTTGTCACGCAACCGGCTTACAAGGCGTTTCATCGGATGCTGGCCTTGTACAATGTGGAGCAATACCGGACTTTCACCCTCTTCAAGACTGTTCATCCAGGAAAAGATTTCATTAAGCGGAGCCTCAATGGCAAGCAGTTTCTGATGTTCAAGAAGTGTGATTATTTTTTCAAGCCAGGCCAGTTTTGCCTCAACAATTTTAGCAAGCAGGGCGGTATTCTTCTTGGAATCCATAATTGCTTCACGGAAAATTGAAGCCAGGAGCTCAAGGGCGAGCCCACCTTGCTCATGCCTGAGAAAATAGGTGCTGTTTTTCAGCACAAAACTGCGTAACAAGGGGATAATCAAATCCCAGTTTCTAAAAGGATGGCACACCTCATAGAGCAGACTCTCGAGGCTTGCATAAATGCCCTTGTATTTTGTAACAATATCAAGCAGGGGTGTTAACTGTTCGGCAATAACAACCTCTCCTGCTGTTTCCTGTAAATTAGCCCTCAGGGCATCCGAATCTATTCCTGTCATACCAGTTTCTTTTATTTCACAATTAATTTATTTGTATGTATTAAAATATTTCTTTAAACAGCGATTTTCAGATAAACGCCCGGATTCAACCGCAATCTTTATAATGGAAAAAAATTACATATTAGGCAAGGAAAAGATTTTCGGCACACTGCAACCTGGGCCTTGAAAGACCAGCACTTATTTTGTTTCTGACAGCTTCACTCTTGACAGGGTAAACGCCAGACAATACATTGCCTCTCAGCTCGAAATAACGTAAAAAACCTTTAATAAAGGAGACCACCATGAAAGAATGTCCCTGCGGCAGTGGAGAAAAACTGAGTAGCTGCTGTGAACCAATCTTCAAAGACCAGGCCCTCGCCACCACCGCAGAAAAGTTGATGCGGGCAAGGTATACTGCTCACGTTGTGGTCGATATGGATTTTGTCCGTGAAACAACCCACCCGGATCACCGGGAGGAACTAGACGAAAAGGCGGCCAGAGAATGGGCAGAAGAATCTGACTGGCTCGGTCTGGAGATTATTGATGCACATGGCAGCGAAAAGGATCAGCAGGGAGAGGTGGAATTTATTGCCAGGTACAAGGTTAAAGAAACCACGCACAGCCATCATGAGCGGGCATTTTTTGAGAAAAAAGATGGTCTTTGGTATTTCTCGGATGGGAAAATAGTTACAAACAAGCCGGTTACCGTCAAAAAGGTTGGCCGTAATGAGCCCTGTCCCTGCGGCAGTGGTAAAAAATACAAGAAATGCTGTTTATGATTTCCGCTGTCCGGAAAATACCGGTAAATCTTTATTTATCTGAAAAATGTGTATCTGATTCTACCTTGATTATCTCTCATCAGGCGCGTCTTTTGGCCTGATAAGAGATAATACATTTGGCAAAAAACTATAGTATCCTACAGGGCACTGTTGGCATGCATATGCAGTATCAGATCCAGCATTCTGTTGGAGTATCCCCACTCATTATCATACCAGCTCATCACCTTGACATTGTTGCCAATAACCTTGGTTGACTGGCTGTCAATAATTGATGAATGACCATTTCCGGTAAAGTCAACGGAAACAAGAGGAAGCTCACTATAGCCAAGAAATCTGTTCGCGGCACCTTTCAGCACCTCATTAACCTCTGTTACATTTGTCTCTTTTTCCACCTCCATCACAGCATCGACAAGCGATACATTGGGAGTTGGTACCCGCACAGCCAGGCCGTCAAATTTACCTTTCAAGGCGGGAATAACCAGAGAAACTGCTGCCGCCGCACCCGTCTTTGTCGGAATCATCGACATGGCCGCAGCCCGGGCTCTGCGCAAATCTGAGTGTGGGAAGTCAAGGAGCCTTTGATCACCAGTATAGGCATGTACTGTTGTCATAAGCCCGTTTTTGATCCCAAAATTGTCGAGAATCACCTTGGCAAAAGGGGCGAGGCAATTCGTAGTGCAGGAGGCATTGGAGACCACATGATGCACTGTCGGGTCATAATCATCCTCATTTACCCCCATAACAAAGGTTTTAACACCACCCTTTGCCGGAGCTGAGATAATAACCTTTTCTGCTCCTGCCTCAAGGTGTGCTCCCGCCTTCTCCTGGTCGCGGAACACTCCTGTGCACTCTGCAACATACCTGACACCATTTTCACCCCAGGGGATCTCGGCAGGATTTTTTATACTGGTGACCTTTATAAAGCGATTATCAACGTAAATGCCGTCATCATCGCTGGTCACCTCGGCATCCAACACGCCCATAACCGAGTCATATTTTAACAGATGAGCCAATGTAGCGTTGTCAGTAAGATCATTGATAGCAGCTATTTCAATATCCTTAAAAAGCGGGTCCTTACCTGCAGCTCGAAAAATTGATCGTCCTATACGACCAAAACCGTTTATTCCAATCCGTACAGCCATTTTGTTACCTCCTCTACTATGAGCAGAAAAACTGTTTTTGTTTTGCCCTGGCATACAACTCCAGGTATTGTGTTTTCACCGTACTCCAACTATATCGTTTATCAATCAACGCTACCGCATCTTTCTGCATGTCGCGTATTTTTCCTTTATCATGCCAGCAGTCAAGGGCCCTGTCCATTGCTGCGGCCAATCCATCAGGGTTATTGTGGTGATAGGCAAATCCCGTTTTATCATCGATAACCTTCACCAGCCCGCCCACATGATGAACAATGGGCAGATTGCCAAACAGCTGGGCAATAAAATCTGTCAGGCCGCAGGGTTCATAATACGATGGAATCAAGAAAAAATCCCCGCCGCTGTATACCCTGTTTGCCAGTTCAGGATTATATCCCTTAAAAAAACAAATACGCCCTTTCGCCTCTTCAAGCTGGGTGAGAGCTTCAATATTTTCTTCCACCTCCACCATACCGTTCCCCATGATAAGACACTGGAACTCCTTGCGCTCCCAAAGATATTTCCGTAATGCCCCAGCGACAATATCCACACCCTTCTGGGGTGTAAAGCGACCGACAAAGGTAAACAACGGAACGTCTCTGTCCGGGTCTAAAAAGCCAATTCGCTGTACTCCGCTGTATATTTCACCTGTGGAGGCAAGCATTTTAAGATCTTTTTTACAGACCATCTTGCCCCTCATCTGACCTCCTGCCCGTGGATTATAACTGCTTGCGAGACCAATTTTTTTCCCGTTTCTTGGGCTGCAACCAATTGGGTCAATACCATTTGTTATCCCCTCAAGATGACATCCCATTGCAAGCAGATGATGACCGAGCCAGCCAGTTCGTTCATCCTCATCGGTTTCCTGCAGCTCCCTGGCATAGTTTTCGCTGACAGTATTTACAAGGGCATACCTCGCACCTGCTACAAAGGGATCAAAATTCCCATCTAACCGGGACTGCCCCACCACACTCTCGGGCAAGCCTGTAATTGTCCGTGCAAAAGACAGATCATTAACTTCCTGATGATAACCGCGTCCCGCATTGTGCACGGTTATAACCAGACCGCATTCCCTGAAATAGCTGTCAAGCCAGCTGATCTCACGTACCATGGCCGGAAGAATCGCAGTATGGCCATCATGACAGTGAATCACATCTGGCTTTTCCCCCAGGTACATGATGAGCTGCAAAGCCGCCTTCTGAAGCAAAACATTCATGGCAAAATAATCAAAATGGCCTATCCCGCGCCGCTGAACAGGATTTTTTCTTTCCTCTTCAGCAGTATAGGTATACACATCTCCCTTTTCTGAAAATCTGGGACTATCGATCAGGTAGATACAAACACCCTCACTTGAGCAGGTATACACCTGCACCGTTTCCTTGCGATCCTCACCAGCATAATTCATATCAATACTGAATCGCAGCGGCTGATGAGAATTTTTTTCATTCAGAGGAGTTATATGAAATAATTGGGCATTTATACATCCATACATGGGTAACACTACCGTAACGGCATCCCCTCCTGCAGCAAGAGCAGCTGATAGCTGAGCGACAACGTCTTTTACTCCGCCCGCACCGGCAATACTGCCATATTCACGGGTTACCATCCAGATATTATGAGTTCCCATTTTCGTCTATCGCTCTCCTTTTTCCATCATAAAATAGCCCTAAAACCAGTACATTTGCGGCGCAAGACCAAAGTATCAGCACTGTACCGCCACTCCCATATTTTTTCCGCTCACTTTACCATACTTCTATTATATTCATTACATACCGGATTTCTATGCATTTTTCTACAAATCACAAATCAACACCTGTCCTTTCATTCCTTTTCCCGGCAGATAAGGGAATCAGAGGGATACTCTCCTGGTCACATGAGGAATCTCTGTAAATTGTTTGAAATCTGTTCTACAATCTGACTGCTTTTTCAGGTAGAAAGCATGGCGATACCTTGAAACAATTGACGGGTATTTGAAAACAGCATATACTATTTTACAGTATCTCTCTAACCCTGATAGCCGGGACTCGCAGTAATGCCTTCTTGCAGGGTATACGTGCCATGCTGGCTCAGGGTATTTCATCATGAGCAAAGCACCTTCATCTCCTTGTTTTTTATAGCGGGCTTGCCCCTGTAAGACACTGATAATATGGATTAATTATGGCAAATATCATATCACTGAAAACACAGCAACATATGCAACTTATTGACATCACCCAGGAAATACAACAGGCTGTTGCAGACAGGAAGCCCGGGAACACCATCTGTCATATCTTTAATCCCCATACAACCGCAGGACTCACCATCAACGAAGGTGCTGATCCGGCTGTTGCCCGTGATATAATAACGGGTTGCAAACAGTTTGTACCCATGGACTATCCTTTCACACATCTTGAAGGCAATTCACCAGCCCATATCATGGCATCGCTCATGGGCAGTTCAGTCCAGGTATTTGTTGAAGATAACAGACTTGTTCTTGGCACCTGGCAAAAAATCTTTTTTTGCGAGTTTGATGGGCCGAGAAACAGAAAGGTACTCTGGCAGTTATACTCATAATCACTCGATTACAAGGAAATATAATGACACACACCTGCCCGGATCTGCTTTGGTTTGACCGAAGAAATGGATCGAGAATCTTTTGCCCTGTTCCTGCAGCTGGCAGGCAATCCAGACCTGGCAAAAACCCTGGCCAAGCGCATGTCTCCTGAGCAGATAGATCAATTTGTCGATGCCTTTACCGGTCTTTTAAAAGAGCATCTCAGTGAAAAAGAGTATCACAGCCTCTTTCTCCAATCATGAGAAGACACAAGATGCCTGAAAGAAAAAACCTGCTTCAGGTCAACCGAATAACTCCCGTGAAATATCGATGAACAAGGTTATTCGCTTACAAAAATATCTCGCCCGCTGCGGTATCGCGTCAAGAAGAAAATCAGAGGAGATTATCGCAGGCGGCAGGGTCACAGTTGATGGCCAGATTATTACCGAACAGGGAGTCACTGTTGATCCGGCCAGACAGGAAATCAGACTGGATGGCAAACGTGTTTTTGAAAGGGAGGAAAAACTCTATTTACTATTAAACAAACCAAAGGGATATGTTACCACCCTGTCCGATCCGCAGAAAAGACCCATTGTAACAGATCTGATACAGGAAGTACCCGCGCGTCTTTTCCCGGTGGGCAGGCTGGACGTTGACACCCGGGGCGCTCTTCTCCTCACCAATGATGGTGAGCTTGCCCAGAAAATTCAGCATCCCAGCTATACTGTTTTCAAAACTTATGAGGCTGTAGTCCGTGGATTCCCGGCAAAGCAGCAACTGGCCCTGCTGGAAAAAGGCATTATGCTCGAGGGTAAAAAAACAGCTCCTGCCCGTATTCAGTTTGTAAAACGTCAAAAAAATACCGCTGTTATAAATATATCCATTCACGAAGGCCGAAAGCGGCAGGTACGCAAAATGTTTCAGGCTATAAACCATCCCGTATTGGCCTTAAAACGTCTCGCCTACGGTAATTTGTTCCTGAAAAACCTTCCTGAAGGCCGCTATCGTCCTCTAACTCCACAGGATTTAGAAAAGATATTTCAAAAAAATTCTTTACAAACTAAAAAATAATTGATTAAATCTGAATAGTTATCTGATTCATCACAAAACCACAGACAGTATCATATAGCTTTCTCGCTTATTTTTTATTATAAAATCAAATAGATAGACGATGAACTGTGGTTAACATTTCCAGAAAGGGTTTTTTTACAAACATCGAAGCATCATATAAATAAGACGATTTTACAGCAGTAACAACCTGGAAAAGGATCGGGGGGGAAACAGTAAATCACTTTCGCCAGGTAATGTGGAATATGTCTTATTGTATACAGGAAACTGTTACAAAAAAACTGAACAAACGGGCAGAGCCCACGGGAACAGGAGCAAAGCATGAACAAATCCGAACTGATAGAATGTCTGGCACAGCGCATTAATGTGCCGCATCGCGAAGCTGCTGCAATTACCAATACTGTCATTGACACTATGACAGAAGCACTTGCCAATGGCGAGAATATCGAAATACGGGGGTTTGGCAGTTTCGTAATTAAACAGTACCGCAGCTATGAAGGACGAAACCCCAAAACCGGCAAGAAAATACAGGTAAAGCCCAAAAAGCTGCCCTTTTTCAAGGTTGGAAAAGATTTACGGGAAAAGGTAAACGCCAAAAACATCTGATTCCCGTCGACCACCTCAATTCCCTGCAACACCACACGAACACGGGTTTACTTGCACAACCCGGCAGTTCTGATTTACATACCGGATTTGGCCAGTCCCCCTCCAACACACGCGATCCGTCAAGAATCTGAAAGGAGAATAACATGCACTTACAACGTATACCGATACCCCGCCTATCACGCACCCTGGCAGTTGTTGCCGGGGTATTGCTTTTTTTATTCGGCACCCACGCCTGGGCCAAAGTCTGTTCCACAGATAACTGGTGCTGGGAAAATCCGCTGCCCCAGGGTAAGAATCTCAAAGACATCTGGGGTAGCAGCCCCACAAATGTCTTTGCCGTCGGCAACGACGGCATCATCCTTCACTACGATGGCAGCAGCTGGACAGGTATGACCTCAAATACAACATCCACCTTGTCCGGTATCTGGGGCAACAGCCCTACAGATGTCTTTGCCGTCGGATCTGGCGGCACCATCCTTCACTACAATGGCATCAACTGGACACCGGNNNNGATGACCTCGGGTACCACAGCCACCCTCAATGGAATTTGGGGCACCAGCCCTACAGATGTCTTTGCCGTCGGAAATGGCGGTACCATCCTCCGCTACAATGGCACATCCTGGACATCGATGATTTTGGGCACTTCACCCAGCCTCAACGGGATTTGGGGCACCAGCCCTACAGATGTCTTTGCCATCGGACATAACGGTGACATCCTTCATTACAATGGCAGCAACTGGGAACAGATGAGCTTGAACAACGATGAATGGCTCCATGACATTTCGGGTAGCAGCCCCACAAATGTCTTTGCCGCCGGAGCGGACGGTACCATCCTTCACTACAATGGCACCACATGGACACAGATGACCTCGAACACCAGAATCCGCCTCTCTACCATCTGGGACACAGGCTCAGATGAGGTTTTTACGGCCGGAGAAAACGGCAACATCCTTCACTATGATGGCAGCAACTGGACACCGAGCAACGCGGCCACCACAACCTTCCTCAGTGGTATTGAGGGTACCAGCCCTACAAATGTCTTTGCCGTCGGTGATGGCGGCACCATTGTTCATTACAATGGCAGCAACTGGGAAGCCATGGACTCAGGCATTACAGAAAACCTCGGTGAAATTTGGAGCAGCAGTTCAGGCAGTGTCTTTGCCGGCGGAGGATACGGCAATCTTTTGCTCTACAATGGTGGCAGCTGGACACAGATAACCCCGACTCCCTTTTTCACCTTCGAAGGGCTTTGGGGCAACAGCCCCTCTAATATCTATGCGGTCGGATTTAGCACGACCAGCAACATCTATCATTACTCTGGCGGCACCTGGACGCCGATGAACGCACCCAGTTCAGCAACACTCGCTGACATCTGGGCTAGCAGTGAAAACAATATCTTTACGGTCGGAGCTGGCGGTACCATCCATCATTACGACGGCACCACTTGGACATCAATGAACTCGGGCACTCCAAACACCCTCCATGCGGTTTGGGGTGACAAAATTACAGGTGATGTCTTTGCGGTCGGAAGATTCGGCACCATTCTTCGCTATAGTAGACCTCGAACACCATAGTTGATCTTCTTGGCGTCTGGGGAACAAGCGAAAATAACATCTTTGCTGTCGGATGGGACGGCACCATTCTTCATTACGATGGCAACAACTGGACAGCGATGGACTCGGGCACCACAGAAACCCTTTCTGGCATCTGGGGTACCAGTACAGGCGATATTTTTATAGCCGGATCTAACGGTACCATCCTGAAGAGAGGTGAAGACACTCCTCCTATCCCTGAAGATGACTTTCCCTGGGTACTCTTTCTGGGCAGAAAGAGTAACTAAAGGAAACTGACAGGAAATCAGGATGCCTGTAAAGGCATCCTGAATTTCCCTTCTGCCACTATCCCGCAACAGGAAACAGCTCTTTGTTTTCTCAGTATATTTGCTATATATTTCACCTGTTTTTTTCTTGCTCTTTCTTTCTCCCCATGCTATTTTGCTGTTTGCTTTTTAGCAGAAACGGTGCCTAACATATTTATCCTGTGAAATAAGTCTGGAGGAGAAAAAAATGCAACGACAACGTATACCGATTACCCGTTTATCACGCACCCTGACAGTTGTTGCCGGGGTATTACTCTTTTTATTCACAACGCACCAGGCCTGGGCCAAAATCTGTTCCGCAGATAACTGGTGCTGGGAAAATCCGCAGCCCCAGGGTAACAGCCTCGGGGGCGTCTGGAGTAACAGCGCTAATAATGTCTTTGCCGTGGGAAACTATGGCACCATCCTTCATTACGACGGTAATGAGTGGACAGCCATGGAATCGGGCTCCACAGCACCGCTTGAGGCTGTCTGGGGCGCAAGCGAAAACGATGTCTTTGTCGTCGGACCGGACGGTATCATCCTTCACTATAACGGCAGCACCTGGACACCTATGACCTCGAACACCACTAACAGGCTCAACAACGTCTGGGGCTTAGGCGAAAATGATATCTTTGCCGTCGGTGATGAAGGCACCATCCTTCACTACAATGGCAGCACATGGACACCGATGACTTCGAATACCACAGAAGATCTCACTGGCGTCTGGGGCACAAGCGCAAACAATGTCTTTGCCGTAGGAGCTAGGGGCACCATCCTTCACTGCGATGGCAGCACCTGGACACCGATGATTTCGGGCACAACAAAATGGCTCGAAAGCATCTGGGGCTTCGGCGAAAATGATATCTTTGCCGTCGGAGGGAGCTGGGACGAGGGCGACATCATCCTTCACTACAACGGCACCACCTGGAGCATTATGGACCAAGGCACCACAAATGGACTATATTGCATATGGGGTTCCGGCACAAACAATGTCTTTGCTGTGGGGTTATTCGGCACCATTTTTCACTACAATGGCAGCACCTGGAGTGAAATAGAATTTGAAAACAGACGATTTCTCACTGGCATCTGGGGCAGCAGCGAAAACGATATCTTTGCCGTCGGAGAATACGGCGCCATCCTTCACTACGATGGCAGCAACTGGAACATTCCATACCCCCTAGCCACAATAGAACGTCTCGAGGCCATCTGGGGCGCAAGCGCAAACAATATCTTTGTAGTCGGAGAATACAGCCCCATCCTTCACTACGATGGCAGTAGCTGGACTCCTATGTCTCTGAATATCATAGAAAAGCTCCATGGCGTCTGGGGCAGCAGCGAAAACGATGTCTTTGCCGTCGGAGAAGACTGGATGGGAAATATTGTCCTCCATTACAACGGCAGCACCTGGAGCACGATGGACCAGAGCACCACAGAACCACTCTATGACATCTGGGGTTCAAGCGCCAGTAATGTCTTTGCAGTTGGAGATGCAGGTACTATCTTCCACTACAATGGCAATAGTTGGAGTTCCATGACCTCGCCTACCATGAAATCGCTCAATGGCATCTGGGGCGCAGGCGCAAACGATGTCTTTGCGGTTGGAAAAGAAGGCACCATCCTTCATTACAACGGCAGCACATGGACTCCTATGACCTCGAATACCACAGAAAATCTCAATGGCATCTGGGGCAGCAGCACAAACGACGTCTTTGCGGTTGGAGAGGGAGGCATCCTCCTTCATTACAATGGCAGCACATGGAGCGCCATTTCCTTAGGAACGGAAGCAGAGCTCAGGGGTATCTGGGGCAGCAGCACAGACAATGTCTTTGTAGTTGGGGTTAGGAGAGATTACACTACCATCTTCCACTACGATGGCAGTACCTGGAATACCATGGAAACGGAAGCAGAATATTCGCTTAATGGCGTCTGGGGCAGCAGTACAGGTGATGTCTTTGCCATCGGAAACGGAGGTATCATCCTGAAAGGTAAAGGCACTCCCTTTACCCCTGCAGGTGACTTCCCCTGGGTACTCTTTCTGGGCAGAAAGAGTAACTAAAGGAAACTGACAGGAAAGTCAGGATACCTGTAAAGCCGGTATCCTGATTTTCCCTGCCGCGACACCCCGACATCCCCCCTTCTGCTCTTATCCTGCAAAAGACAACAATTCATTGTTTTCCTGCCAAATTTATTATATTTTTCAAATATTTACCTTGCCCTTCTTTTCCGCCATGTTATATTTATCAGCCGCCAGCAATGGTTCGTCTATATATTTTCATACACATATCCTGTTACATAAACCTGGAGAAGAAAATGCAATTACAGTGTATACCAACCACCCGTTTATCACAAACCCTG
>PDWI01005283.1_pt1 | contig 16738 bp, 21 predicted proteins | sample 1430891 | NCBI WGS metagenome assembly PDWI01 (sample SAMN01162508, study PRJNA174530) | Oral metagenome, whole genome shotgun sequencing project. | biome: Marine environment; feature: Marine mammal; material: Swab sample of the gingival sulcus; isolation source: swab sample of gingival sulcus...
TCGGGGCGCGGGCCGCTTGCCGGCCAAAGCCTAGAGCGCGGTCCTGAGCGAGCGTGTCCTCGGGCTATCGCACGAGGACACAAACGATCGGGATTTGCCATATTGATTAGTTCTCTTAAGTGTCTTATTATGCTCTTATCGGGAACAAATGGGCACAAAAAATGTCGGGATTTAGTGAAAAATTGAAGTCTGTTCGATTGGAAGCAGGGCTGACCCAGGAGATGATGGGTACAGCCTTGGATGTGTCAGGCCGGACTTACAAGCATTATGAACTTGGACAGCGCTCACCATCAATTGAATTTCTTCAGCGGGTTGTAGAACGATTTCAAGTTGATGCGGGCTGGTTGATCGAAAACACCGAGGAATGGGCAAACCGCTTCGATTATTTTGTTGAAGTTTTCTCTGCCTTCGATGCTGCTAGAGAAGCATATATTCGATTTGAAAAGCGCGGTGTATCGTGGAGCCAAGCAACAGATAACGAGCTAAAAGAGCTTCGAGCCGCCGGAAAACGATTGGCTGACATTGGTGAGGCAAAATGTATGGGAGCCGCAATAAGAGCGATGTTTCCTGACGATCCGGGGAGGACTTTGCGAGCCGGTGACGAGCTGAACCACCTATGGTCGGGCATAGACGGATGGAGAGCCTGACAACTCGCATGCCGGCCATCATCGAAACCACCTATTATGAGACATGGTTGACGGGCAATCCCGATCAAGCCTCAACGCTGATCCGAACCTTTCCGGCAAATAGGATGCGGATCGTTTTGCAAGGTATCGGGAAAAAGGCGGACTGCGGTTCAGTCAGTTGATTGTGCCGCAGTCTGATTATCACGAAGTCGCGTGATTGTCGCGCGGCTTACCGCCAGCCGCTTCGCAATCATGGAAATGGATTCGCCAGCTGCCAGCGCAGTTCGGGCATCCTCTTCGGCTTTGGCCGACAGGGCTCGGGGACGGCCAATACGTTTGCCCTTGGCCCGCGCAGCGGCAATCCCGATCTGGGTTCGCTCTCGAAGTAAGTCTCGCTCGAACTGAGCAACAGCATTGATGACATTCATGGTCAGCATTCCAGATGCACTTGTTAGATCAAGCCCACCAAGAGCGAGACAGTGAACCCGAACGGGAATTTCTGCCAACTCAGCAACCGTCAAAGATACGTCGATCGCATCACGACCAAGGCGATCGAGCTTTGTCACCACCAGAATATCGCCTGGTTCCAACCGATCGACAAGCCGTGCAAATTGCGGGCGTTGTTTCGCAGGAACGCTGCCTGAAATTGTCTCCGTAAGAACACGATACTCGGGCATATGAAAACCAGCCGCCTCAATCTCATGAACTTGAGATGCGACAGACTGTTCTACAGTTGAAACCCGGACATAGGCAAAGGTCCGGGGCGGCTCAGCTTGGGCCAGTGTGCGGGGTGGAACCGAAGGCAATGAATACATCCTGATATGACCAAAATACCTGGTCAAAAAATAGCATATGTTCAAAACTCTTAAAAGACAATTTTGGACAGGCTTAGGGATCTGTGCCCGAAGGGTTCCTTTTTGAACAGTCTCCTTAGACCGATGATAGGTTCAGCAGCAATTAATTGATTGCAAAACAGTGGGGGCTATCTGCCCCCGCGCCTTGGGGCGCTCCCCCGAGGATATTTTTAGGAAGATGAAAACAGCGCAGATTTTGCAATGTTATTGTATGGAGTCCATTATTATGTTATTGTGGGATCGCGGTACAGGCAGGGATGCCGATGATCGCGGAAGGTGAAAGCGTCATGCGCGTTCTCCATGAGGGCTGGAACCACAAGGGGCCAGCCCTCTTTTATGGAAAGGATCTTTCTTGAAAATCATTCTGATATTAGTGTTGTTCAACATGCAATCAGGCTCCGAAGTTATTACCGCTGAATTTGATGATGTGCGGGCATGCGAGTTGGCAGCGCTCCGCACGTTTCAAGGCGTCAGCACAAAGGTTGAAATGCAAGCTTTGGAACCGGCTGAGACCATAATTACCGGCACGATTATTGCACTCGGCAATGATGGTGCGGAACTTGGAATTTATAGTTGTAATCCATCGCAATCGGATCTTGGGAACGGTTAATCGCTGCATTTTAGTATCCTCGCCGCCGCTGCAAACCGATTACGCTGCCGATGAGATTGAGATTACCACGTTTGTGGGCCCGGATCATACCGCGCAGCGCTCCGCCGGGATTGCGCACTGGTGTTTGAGGATGATCGCGGTTTGCATCAAGGACCAAAACACAAAGCGTAGCGCCAAGGCGGCCGAGTTCGTAACATGCAGATTGCCAAGCAGAATAATTAATGCCGAGAAACGCAAGCATATCGTGTGCAGCGTCGATCATTGTTTCTTTGGTGATCTGACTAGATCGCGCCTGAAGTGCCATCTGGAAGTCTGGAGATGCAAGCTTGAAAAGTTGTTCGGGTTCAAAAAGCGCTTCAAGTTTAGGGTTGATAACACCGCTCTCCGCTTCATACTTTTTTTCTCTGCAAATATCGGGGCCGTTAGGACCCGATTTAGGAAAGTTTGTGTGCGCGGATTTATCCGCGCTCCTTTTATTGACGCTTGCGTTACAAGATACAGAATGAATCTTTTGGTTGTCCTCTTGTATAAAGGACCGGAAGGTTTCTGCCGGTTCACAGGAAGAATCAGGTAGGATTTCAATAAGTTCTTCGAGTTCTGCACACAGTTCAGTAGCGGCCTCAACATGAGCTTCAAGACGATCCAGTCCAAGGGAGTAGAGTCGGTCGGAACGCGGCCAGGCGTTGAACCGGGCAAGAACCGAAGAAATGGCCTCATTTTCCAACGCTTCGGGTCTGAGGCGGGTGATCGCTTCCTTCATTCGGCGCAAGCGAACACTACGCAGGCTCTTCAGTTCCTTGATGCGTTTGGTTGCAGCTCGCTTTTTGTCACGTAAAGCTAGCAAGTCAGCAAAGCGGGCTTTTAGTGGGGTAAAAAGTAAACCTCGACCGGTCCCGGCTTCACGCGCACCGTTTGCCTTGGTGTCACGAACCAGAATATTCTGACGCTCAAAATTGCGTTCATGGCTACGAAGTTGACGTGAGGTCATATGAAGGCGTTGAGCCATCGTTTCCTGGGTGCCATAAAATGTTGGTTGGGCGCCTGGCTCAGTCCAGTCTTTGTCGCTTGTGCTACCGATGAGCTTGGTGAGAACGAAAATTGCTGCTCCGCTCAAATTAAGGTCGGGGCCGATCTCACTGATGACAGCGATTACATCGCGGCGGGTCATACCCTGCGGCAATGCGGCTTGTGAATGGTTCATTTCCTTGTCCTTTGTTTGCAAATTTGACAAGGCGGCAAAGCAAAAAACCATTGTTCGCACAGATGCGTTTTTTGACTTGTTTGGCTGTCGGAAGGGTGGTAGAAACAAACCAAGCCTGAAGTTTATAGGGCCGTTCGGAACGCCAATTCCTAGGTCTTTATGTTTCTACCCCCCTCCCTCGCTTGGTTGCCGCCGAGCGGGGGGGTTTCTTTTTGGGGGTGCCTGTTCTCCTTGTTCTATTGATTCTTATTTTACCTCACGACAGACATACTATCTTTAGACGTCTGTCGCAATTATAGTGTTGAGGGACGTTACTTCACACCATTCCTAGTAGTTCACCTGCTCGAAGCCATAATTGTCTTCATAGTCGCGCCACTCGACGAAAACGGAACGATGATAGATGCCGGGGCAATACTCTCCAAAACGCTCCAGACCTGTGTGGGCCTCAGGCAGTGCATTGATGGACGAGCGCCGCCAGTAAAAATCGCCCTGGATGCCATAAGATCCCATGCGCACGCTCGCAGAGCGCGAACAATCATCATCCGAACCGAGATGTTGCCGTGCATGTGTCACATTGAAAACACGAATTGAACGAACGAAGTCGAACTCGGCCCCGCTAATGTCAATGTCAGCGGTGCCGTTATCGGTGCTATATTCACCATTCCTGACAAAATTCAGAGCAAATCCCTCCGGCAACGGCTGAGCAGTCCCGCCGCTTTGGCGAAAAACGGCGGGCTGCGGCTGAAGCGCGTTATCCGTGAGTGATGCGCTTGGGACAGACTGAGGTGGTGCGAGATTGCTCTGTATAAGAGCCTCGAAAATACGAGATCGGTTTGTCTCGGAAGGGCCGATATTGAAAGCCGCGCCCATTGGGCAGCGCCAAATCTGTAAAGGTGGTTCGATAGGCCAGGGTGTAATGCGCCGGATGAACTCGGCACGGGCACGAGCGCATGGAACAGATGCGGGCCAGCCGCCAGACAGGCAAAGAAGGATGGCGCAGTCAATTTGATAGCTTTGTGCTTGTGCTGATTTTGAAGTAACAACCACACTGGACGCCGAGATTGCACAAACCAAGGCAGTGGTGCGAAGCAACTTTAACATGTTATCTCCTTCCCTACATTGTATAATTATAAAAACACAGTCGTTTTTATAATATTGTCATACGGTTTTAACGGCCCTCTGGCAACAAATTATGACCTGGCTTCGTCATTCTTACCTAAACCTAAAACCAGCTTGATGACTCAAAGGTATTTTTGAGCCCAAACCGCCTGCTACAACCATAAGCATATCAGTCAACAGAAACCACTTGATTGAAGAATCGGCGGTAACTCTCAGTCACTTCCTGTCCTTCACGGAACGCACGCCCACGTTCTTCATCAAGACATTGCAGATAGCTTCCAAGTTCAGAAAAGTAGAGTTGGAAGTCATTATAAATCAAATCGCGATACTCTCGGGCTGATTCGATTTCAGCCGGAACAAAGGGTCGCTCAGGCGGAAAGCATACATTTTCTTGCGCCCAAGAAAGGGCTGGCGAAAAAAAAAAAAACAAGCACATAGCGGCTTATCGTAAAATTTTGCATTGCATAACCACCTGTTACGCGTCTCTGATTTTTTGTTTAGGCATCACAACGCCTACACTAACCAGAAGATCTTACAGTTGCAACATTACAATGTTGCAACTGCTTTTATAATATCGTAGGACCAAGTTGCCTGGGGAGGGCGCACGGTCCGTTAGCCAAAAGGAAAGCGCCGACCGTGACAGCTAATTTAATAAACGAAGCGCCGAATGTGGTTACAGAAACGCAATTCCGACTCCTTCTACAGCAAGGGTATCACGCAGAGGTTGTATGCAAAACCCCCGCGTTCCGAAAAAGTGCCGTTTGGTATGGGGAATGGTTTATCCGTGCCATTAGCGAAGACAAGTCAGTTGAAAAACTACTTGTGCCAGGACGGCGCTGGAGCAAGAAAGAGGAGGAAATCTCCCTGCGCTTGTTCAAAACTGCAAACGGCCTCATTTCTTTTATGGAAGGTATGGGTTTCGATCCGGTTCATATTCCGTTGCAAAAAGGAGGGCGTGCGCTCCATATTCTGCCGGAAAATAAAACACTTTCTGATAGCGGCTAATGCCACAGTAGCGCTATCTGCTTCACCTGCCCTTGCACAAGGCATGGTCCTAGTGATGGAAGAAGACGGATCACTCCGTCCCTCCACCCCTCAGACAAGATTTGCCCGAAATTACAATGACGGCATTGGGCAAGGCGCCCCCTCAAATAAAATACTATTATTTGGGGCACAAAGGGAAGATGATGCTTCCCGCGCAACAACCACAACACGTCCTTCGGCTACACCTAGCCCAAAAATTCTAAATGCCATTGAGCAAACCGCTTTGCGTTATGCAAGCCACCCAGCTTTGCGCCGCGCAAATCTCAGCGTGATAGAATGGCAACTTCTTTACCAAGCCAATATCGAAATCGAGAGTGCATATAACCCGAATGCCCTCAGCTCGGCAGGTGCGATCGGTCTAGGCCAGCTTATGCCGGATACCGCACGTCATCTTGGTGTCGATCCGAATAATTGGCAAGAGAACCTGGATGGATCGGCACGCTATCTCTTGATGATGCTGGCTCGCTTTGGGAACGCACGACTTGCTTTGGCAGCCTATAACGCGGGTCCTGATGCTGTGGACCTGCACAATGGCATCCCACCTTTCAAGGAAACACAAAACCACGTCAGCCTCGTACTGGCAGCTTTCAACCGACTCGAAGGAGAACTTTCATCATGAAGCCCAGCTTTAATACATTCGCCACACTTTGTGGGATTTTGCTTTTGATCGCAAATCCCGCACTAGCACAAACCATTGATTTGTCCCCTGTTCAGGATCTTCTTCAAGGTATTGTCGATGCCATTACCGGGCCTCTCGGGATCGTTATCGGCACTCTTTCTTTGATTGGTGTTTTCCTGTCGTGGCTCTTCGGGATCATTGATTTCCGCCAAGCCATGTGGGTGGTGGTTGGAATTGCAGGAATTGCAGCCGCACCGACCATCGTTTCTGCTATCTGGTCTTAATATAAGGCAAATATAATGACAGAACAGTCCCGTTTATTTCTTGGTCTTGTGCGTCCCCCCAAGCTTCTTGGTCTGCCAATCATGTATGCCATGGTATGGCTTTTCGGGTCTGTTCTGATTTTCCTCTGGGTGCAGCATTGGATAGTCGCAGTGATTTCAGCCATCGCCTATCCCCTACTATGGAAAGCCGCAGATTGGGATGAAAACTTCCTCGATGTGGTAGTGACAGCTTTGCAAGTTACGCGGCCAACACTTAACCGCAGAATACACGGCGGAGATAGTTATGCCCCGTGATGCAAGTTATGATGCAAGAACATTGATGCCTGGATGGTTCGGACGGGAGGTAAAGCTTGCTTCAATGCTTCCCTATATCAGCCTTGTAAATGACAAAACCGTCCGAACGCGAGGTAATGAGTTATTTCAATGTATCCGTCTTGATGGGATAAACAGCGACACCACAGATGATGAATATCTGGACCGCACACGGGCACTTTTCGCATCGGTAATTGCACGGATCGGGCCAGAATGCTCCTTCTATGTTCACAAGGTTTCCAAGGCTATCTCACCCGATTTGGTTCCGATCGAAGGCGATAACTTCGCTTCCGCTGTAGACCATCGCTGGCGACAAGCCCTTGAGCAACGCCAATTGCGAGATAAAACACTAACTCTAACCGTTATAAACCGACCGGCCGTCGGCACAAAACTACCGCTACGCGCGGCAAAGTCAGCCAAGCTACTAAAATTACAGACAGAAAAACGAGTAGGCAGACTTCAGGAAATTGTCCGCTTTCTCATGTCATCCTTTTCAGACATGAACCCCCGATTGCTCGATGAACCTTCGGGCGAGCTTCTTGGTTTCTTGGGCGCATTGAACATAGGTCAAGAGCTACCGCTTTATCGTGGTGCCCGCACATCCATCGTTTCTGAAAATGTCGCAAATACCCGCATTACCTTCAAAGGCGATAAATTTTATTTATCTGACGGGGCAACCGGCCCACGTATCGGCTCAATCTTTGCTGTAAAGGACTATCCTGAAAAGACGCATTGCACAATGTTCGATGAGCTGAGCCTACCTGTCGATATGATCGTGACGCACAGCTTCACCCCCATCAACAACAACTGGATGGCGGGACGCATCAAACGGCAAATGAGATTACGGGCATCCGCCAATGATGGCGCGATTTCGCTTCTTGAAGAACTACCAACCGCACTCGATGAATTAGAATCGAAACGTCTGAGCTTTGGCGATCACCATATGTCAGTGGCCGTATTCGCAGACAACGAAGAAAAGTTGGCAAACATTAGCGGTGAAATAAAAAACACTGCCTCAGCTGAAGGTGTCAATCTGATTACCGAAGGCTTTGCCAGTGCAACACATTTTTTCGCACAACACCCTGGAAACAGCCACGCAAGAAGCAGGAAAGGGGCAATAACGAACCGGAATTTTGCAGACTTTGCGGCGTTCCACCGGACACCTCTCGGCAAGACGGCAAACCAAGTTCCATGGGGAAAAGTTATCACCATGTTCCCCACACCCGAACGTTCGGCCTTTTCATTTAACTACCATGAACAAGGCTCCCCGGACAAAGAACCAACCGGCGGGCACACGTTGATACTTGGTCGCCCTGGATCTGGAAAATCTGTTTTATCAGCATTTCTGATGACACAAGCTCGACGAGCTGATGCACGTCTTTTTATCTTTGATTATCGTCTGGGTATGGAAATGGCCGTGCGTGCAAACGGTGGCCGATATTCCTCAATTAAGGCAGGTGACGCCACGGGGCTTAATCCGCTTCGAACAGAGATTGATGAACGTGGACAGGCATGGCTTTCTGACTGGCTTGCTTCGTTAATCCATCGTTCAGACAAACCGCTGACCCCGGCACAAACAAATCTTATTCAGCAGGTGGTTCGTCAAAATGCAACCGCGAGCGACGTAAGCCTACGCAATTGGCACGATTTAGCGTCGCTGTTTATTTCAGCTGACGATGGCGGCGATCTTCATGAGCGTCTGCAAGAATGGACTGCTGAAGGGCGTTATGGCTGGATTTTCGGCCAAAACCATGAAGACACGTTTTCACTTGATGGCAATGTAGTTGGCTTCGACCTGACCGGCATTTTGGACAGTGAAAGCGAAAAAGAGCGCATGGCCGTTCTATCCTATCTTTTCCGGCGCGTTGAGCGCGTCATCGAAGACCGCAAACCGACCATCATAATTATTGATGAGGCATGGAAAGCTCTGGACAACGAGTATTTTGCTGAACGCCTCTCAAACTGGCTAGTGACTGCTCGAAAGCAGAACGCAGTCGTGGTCATGATGACGCAATATGCCAGCCAACTAGAACAAACCCGCACCGGGAAAACCATAATCGAAGCTGTGCCCACACAGATCCTTTTGCCAAACATTCGAGCCAAAGCATCAGACTACGCAATGCTGAACCTTAACGGCAAAGAGCTGGACGTCTTGCTTACATCGGGTACGGCATCTCGTATGGGGCTTGTACGGGACGACCGGGGGTCGGTTGTTATCAATGCAGATTTAAGCGCCCTCGGGCCGCTCCTAACCGTCCTCGGCGGGATGGAAAAAGGTGAACAGTTGGTGGGTGCCGATTATCGCCAACGAAAAGACTTTTGGAGGGTCGAATGAAACCTGTCACAATTCTGATTTTACTAACCATCACCTGTGTTGCCGGTTGCTCCACATATCGGCCATCTAAAGCAAACTGCTTTGATTTTGATACCGTAACACGCAATGACCGGGGTATGGCATTGCTATTGGCAGACACCTCACATCCACAAGAACGCATTTCAACAAAATCAAAACGCTGCACTTTCACCCCAATTGGATACCAGGAGCAGCCCACCAATGAATAGAAAGGTCAAACTAACACTCATTGCCTTATTTTGGGGAACCAGCGCAATTGCGCAAGGTGTACCCACGATAGATGGCGGGCTAATTATCAGAAACGAAGCGTCCAATATTTATCGTGAAAACGACCTTGCAACGCAACGTGATACCCTTGCCATTGAACAAGAGCTTGCCGAAATTGAAAGGGAACAACTGTCCGTTCTGCAACAGATTCTTGATGCACAAACCAGTTTCGGGGGGCAAGGAATCCCTAGTATGGTCTCAACGTTGGAGAACGGGGCCGATCCCGAGTCTTCAGCTGACGTAATTTACAATCCGGATGACAGCAACCCCGGAGCCGCTCAGTTGTTTGGTGACGCAGCCGGCAATGTTGAAGAGCTAATTATCAAGGTAGCGCAGGAAACGCATAGTCTTTCCGGGGTCGGACAAGCCGGCTTCTCGGTCAGAGAGTGGCGATATATGTTGCAAGCTCTGATCTGGCAGGAAAGTCGTTTTTCAATCGGGGCACGCTCACCTGTAGGCGCGTTCGGTTTAACCCAAATCATGCCGGCAACCGCTGGCGATTTGGGAATTTATCCTGACTATTACGACAGCCCCTATTTGCAGGTCAAAGGCGGCGCACGTTATCTGGCCCAAATGCTTTCGATGTTCAACGGAAACATCATCCACGCTCTTGCGGCCTACAACGCCGGGCCTGGAAATGTTCAAAACCATGGGGGTGTGCCACCTTTTCAGGAAACGCAACATTACGTTCAGGTAATTCCGGCCAAATACAATGAATATCTGGCGCGGGGTGGCGGGGGCGACGCTGTTGGCACTATTGATCCGGCTCTTCTTGCAAATTCGAACCTCTCATTGACGGGTGCAAGAACAAGTTCCTACGCGAACAACAGCATGGCAATGATCGAAGCGGCAGCACGTCGCCTCCAAAATATCGTTCAACGGATCAGTGAGACCGAAGACGCGCAAGAGGCGATGGCATTAAACAGCTACGCACGGGCCGAATTTGGAAGACTGACCGCGATCATGGCCAGACTCCTGGCTGCCCGCGCTCGTCCACCGAGCGCAGAAGCTATTGCGCTCGCCGTTGATCGTCAGCGCGAACAACAATTCATGAACTTCAATATGGAGGATTTCAATTAATGAAACCGACTTCCCATACTCGCAAAATCCTACACTCTACGATCACAGCTTTTTGCATCAGCACGGGCTTCCTCTCAACAACGTCAGGAGCCTTCGCCCAAGGCGTGCCTACTGTTGATGTACAAAACATTGCACAGGAAATTCGCCAACTTCAACAAATGATTGAAGACGAAATCCTTCAAAACGAACAACTTGTCCAGCTTCGCCAGCAGCTTACCACACTGCAAGAGCAATATGAGCAGCTTCAGGAAACCTATGCGGCTCTGACCGGTCTGGCAGAATTACCCGAAATCATCCGAACAGAAATGGAGGATTGGTTAAACGGCCTGCTTGATCAGGAATTTGGCGACATTATGAATACTATCACCGCAATTCAACAAGGCGACTGGAATGGCCTGACAGGTTCCGGGTCCAGCGAAATTCGCACCCAGATGGAACGCGTTCTGGCCGAACACGGCTTCGACGAAAATACGCTATCAGAAATGGCGAACAGCGGCAATGGCGGAGCAGAACGTGTTGCTACACAAGCAACAACGGGCGCGATGATCGCGGCAGCGGCACAAAACACCTATTCTGAAGCAGGGCAATCACTGGAAAGGATAGACCGCCTCGTAAGCCTGACAAGCAACATGAATACTCTCAAAGAGAGCATCGACCTGAATACACGGGTTGTGGCCGAAAACGGTATCATCCTTGTCTCGATTATGCAGCTTCTTGCGGTCGGTGCCGTAGGCGATGGCCAAGCTGGCGTCATTGAAGCGGCTGATCGAGCAGAAGAAGATCGTTACATGGATTTTACCATGCCTAACCTTTCAGCAAACTAAGCGGGGAAAAAGGTGGCTAAAGATCTGGAAATCATTGAAGAGGAATTGATTTACGGCGCAAGACGCCGTGAACGACTCTGGCAAAAGCTGGCTTTCATTGGTTTAGGCTTTGGTGTGATGGGATGCCTTGGGGGAATGGCGATAGCACTTCTTGATGTTGATCCGCCCCCAGTTGTCGTTCCGTATGACCCAAACACTGGAATGGCCCTCCCGAATGCTTCAGTCAGGACTGTCAGTATCACGGAAAATCAGGCAATTATTGAGGCAGAAGTATTTCGCTATGTGACAAAGCGGGAAATATACAACCAACTCGATAACGATCTGCGTGTGCGCGCCGTACTGGCCATGTCCGATGGCAACGCCGCTGCCACATTTACTCAGCTATGGAACAGCTCCAACGATAACTATCCCCCCACTGTCTATGGCCCCGACGCCAGACTCGATGTTGAAATTCTGAGCATCAGCCGGATCGGAGAAAATCGGGCAACAGTTCGGCTGCGTAAAAGGCTCACATCACAACAAGGCATTCAAACCGGACTATTCACTGTAACCTTGATGTTTACTTTTCACCCTGAAGAACGACGACAAATTGATGAGGTTTGGACAAATCCGTTCGGCTTTACCGTTACGGAATATTCAATTCGTTCGGACAGAATGGAGAACTGATATGAAGCTAATCCAGACCGCTCTGCTATCCGCTGCGCTAACTCTGTCATTTGCTCCCGCCCATGCAGAAAGCAATCCAAGATCGGGGAGCCGCGACAGCCGGGTTCGGATTGCCACATATATAGAAGGGCAAGTGTATCGTTTGCGCGTAAGTCTGACCCACGTGACGAGCGTAGAATTTGGTGAAGGCGAAACCATTCGGTCCATTATTGCCGGTGATACAGAAGGTTTCCAGCTTGATGGTGTGCCTGGAGGACGTGCATTTGCAGTAAAACCTTTGGCGCGCGGAGTTCATACCAACATTACTGTCTATACCAATCGCAGAAGTTATTATTTTAACGTCACAGAAGCACCTTCACCGACCTTTTACGTGGTTCAATTCCGTTATCCCAAAGATCGGGCACGTCCAACAAACGCGGTGGCGCAAAAAGCTCCAAATTATAACTATGCAGCCTCAGAACTCTCTGAAATCACACCAACAGCCGTATGGGATGATGGGACATTTACTTATTTTCGCTTCCGCCCCAACGCACCTGTTCCAGCTATCTTTCAATATTCAGCAGGTCGTGAGCGTTCTGTGAATAGCCAGCGGACAGAAGATGGTGTTCTTCGTGTATCCGGTGTCAACCAACGGTGGGTGTTGCGTTTGGGAGACATCATAATTTGTATTCAAGAAAATACTGCTACTGCTAGGGAAACTGGATCATGAGCGACGAAAAAGATCTTGAAGAACGCCTGGCCGCCCTCGAAGCTGGTGGAGAAAGCAGCCAGAAAAAAGAAAAGCCATCTCCAAAAGTAGCTATTATTGGTATTGGTTTAATTGCCGCGGTTGGCTTTATTGCATATTTGTCACTTCCAGAAGATAAATCAGAAAGCCCCCTGCCAACAGCACGGCCTGCGGAATTTCAGGACGGAGGACAGGGTTTTGGGGCAATTGAACCCTATACTCCCCCTCCCCCTCCCGAACCAGAAGTTGTAAAAGTAGAAAATGCCAGTGATGAAGCGCTCCGCGCCCAACTCGAAGCTCTACAAACAGAAATATCCGAGCTTCGAAACCGGCCGACCGATGACGGTTCAACAGCTGCACTCGAAGCATTGACTGCTCAAGTTGCCGGACTTCAAGCCGCATCAGAAGCAGCGCGCGCTGAATTTCAAGCAGAGCTTGCAGCGCGAGATCAGGAGTTGCGCCGCCTTCAATCTGAGTTGGAAATAGCTAAACTTGATCAGCAAAATCCGCTAACCCCTACAAAAAATGATGAAGATACTCGTCTTGCCGAGCTGGAACGTCGGCGTGCAGAGGCTGCTGCTTTTCAAGAGGCGAGAATCAAGTCACCAATGATTGCATTCGGAAATGCCGGAGCCGCAAATGATGAAGGCGATTTATCAAAAAGAACACTGGATGCCATAAACGATTTCGTTCTTAACGGCGCGTCGCCCGCCAAAGTGACACAAGCAGAAGTTATCGCAAATCCGTCCAATACGATTGTTCAAGGCACTATGATACAGGCCGTCACCGAAACAGCGCTGGACAGTTCCCTACCGGGGCAAATTCGGGCAATCATCTCCGAAGACGTGCATTCATTTGATGGATCACGCGTCCTAATTCCACGCGGTGCCCGACTGATCGGTCGCTATCGGTCGGGTCTAAATCTCGGCCAACGTCGTATTACTGTTGCATGGGACAGAATAATTCTACCATCAAACCAAACGGTCGCCATCAGTTCTTTTGGTGGAGATGAACTGGGAAGATCAGGTGTAACCGGCTTCGTTGATACACGCTTTGGTGAACGGTTTGGATCAGCCGCACTGATCTCAATTCTGGGCGCGGCTCCGGCCATAGCAGCCAGTCAAATTGACCACGAAATTTCTTCTGATGTGGCGGAAAATATTGGAGACGATCTACAAGATGCAACCGATGACGTAATTAGTGATTATTTGTCTCTTGGACCCGTAATTTACGTTGATCAAGGCGCACGGATTACAGTCATGGTTGATCGTGATTTGGAGATTTTTTGAATGGCATCAAGCTATCTTCAAGCTTCTCTCGACAAGTTGCCCGACGCCATACGGGACGATGTGATCGAAATTTGCATTAACCCGGATGGCCGGGTTTGGGGCGAGTTTCAAGGCGATCACTTCATGCGACTGCTCGATGTATCCATGAGCCAAACGGAAATTCGCGACCTGGGCAACCAGATCGCGTCCGGGGCGAATACGAGGATCGGGAAAGAAAAGCCCATCGTTTCCGTGAGCATTGAATATCGCGGCCGGCCGATCCGGGCACAGGTGATCCAACCACCTGCCGTTCAGACCGGGCATTCAATTTCATTGCGATTCTTCTCAACCCTTCCACTTGAAAAAATTAAGCTGAAGTATCTCTACGGTGCTGAGCGAAGCCTTGAGGGAGCCCGACAAGAGCGCAATCAGGAGCTGCGGCAAGTTGTAAAGAGTGGCGACATTTACGCAGCAGTCAGCTTTTGCGTCAAAAATAAGCTTAATATGATTGTTTCCGGAGGCACCTCTACCGGAAAAACCGTCGCTGCCAGAAAAATCCTTTCTTATGTCAGCGCAGACGAACGCATTATAACAATTGAAGAGGCCGCAGAATTGCTGCCAGAGCAACCAAATGTCGTAACCTTAATCGCAAACCGTGACGTTGAAACGCAATCAGCGGATACCCTTTTGACTTCGACACTTCGAATGCGACCAGATCGGATCGTCTTAGGGGAAGTTCGTGGCCAGGAAGCCATGACATTCCTTGAGGCCATCAACACCGGTCATGGTGGCTCAATGACAACGCTCCACGCTGAAACACCGCAATTGGCGGTTCAACGCCTGGCTATCGCAGCTCTGAAGACAGACGTGCCGATGACCTATGCCGACATGATCCGGTATATCGAAAGCTCGATAGACGTAATTATTCAAGCCGGGCGACACAATGGCGACCGCGGTATCACCGAGTTTTATCTACCTGGAAACGAACATGAGGATCTAGATCATGAAAACCTTTGAAAATGAAGTGCTAACATTCGACCCTCTGTCGGCGAAGAGCATGAAGTCCATGCCCAACAAACTCAGGGAATGGGGGACGGCAGGTTTCAAGGTCGTCTCTGTGGTCCAGGCAAACGCTGAAGGGCGTCCAGGATTTAACATTCATGTCTTTCTGACTCGGGAAAATATTTTTTTTGATCAGGAGGATGCCACATGAAAACGTTCTTGATTTTTGCCGCGTTGATAATTTCACCTATCCAAGCTGTCGCGCAATTTGTGCCAACACTAGACAGCGCACCGCGAGTTTGCCCAGATCAACCACCTCAGCCTGACTGGATGGAAAACGCAGATATTCGCGATGCCCATAAGGTCATTCTGGTCCAAGTAATGTATCGGGCGCAAAGTATGCAAGCCATTGTAGAAACTGGCGATTGCTCATGTGAAACACGTTTCCCATCATGGGAAGACGCTTCGGAGTACTACCTTGAAAACTATGCCGACCTCGATCGGCACGAAATTCTTGCTCGAACTTCTGATTATCTCCGCACTGCAAGCGAGCTTCGCCGCATTGCTATGCCAATTTGCAAAGCAGTAGGAAATTGGTGAAATCCATATGAGTATCGTTACCTACTTTGTCGAAACAGCCTCTGACTACCTAGAGGATGCCGCTCAAACACAGTTTGGTGCAGTGGCAGCAACGGTAGGGACCATCATCACGCTTTCCGCCACTTTATTAGTAATTTTGGTCTTTATAAACATGGCGCTGCAAGTCCGAAGTGTTGATGCTCGAACATCTTTCTGGCTTGCAGTAAAAATTGCTCTCATTGGCATGTTTGCAACCAATTGGGCACAGTTCAACTATCTTGCAAGCGGAGTGCTAAGTGGGATCGACAGTATTGCAGGCTCGCTCGTAGCGTCTGTTGGCGGCGGTAACCCTGGTCCCTCCGGAACATTCGCGGAAGAATTTGACAACCTTATTATACAGCTTGGTGATTATCTGAACGCAGCAGGTTCTAACCTCAACTGGATGGTAGGCGCACTCTTAGATACCCTTGGTGTTGTCCTTCTTTCAATTCTTGGCGGCCTTGCTGCATTTATAATGGTAGCATCGAGGCTAATGATCACATTATTGGTTGGCATGGCACCTGTAATGATCTTTTTAACCCTATTCGATGTAACCAAAGATTACTTTGCCCGCTGGCTTTCTGCCTTAATTTCATTTTCAATTTATCCAATCGTAGTTGCGGGAGTATTTGCAACCATAGTCGGCGTAGCCCAATCCCTGATTTCGCGACTTGGCGATCCTTCAAATGCCTCAAGTATTGGTGCGCTGATCCCGTTTTTCATGATGATCCTCATGGCAAAAGGGTTCCTGATCGCAACGCCTTTCATCGTCCGTTCGATCTCGGGCAATATCGTAATGCCCGCAATGACCGCTGGCATGGGTGGAACCTATGCGTTCGGCAGGGCTGCGATGGGAAGCCAGCAAGCCCAAAATCGCTACCTGATGGGAACAGCTTCTACGGCAGAAGCTGTTGGCATCCGGGCAAACCAATACGGTCGGAGAGCTATGGCCTCAATGCGTGGGTCTCCACCTTCAACGGGCGGTGGCGACACCTCGCCATCGACCGGCACGGGTGCCAAGATGCAGCGCATGAAAGATCGGGCTGACCGCCTCGGGGGTTAAGAAAACCCTCAAGAGGGCGATCACGTAATTGCCGAGGCCTCAAGTCGAATATTGAGCGCTTTAGTCACGCCTAACAATGTCGTCAGCGTGGGATTTCCGGTCGGGGACAGCGCCTTGTAAAGTGCTTCCCGGCTCAAACCCGCATCGCGGGCCACCTGCGACATGCCTCGGGCGCGAACAATCACGCCGAGCGCATTGGCT
>PDWI01005286.1_pt1 | contig 16733 bp, 9 predicted proteins | sample 1430891 | NCBI WGS metagenome assembly PDWI01 (sample SAMN01162508, study PRJNA174530) | Oral metagenome, whole genome shotgun sequencing project. | biome: Marine environment; feature: Marine mammal; material: Swab sample of the gingival sulcus; isolation source: swab sample of gingival sulcus...
ATTGTTAGTACGTTTTACCATAAAAGCTGAAAATTGGATAGCTTTACATTACATAGCATTAACTGTTAGACTACTCAAAAAAAAGTTTAAATGAGTTCACAAATAAAATGATAAAGCAATAGTATTTGTCGCAAAAGATTATAAACTCCAATATAACATGGACGTAATTTTTTCTTTTAAAAAGCCTTTCACATCAATAACAATTCCGTTTTCTGAGCTATGTTCTTTAAAGAAAGATTCTTCTAAATCGAAATACTCTTTATGGTTAACGGCTACAATAATTGCATCATAGTCGTTATCGATGTTTTCAATAAGTTGAAATCCGTATTCTTCTTGCACTTCTTTGGAGGAAGCATAAGGGTCAACAACATGAGCATTAACCTTGTAGGTCGCTAATTCATGCACAATATCTGCCACTTTTGTATTTCTGATATCGCTTACGTTTTCTTTAAAGGTAACACCCATAATGAGCACCTTTGCATTACGGATATTTTTATCTTGTGCGGCAATGCGTTTTACGGTTTGTTTTGCCACATAATTTCCCATAGAGTCGTTCACGAAACGTCCCGAGTTTATGATATGTGCATGGTATCCGAGTTCTTTTGCCTTGTAAACCAAGTAATAGGGATCAACTCCGATGCAATGTCCGCCAACCAAACCGGGGAAGAATTTTAAGAAGTTCCATTTTGTTCCGGCTGCTTCCAATACCTCGTATGTGTTGATACCCATTCTGTTAAAGATTATTGAAAGTTCGTTCATCAAGGCAATATTCACATCTCTTTGCGTGTTTTCAATAATTTTTGCCGCTTCGGCTACCCGAATGGAACTTGCTCTGTGTGTTCCGTTTTTCAAAATTATTTCATAGATTTTGGCAATATTATCCAACGATTCGGCATCGCAACCGGAAACAATTTTAGTAATGGTGGTTAAGGTGTTCACTTTATCACCCGGATTAATTCGTTCCGGCGAATAGCCGACTTTAAAATCTTTGCAAAATTTCAAACCCGATTCTTCTTCTAAAATCGGAACGCAATCTTCTTCGGTGCAACCGGGATAAACCGTAGATTCAAAAACAACATAATCGCCCTTTTTTAAAACTTTTCCCACAAGCCGGCAAGCACTTAATAAAGGCTTTAAATCCGGCTGATTATATTCGTTAATGGGCGTAGGAACAGCCACAATATGGAAGTCGGCTTTTTTTAAGTCTTCGGGAGTTGCCGTAAAATGAATATCTGTCCCCTTAAATTCTTCTTCAGACAATTCTTTGCTCGGGTCAATATTGTTTTTCATCAAGGCAATTCGCTCTTCGCTTATGTCGAAACCTATCACTTTCATAAATTTTCCAAACTCCACGGCAATGGGCAAACCCACATATCCTAAGCCGACTACGGAAATAGTGCCTTTATTTTCAATTAGTTTTTTATACATTTTTATCGTTTATAATTATTTAATAGGGGATGGTATTCGCCTCGTAAACCCACCGGTTTTTGATTTCTTATTTCATAAACGGTTTCAATGGTCGGGCGCACTGCTTCTAAGCCAAATCCTTTGCCTTTTAAAATCTCCCGGTAGCTTGTTATATGCAAATCGGTAAAACCGCCGCTAAATTCAATTTCTTTGCCGTTTACGGTAATTGAACGGAAGGTTCTTTGCCCTGTTTTTCTTACTTCTTCGGGGATATTGTCGTAATCAACGCTTAAAAACCAGCGCACATTGGCTCTTTTAAGTTTCAAGAACCCGGCGGCGGTTGAGTTCTCGGAAATATGCACGATATTTTCTTCAACTTCTCCGAAAATCCATGACAGCATATCAAAAAAGTGCACCCCGATATTTGTTGCAACTCCTCCGGATTTCTGCACATCGCCTTTCCAACTTATAAAATACCAACGACCGCGTGATGTAAGATAGCTTAAATCAACATCAAACACTTTATCTTTGGGTGCTTTATCCACTTCTTCTTTTAATTGAATAATACTCGGATGCAAGCGTAATTGGAGGATATTGTTAATTTTTTTTCCGGTTTCTTTTTCAACTTCTTTGAGCGCATCAACATTCCAAGGATTTAGAACCAAAGGTTTTTCGCAAATGGCTTCGGCTTGCTGCTTTAAAGCAAATCGGATATGCGAATCATGTAAATAATTGGGTGTGCAGATACTCACATAATCAATGCGTGTATTATTTTGATGGCGTAATTTGTCGATATGCCGGTCGAAACGTTCAAATTCGGTGAAAAAATCCGCTTCCGGAAAATAGCTGTCTATAATCCCGACACTGTCAAATTTATCCAAAGCGGCTATCAGCTTGTTTTGTGTTTCTTTGATTGCCTGCATGTGTCTTACGGCAATATAGCCGGCAGCACCTATTAATGCAAAATTTTTCATATGTTTATTTTAAAAGTTGGAAGAGAGAAGTTGGAAGTTTTTTATCTCCGACTTTCCTCTAAATAATCATTCCGTTGTGTGTCTAAAATTTAGCCCCGGGCGTTTCATATATTATTTATCTTTCAGTTTAACTACTGTATTATTGTTTAACAGATATTTTTCTTTACTTTCCGGACAAATGGCAATTCCTGCATCATCAAAATGTAAGCGATGTCCGTATTCGCTCATCCAGCCTATTTGCTTGGCGGGGTTTCCTACCAGCAAGGCATAGTCTTTCACGTTTTTTGTAACAACGGCACCGGCACCGATAAAGGCAAATCGTCCTATATCATGCCCGCAAACAATTGTTGCATTGGCTCCTATTGTTGCGCCTTTTTTTACCACCGTTTTTTCATATTGCAATTTTCGGTTTACGGCACTGCGCGGATTGGTAACATTGGTGAAAACCATGGAGGGACCCAAAAAAACATCATCTTCGCAAATTACGCCGGTATATATGGAAACATTGTTTTGTATTTTTACATTTTTACCGAGCACCACATCGGGGGAAACAACCACATTTTGACCAATATTGCAAGATTCGCCTATCTTGCAATTTGACATGATATGCGAAAAATGCCATATTTTAGTTCCTTTTCCAATGAGGCAACCCTCGTCAATAACGGCTGTTTCGTGGGCAAAATAATCAGTTTCTGTTTGCATATTCCAAGACTTTTTTTGTGATGTATGATAATTGTTCCTCCGATAATTCGGTGTGCATGGGCAATGATAAAACAATTTTTGAGAGTTCTTCCGTTACCGGGAAATCTCCTTCCTTGTATCCCAAATGTTTATATGCTTTTTGCAGATGTAAAGGAAAGGGGTAATAAATCATTGCCGGAATATTGTTGTCATTCAAGAACTTTTTTAAACCGTCTCGGTCAATATTTTTCACTTTTATTGTGTATTGATGAAACACATGTGTGGATTGTTTATCTCTTTTCGGTGTGATGATATTCGGGCAGTTCTCGAATGCTTTGTCGTAATAATCGGCAGCAGCCTGTCTGGCACGTGCATAGTCGTCCAGATATTTAATTTTTACGTCAAGAATTGCGGCTTGAATGGAGTCTAATCTGGAATTAACCCCTATTTCATCATGATAATACTTGACTTTGGAACCGTGATTAACAATTTGCTTTATTTTTTCGGCAAGCAAATCATCATTGGTAAAAACAGCACCGCCGTCTCCATAGCATCCCAAGTTTTTTGACGGAAAGAATGAGGTGCAGCCGATGGTTCCGATGGTTCCGAGCTTTTTCTTTACCCCGTCCGAGAATGTATAATCCGCACCGATGGCTTGTGCCGTGTCTTCGATAAGGGCAAGATTATGTTTTTTGGCTATTTTCATAAGCTGCTCCATATTGGCGGCTTGACCGTATAAATGAACCGGCACAATTGCTTTTGTGCGGGGCGATATTGCTTGTTCAATTTGTTCGACATCTATATTAAAAGTGTCCGAGTCGGCATCGACAAATTTTAATTTTAAGCCCAATAGTGCCACGACCTCAACGGTTGCAATAAAAGTAAAATCGGTCGTAATAACCTCGTCGCCCGGTTTTAAGCCCAAAGCCATTAAAGCAATTTGCAAGGCATCGGTGCCATTGGCGCAAGGGATTGCATGTTTGACTTTAAGGTATTTTTCAAGTTCCGACTGAAATTTTTTTACTTTGGGACCATTAATAAAAGCCGATGATTCAATCACTTCGGCTATGGCATCATCAATTTGTTTTTTTATCTTATTGTATTGACCTTTCAGGTCAACCATTTGAATTTGCGTCATATTGTTTTACTGAACGTTTTTATTTTGCATAATTAACTGCCCTTACTTCTCTGATTACGGTGATGCGCACTTGTCCGGGATAAGTCATTTCTTCTTCAATTCGTTTGGCAATATTGAATGATATTTCTTCAATATCTTTATCCGTAACTTTATCGCTTCCTACAATAACCCGTAATTCTCTTCCTGCCTGTATTGCATAAGTTTTTACTACGCCTCGTTCTTCTGCGGCAATGCTTTCGAGCTTTTTGATTCGTTTGATGTATGATTCGGCAACTTCGCGACGTGCGCCGGGTCTTGCGCCTGAGATGGCATCACAAACCTGTACCAAAGGAGAAATCAAGCTGGTCATTTCCACCTCGTCGTGGTGCGCACCAATGGCATTGCAAACGTCCGGCTTTTCTTTATATTTTTCGGCGAGTTTCATGCCGTAAATAGCATGGGGGATTTCTATCTCTTCGTCAGGCACTTTGCCTATATCGTGCAATAAGCCCGCACGTTTTGCGCTTTTAACATTCAAGCCCAATTCGGCAGCCATTACCGCACAAAGCTTTGCCACCTCGCGTGAATGGTGCAACAAGTTTTGCCCGTAAGAAGAACGATATTTCATTTTACCGACCAAACGTAAAATTTCACGATGCATGCCGTGAATACCCAAGTCAATGGCTGTTTTTTTCCCGGTTTCCAAAATTTCTTCTTCGAGTTGCTCGCGAGTTCTTGCAACCACTTCTTCAATTCTTGCCGGGTGAATGCGTCCGTCTATAACTAATTGGTGCAGTGCCAACCTGGCAACTTCTCTGCGAATGGGGTCAAAGCTGGAGAGCACAATTGACTCCGGTGTGTCATCCACAATAATTTCAATTCCGGTGGCAGCTTCCAAGGCTCTGATGTTGCGCCCTTCTCTTCCGATAATTCGCCCTTTCATATCGTCGTTTTCGATATGGAAAACCGTAACGGCATTTTCAATAGCGGCTTCCGTGCCTATTCGCTGAATGGTTTTTATAACCACTTTTTTAGCTTCCTTGTTTGCCGTTAGATTTGCTTCTTCAATAATGTCGTTGATATGCGCCATTGCTTCGGTTTTAGCTTCGGCTTTCAAGGATTTTATCAATTCGGCTTTTGCGTCTGTTGCCGATATTCCGGAGATGTTTTCGAGTTCTTGAATTTGTTGTCTTTTTAATTTATTCAACTCTTCGTTTTTTTTATCGACAATTTCAAGTTGTTTTGATAAATTTTCGCGTACAACAGAAAGTTCCTGTTTGTTTATTTCAAATTCTTTAAATTTTGCTTTGAACTCGTCTCTTCTTGTGTTTAAACTGCTTTCTTTTTGCTTTAAGCGATTTTCTGTTTCGGCAATTTTAGCGTTTTTTTGATTGATAAGTTCTTCATGCTTTTCTTTTAATTGAAGAAATTTTTCTTTTGCCTGTAAGATTTTTTCTTTTTTTATTACTTCCGCTTCTGTTTCTGCTTCTTTTAAAATTTCGACTGATTTTTTGTTTGCAGCTTTAATTTTTAAGAAATAGCCTGCAAAAAAACCGGCTGCAATACCTGCTGCAGCTACTATAATCATCATTATCCCGTCCATTATTATCATTTAATTTTATATGAATAAAAAAAGCTCGCAATTTCTCATTTATTTAATAAAGCTCCATTATGAGCATTTATGGAGTTGCCTTTCAGTTCAAACTTTCACTGCCGAAATAAATCGGATTTTGAATAATCAAAATTGTGCTCTGTTTTCCGTGAAAATGAACATTACTCCAAATTTGTTAGTGTTGAGCTAAACAAACAGTTTTGAGAAATATACGAGCTGTTTATATTTTATTTGTTCCAAAGATATAAAATAATTTTTAAAATACGACAAAACAGCCTATTTATTTTTTTTTATAAAATGTTCCAGATTTAAATTTATTTGTTTTAGTTCTTCATTAAACAAATCCAAATCATTTTTGCCTTTGCAATCTACAAGTTCTTTTACAAATTGCAAGGAGGTCATTGCCAATAAATCAAAAGGGTCTCTGTCTGCATATTTATTTTGGTACTGTATTAACTTATCATTAATGATTTTTGCTGCTTTTCGTATGCTTTCTTCCTCATTTCGATTTATATACATCGGATAAGTTTTATTTCCAATATTTATTCTTATTGACAACTTTTCATCCATGCATAAAATTTTACTGGTTTAACAGACCGATACTTAGGTCGATTTCTTTTACTATTTTATTTATCTTTTTAATAACTTCATTTTTATCATCTTTCGACAAACTGAGTGTTTTTGCTATTTTTAAAGTTTCTGTTTTTTGTTTTTCTTCTTTTAATTTTTGTTTATAATCATCTGCTTCTTTCAATAATTGGTCGTTTTTTTCTTTATATACATTCAATAAGTTTACTTTTTCATTATATGCAACAAGCAGTGTGTCAATTAATTCTTTTAGTCTTGCTATTTCACTTTGCGCTGTATTCATATATAAAATAAACTACCTGACAAAATTAACACAGATAATTTAAAAATAAAAAATTAATCTTATTTTATTGTTTGCGTAAATTGAAAAGAGGCTGCCCGATACTTTTCGGGCAGCCTCTTTTCTGAAATTAAACTGTTTTATTCAATGACAATTTTATGTGTTTCAAGAATTTTATTGTTTTTTATTATGGAAACGGTATATACGCCCTTTTCCCAAGCGGAGCTTGAAATTTTTATTAATTCTTTTGCATTGCTAAGTGCTATTTTCTTTACGACTGTTGCTTTTGCATCGGATATGCCGATAAAAGCATTGTCGGGAATAGATTTTGCATGTATCTTGATAAAGAAATAGTCTTTTGCCGGGTTGGGATAAATATCAAAATATTTTTCCGATTCAATGGCATTTAAACCGAGTATATTACCATTATTCTTTTCTTCGTTGCCGATGATTGCAATATCGTTGCCTACAACTACTTTTTCTTCTGCCGCAATTTTTCCTTTCACAAATTTTCGACAACGGTATGTTCCGGGTTCCCAGTTTTCGCATTCAATTAAAAACCGGTTGGCAGGCTTATGAAGCGTAAAACGTTTTACTTCTGCACCGGCATCATTGAATATGGCTATGAAAACCTCTTTAATACTTTCTTTTTCCGACAATGCGTATTCCAAAATAAAATAATCTTTGGCAGGATTGGGAAATACGGAAAAACTCTCCGGATAAGTTGTCCCTTGCGCAGCATGTGCCCCTCTATTATTCGGAATTTCAAAATCCGGAAGCGGATAACCGTAGTCCATGTTATCAACAAGAGTAAGTACGCTTCTTGCATAAGAACCGGCTTGTGTGGTGCTGTCTTGCGATAAGTTTTCTATCATTTGCTTTTGCGTTACACTCATATCAAACCAATTGTGTCCGTTTTGAGCCAAATAAAATGCAATACCATAAAAATCATTCAACAAATTATATTCGTTTTGTTCCGATACGGTCAAATCAAAATCCGAAGTGATGCTCGTGAATACATTTTGTGCTTCTGTTATTTGATGTCTTGTAAGATACAAATTGACCAATTGATACTTTCTGTTCAAATCATTTTCCGACACAAGTAATGTTTTCAAAGTATCCAAACTTTCTGTGGTACCTTCGAATAAGAGTTGTTTGATGCGTCTATCCGTTAAATTACTTCTTTCGTGGCGGAAGGACGACAAATTACTTTCAAGAACTTCTTTATAAGAAATAATGTTTTTGCCTTGGTCTATTTCGACCCGCATGTACGGAGGCAAAGGATTTGCTCTATTGTCCAGTGCATCTTGGACATCTTGGGATTTTGCGGCACTCGGATTGTTTACAAGGATTTGTTTAAGCATGACGGCAGGAAGAATGTCTTCAATGCTTGTACTGTGAATCATAACGGTATCGGACAAATTTGGTGATTTGCTTAATAACTCATTACGCAAAATAAGTGCATCTTGCGCTTGGGCATCATCAATGATTTCGTTCATTTCCTCAGTGTTGCCTCCGTCTATCATATCGTCCAAAAGGGTTTGGTTTGCGCTGATGCTGTCTTGATAAAGGGCGAGAGCCGGCATATAATCAAAGTTATCAAGTTTAGACGGACATTTATTTATCTGCCCTTTAAAATGAACGATGTTATAGCTGCAAGAAGGAGTTTCTTCAGAAGCACTCGTTCTGAAATAATAAAGCGTATTTCCGCCATTATAAAATTCTGCCGTGGAACCGGAACATTCCGGATAAAAATTATTTCCCGCAGCCAAAGAAGAACTGCCTTGGTATGTTGCAATACCCGGTTTGTCTTTTACAAAAATATGCTGATTATTATTATCAAAAGTATTGCACCGCAGTTGCAGCCCGCTTCCGTCCGACAGGACATTAACACCTTCCGCTACAATGCCATAATTTAAATTGCTTAACTTATTGCGGTATATTTCATTGACCCCTTTACAATCCAAAACGCAAATACCATTACTGAAGTGATTGGAACTTTGAAAGCTATTGTCTTCAATATGAAAACCAAAACTGTTTATAAGCATCAGTCCGTAAGTTCTTGAAATATTGCTTTTAAATTCATTGGATGTAACAGTGATGTCTCGAGTCGCATTTAGATATACTCCATACCCGTTATTTTCAAAGCGATTTTGGTCGACAAAGCATTTAACGGTTTCGCCTATGCCATTGATTTGTATGGCTTTCCATAAATTGGTAAAGTGGTTGGGCACGCTGTATTCTTCGGGGCAAGGTGCGCCGGTAACCGGCTCGGAACAATAGGGGCGAGCAAAAAATTCCGCATCAATTGCATTTATACCGAATCCCTTTTTGTTCCAAGAATAGGCTTCCGGATTGGAATTAATAAAGGTATTGCCCTGTATTTCAATGGGCCCTACATCGTGCAAATAAATAAAGCTGCCGGGATCTAAGCCGATATCGGCAAGAAAATCCGTGGTCTCAAACATAGAGTTTTTGATATAGGAAATATTTTGGTTATTGGCGGCTCTGTACGGCTCAAAATAAATGCCGTTTTGACAATTTTTAATGCTTGCGCTGTCTATTTTTACAATGGCACCGGATTCATTGCCGTAGCTATCCGGATTGCCGGCATATACGGCTTTTAAAGCATTTTCAATGAGTGCTCCGTTTCTTAATTCCACAAGCCCTTGGTCTTGTTCGGTTTGCGCTGCAGTGCTGTTTCCCAAAACAACAATACCGGCCCACAAACCGCCACATTTGTTGGTAAGAGTGCCACCATCAATAATTAAAGAACCTCCCGCTTCAACAATAATATTTGTGTTTTCTGCAAAATTAATATCACAATTGGTAATGACAAGATTAGCTCCATTTTTTATATTAATATTTTCACTAACTGTATATATTTCATTGGATAAGGAAATATTCCCCAGAACCAAAGGCAAGCTTAATGTCGTTCCCAAATCAATGATAGTAACTTCCGAAGTTCCGTTCATCTGAGTACGCTTGTCAACATCATTAAAAAAGGCAAATATATTATAAGTACCAGGAGTATTTAATTCGACCCACTCAAGAATATCATTACCTCCATATTGTTTATTATAAATGAATTGGTCATTCTGCCCATAATCACGAATAAGTGTATATGGAATATCTTCATCACTCCAAGAAAGATGATGAGTGATATAGGTACCCGGACACTTGGGCATATTGTCAAGTATGGCATAGTCATACTTATTAACTTTCATAATAGTAGTGGTATCACATTCGGACAAAGAGCAAGCTCCTGCAACGGCTTCTACACATGTCGTGTTTTCATGATTGCTAAAATCAAGAATGTCTGTTGTAAAACTCAGGGAAAGACTTTCATTGGGTGCCAAGTCAATATTGGTTGAAATAATTTGATTGACTGAATCTGTTAAGAGAAAATCGGAAGAACTGCTGAAAATTAAATCGTTATCAAGGTCAGATTGCAAATCAATACTTTGATAGCTATTTTCTGTAAGGTTTGTAACGGTTAATGTAAATATTATTTGTGTGGCATTTGCAAAGTAATCATTTGAAAGTTCAAGTTGTATATCTTCTACTGAAGGTAATGTATATTGAATATCTTTTTCAAAAGACGGAAACACTACTGAACCATTAGCGGTTTGAACTTCTATCCAAAATTGATAACATCCGTTTTCCACAAGAGGCACATTTTGAGGTGTATTTTCATAAGTAATAATATTTTCCACTCCTGAATGACAATTCTTATAGTGAATCTTGTAACTGTATTCAGCTTGAAGAGGCGAAAGTGTAAAAACCATGTCGCAATCACTAACTGTAATATCTAAATCAGGTTGAATAAAAGATTCTAACGACAGCTCATCTATAGCATAAAAACTACTGTTGCCAAAATATTTAAACATAATAACCGATGATTCATTGACTTCAATATCATTTGCATCACAGAGAGTTTTAATGCTTAAACTATAGTGTTCCCAATCTGAGGATACAGGTAAGTCAGCTATTTTCACAAAATTGCCGCCGCAATTATCTGCCATGTATATACCATCGCCGGTATTGTTTATACTGTCTGTTTTTGCATAAAATGAAAGTACGGGATTTTTTATATTTTTGAGATTAACAAACAGAAGAGTTTCGTTTATCCCTTCATTCATTTGTAGCCATGAATTGGAACCGTTTGCACCGTTTCCGCTTTGACTTTGGATAACAGTATTGTCAGTCAATTGCCAATACGGATCAGATGCCCCAGTTTCAAAACCCTGCTGATAAGGCACAGGAGCATAGTTTTGTGCCCCATCTTTAATGACAGCCTCGGGCGTATTACCGTAGGCACCCATATTGATAGCACAACCATGGGGCATAGGCTCATAATGGTAATCAGAAGCCGGGTCCCCTGTATCTACGCAGGGTGATGTTGATAACAAATGATAGTTAGATGTGAACTGAGGGTTAATATCTATTACATTTATTATGCTTTGGGGAGTAACAGGCTCAAAAATTGTTTCGTAATCTTCAATATCTGAGTAAGCAAGAGAAATATTGGCATTTAAACTCGCTATTTTTTTTTCGTTATTACCATAAATAATCACATTTTTCATACTAAGTTCCGATTCAATACAATCAATCAACCATTTAGGGGTACTGTTTGAGGTAAAAGTTACATTCTCTATTACATAAGTACCAATTTGAAGTATGATTGTTCCACTATTGTTAGCAATTAAACAATTTTTTATTTTACAAAAAGACAAATAAGTAAAATATAATGGAAAGGTTGAATTATTATATATATTTGTTCTTTCTATTATTGCCTCATCATGATGAGCTTTAATTGCTACATTATTATTATAAATATCAGATTCTGATATTTCTAGTATACCACCTGATTGATTTATTGCATACGAGCTTCTATTGTTGTGAATATCACAATTTTCTATTCTTAAATATGATTGGTTATATATTGTAGAATTATTAGTAGAATCATTTGAAATTTCAGTATCTCGGATCAAACATATTCCTCCCAAAGCATTTGAAACAGACCCTCCAAGCACTTCACTTGAATTGTATGAGCTAATATTATTATTTATTAAAGAATTATTTATTTGTAAAAATCCACCGAGGTAGCTTGCAACTCCAGAGCCATGTTCTCCATCAGAAAGATTATTTTGAATTATACAATTGTTAAGAATCAGGTGAGATCCCAGAGAAACAGTAAGTGCATGTTTATTCTGCCGGAAGATGCAATTGTTTAGAATACAATTGCTTCCATTGTTAGTTCTGAGCCCAAAATTGGTATAGTCTCCTTTTATAGAAAATCCTTCTATTGTATAGAGACTTCTATTCCCTATAATATAGCATGTGTTTCCATTGATAGAATTTGTGATAACAGTTTGCTCAATGTCTTCATTATTTTGAGTAAAATGATACATTGATGCAATATTGAGTTCAAGTCTTAGATTGGACAAATAAATAGCATTATAAGTACCATTTTTAACAAAAATATAGTCATGATTTCCTGCAACATTAATTGCATCTTGTATTTCCTTTTTTGGGTCAGCTTCTGTTCCTGCATAATTTGGACCCAGAGCATCATCATCTACCCACCAAATCGAGTTTTTTACAAAAGCCCATGTCAAATGTAAATTTGCATCGTTTGTTCCGGTAATATCTATCTTGCCGGAATATAATCGTTCAGTTGCAGGGGAATTAACTTCTAAATTAAACGTAATTATATAAGAGCTTCCGGAAGCGATGGTAAAATTTGTTTCTGATGCTGTTATTGAAACACCCTCCGGTAAATTGCTGATTGTTAGATTATAGGTTTGAGCTTTAGAATGAATATTTGTAATTTCAACATCAATGCTTGAATTGTGCGGCAACTCCAAACTATTTACATTCCCAAAACTCAAATCACCTTTATCAAAAAGCGTCCTAGTAGATACAGCTTTGTAGGCATCCACTCTTCCAGCTCCTTGCGTAAAAGCATCTATTAAGCTTCCGTTCTCATACAATGGAACGGATGTGGTCATCAATACAGCTTTTATTTGATCGGATGTCCAATCTGGATGTTTTTCTTTTAATAATGCACATACACCTGTAATATGAGGTGCAGCCATTGATGTTCCGCTTGCAGCAATAGTCCCACCGCCGTTTGCAGTTAGATTACATGAAAAAATATTAGAACCTGGGGCGGTTATTTCCGGTTTTATGCTACCAATAGCTCTGTTTGGACCCTTGGAGCTAAAACTGCTCATGCTATCTGTTTTTAATGAAGAGGCTACCGTAATAGCATACTCGGCTGTTCCGGGACTACGTACCGTTCCATACCCGTCTTCTCCCTCGTTACCCGCTGCGACCGAAAAAACAATATTTCCGTTTGTTAAAAGTACTGCATCATTTATTGATTGAGACATACAATCATTATAACTCCCGTTTTGAAAGCCGAGGCTTAAATTCACAATATCAACATGATCCGTCAAATCTCCGTCTCCGTTTGGATCTAATGATGCTTCTATTGCTGCTAATACATCAGATTCGTAACCGGAATTGTTATTATTGAGTACTTTATAGGCTACTAAATTGGCACCGGGAGCAACTCCTTTTATGCTTTGGGAATTTGCCGCCACAATACCGGCAACATGCGTCCCATGTCCGAAATCATCCATAGGATCGGGATCATCATTTACAAAGTCGTATCCGTCAATAACTTTTTTTCCTGCACCAAAACCTCCGCCTAATGCTTCATGGTTGTAATCAATCCCGGAATCTATAATTGCAATAATAACTCCAAGCCCAGTGGCACAGGCATTATGTACATCATCGGCATTTATCAGGGAAACACTTTCATCCAATATCCCCTGTACTACATGATCTTGATAAATCGTATCAATATATGACTTTATGCTTATTTGATACTTAAGGTAAAGCGGCATGGAAATACTAATTCCGGTAAAGATTCTATAAAACTCCCGATGTATACTATATTGCATATTCTTGTTTGCCGCAAGGCTATCATTAAGAATAATACTGTCAAGAGCATTGTAGAATTTGGTAAATTGTTGTTGGTAAGTACTTAGCGATTTGTCCGTTTTATAGAACATTGCTTGTTCTTTAAATTCAACAATTAACCGAACCGTTGAATCTAAGCTTATTTCTTCAGGATATAGACAGGTTTGAGACCTTAGTGTAAACCCAAAGATAAAAAACAGCAGTGTGGTCATAAAGATTTCAGTTAAAATGATTTTTTGTTTCATAAAGATTGTATTTAAAATCGTTAATAAATAATGAGTTTTTTACTTACGAAATAGTTCTCTCCATAAATGTTGATATAATAAAAGCCTTGCGCTATACCTTTTAAATCAATATTGACAGTAGATAAAGTTATATCGTTTGTTTTGATTTCCTTTGTTATATTTCCCGAAAGACTTATAATTTGTATTTTCTTGGGTAATATATTTGATGCGTCAGAAAATCTTATCGTAAAAAAACCATCGGACGGATTTGGAATGATTGAAATAGAATCCTCTATCAATTTTTGCAAACCGTTTTCTTGTTTTATTTCTATTGATACCGTACAAATAGTTTGATTACCGGCACTATCATCAACCGTCCATTCAATTTCTGTGATGCCAAGAGGAAATACTGTTCCCATTAATGTGGTATCTGAGTTATAATTATTACTAATGATGACATTGTCGCAATTGTCTGAAAATCTCACAGGGTCAAGTTCGATGCTGTTTAAGGTATAGCTTGTTTCATTATGCGGAATGAGTATTTCTAAATTCTCCGGACATTCTATTTCGGGAGCTATAGTATCATAAACAAAGGATTGTTCTGGAGCAAATTTTCCGCCTGCAAAACTTGCATCCACAGCTTGAACACTCCAGCGATATCTTTTGCAGTTCTCAAATACACCTTTGAATATATACGATACTCTACCATTCTTTCTAATGCCTTGAATATGTCCTCGTTGAGCTAAGAAACGTTTGCCGTTGAGCGCATGGTTTTGCGGAAAGGCTTGGGGGGAATCGATATAAGGCAACGGATTATTTTCGTCATACACATAGATATTATAAGATAAACCGGCAGAAGGCTGATTATTATCTGTTGCTGCATCCCAACTGAACCACACTTCATTGCCTACAATTTTTGTTTGAAGATTACCTGGTGAATTTGGGCGAATGTTAGGTTCCTGAATATTATTTTTATAGAGCTTGGCGGTATAGGAAGCATCAGATTCAAAACCTGCTAGAAGCAAGTCTAAATCGTTATCGTTGTCGTAGTCACCCCATGCAACAGTGGCATCTCCTACCGGAACTAAACCCGAAGAACTTTGCTCAGTAAAAATATCGTTTCCATTATTTAAGTATAAGCGAGCCTCTTTTTGTCCCATACCATTAGGTTTTTCTGTCCAACCTGCCAAAACCAAATCTAAAAGTCCGTCATTATTATAATCGCCCCATAAAGCACCTCCCCATGTTATCCCGACAAAATCGTTACCTGTTAGTTCTGTAAAATTTTTTCCTCCGTTGTTCTTATATATTTTTGTTATAAGAATAGTTTTTTTTTCGGTTTTATGTTGCCCGGTAATAGCTAAATCTATGAATCCGTCATTATTGTAGTCTCCCCAATCCGTGCTTCCGGCTGAAATATCTATAATGTCAATTTCATCTTGGGGCGTAAATGTATTATCTCCGTTGTTTTTATATATTTTTGTAATCCAAAAATAATTGGTTCCTCCTGTAAAAATAAAATCAGTCAAACCGTCATTGTTATAATCGCCCCATGCTACACTGCCCGATAGTACTCCATGTATTTGAATGTGAGGTTGATAAGTGAAAGCGTTATCCCTGAGATTTTTATATATTCTTGAAATAAAATAGCCTGAATTAAACCCAGATTGAAAGATATCCAAATAACCATCTCTTGAATAATCAGCCCATTTTATACAGCCGTTATCTGTTGTAATAAGTCCGGTACTTTCCAATTTCGTAAATGTTTCATTGGAATTATTTCGGCAAATTTCAGTTTCTTGCATCCACTGATTGTTTTTTATGTGGTAGCCGGCATAAATAATATCGATATAATTATCATTATTATAGTCTCCCCAGTCTAAACTGCCTTTTTTTACAGGTGTTATAACTCCTGTATCTTCTTCAAAAATATTATTACCCATATTTTTATATATTCCGGCATAGTATAAATTTCCGGTTCCGCCATCCCCAGTCATCATAAAATCAAGTAGCCCATCATTATTGTAATCACCCCAATCTACCTCACCTTTGTATATACCATGAAGAAGAACATCAGTTTGTTCAATAAAAATTTGTGCACAACCTGTAATACTTAATATAAAAAGTATGCCTGTTAATATGATTTGTTTCATTTTGTTTATATTTACGCTAACCTGCGAAAAGTAATAAAATCTTTATAAAAAAGCAAGTTTTAGAATATTTTTAAATGTTTGATAATTAGAGTGGTTGTTTAATAATCACCACCAGACGTGTTATAAATTGCCTGCCGGCTTACAGGCGAATAAGGTACAGTCTGCTTTTAACCTCCTTTTTGCTTTTATCTGTACCGTTCTACATGGTTTGATAATTGCCCGGTTTTTGTATCACCTATCGTCTCCCAAGTGTAATAAAATCTTCACAAAAAAGCAAATTTTTTTGAATATTTTTAAATGTTTTATAATGAGACAGATTATTTCATAAGCACCACCGGACGTGTTATAACTTGCCTGCCGGCTTACAGGCGAATAAGGTACAGTCCGCTTTTAACCTCCTTTTTGCTTTTATCTGTACCGTTCTACATGGTTTGATAATTGCTCGGTTTTTGTATCATCTATCGTCTGCCAAATATAATAAAATTTTTACAAAAAAGCAAGTTTTTTTGAGGTGAAAACGGGGCGTGGATTACTTGCTAAACACGAAGCAGTATCGAAGATAATAATTTTATCTAATTTAGTTTGTAAGTTGCTGATTTTGTAGTATTTTAACCCGAAAAATTCATCAAAATATTTGGAAAATCGGGGTTAAAGTGTTATTTTTGAAAGTGTTAACAAAAAAACAATAACACAAAAAAATACCC